>BNJV01002981.1_pt1 | contig 60984 bp, 71 predicted proteins | sample 8540591 | NCBI WGS metagenome assembly BNJV01 (sample SAMD00202457, study PRJDB9452) | human saliva metagenome | host: Homo sapiens | reverse complement strand
TGAAAGACGAGTATTTCCTGCGATTGATGTGAAACGTTCAGGCACTCGTAAAGAGGATATGCTCCTTTCACAAGAAACGCTAGAAGCCATTTGGAAAGTGCGTCATGCCATTAAAGGAGATGGGACTTGAAACGAGTGAGCAACTCGTGAAGCAATTAAGAGAAACGAAAGTCGAATGCCGATTTCATTCGTCGTCTCAGTTTATTAGATTAGAACTTAAAATCCCTAAGAGTTTTTCTTAGGGATTTTTTTATTTTTCAAAAAGGTTACAAAAAGAAGATGAAAGGAGATTTCAAATAGATTGCTCCTTGTGGTAAAAATGGAAAAAGGAGTGATTTTACGTGAAAAAAAGAAAAAAAGTAATCAAAACAAATGCAGTGCGAATGGTCGAACAAGCGAAAGTGCCATATGCCATTCATGAATATGATGTGGATACAGCACACCTTGATGCGATTCATGCAGCACAGGGAATGGGAATTCCCGTTGAGGAAGTATACAAAACCATCGTATTAACAGGCGATAAGACTGGACATTTAGTCGCTTGTATTGCGGCTCACCGAGAATTAGATTTAAAGACGATTGCGAAAGTTTCAGGAAATAAACGCGTAGAATTATTATCACTAGATAAACTGGAACCATTAACAGGATATGTACGCGGAGGATGTTCACCGATTGGAATGAAGAAGAAATTTCCAACCTTCATCGAGCATCATGCGATGGAGCAAAAAACAATTCGTATCTCTGCGGGAAAACGTGGACTACAATTAGAAATTGCACCACAGGATTTACAACAGTTAACACAAGCAACAGTATTCGAAAATCATCCAGATGAGGTGGAAGCATGAGTGAAGTAACGATTCTTCACATCAATGATATGCACTCGAACTTTCACTCCATAAAGACACAAACGCGCTTTATGAAAGAGCGTAGAGCCACTCTTGAGGCGGAGGGGCAGAAGGTGTTTGGCATTGATTTAGGAGACCTTATTGACCGTGTACATCCACTGGTCGAAGCTGAAGATGGAAAGATTGCGTCAAGAGTGTTGAACGAAGAGCAAATCGATTTTGCGACCCTTGGAAATAACGAAGGGACGGCATACACACCGCTTGAGTTAGAGGCAGCTTATGAAGGTCGCAAGTTCGAAGTGATTATTTCGAATGTCAAATGGGCGTCTACTGGAGATGTTCCTCCGTTTGCAAAAGAAGTTCATTTTGAAAAAGTGGACGACTGCAGTATCGCCTTCATTGGACTAACGGCATCGTATCCAGAAAGCTATGGCCCAAATGGCTATTTGATTGAAGAGCCGATGGATGCCTTGAAGCGCCTTGTACCGACGCTTGCAGCAGGTGGTCATCAGATTATCTTGCTGTCTCATTTAGGAATTGAAATGGATCATCTGATTGCCGAAACTTATCCAGAAATTCAAGTGATTCTCGGGGCACATACGCATCATTTCTTCGAGGAAGGAAAATGGGTAAATCAGACACTGCTAACCGGTGGGTTTAAGTATGGCGCTTATATTGGCGAACTTCATTTGAAGACAGAAGGCAGTCGCTTGATTCCTCTTTCGGACAAAATGATTGCAGTAGAGGTTTTAAAAGAGGATTCGACTATTGATGAAGGAGAAGCACTTCGCCAAGAAGGGATTGCGCTCTTGCAAGAAGAAGTGGTACTCCCGCATATTCCTGCATATTCCGTAAAAGAACTAGCTCTTCTCTCGCTAGAAGCGATGACGAGACAAACAGGAGTTTCGGTAGCATTTACTTATACTGGACTTTTCGTAGTTCCGTTTAAAGAAGGTCCACTTACAAAGTTTTATTTGCATGAATGTATGCCACATCCGATTCATTTGAACAAGAGTCGGTTTAAAGTGTCTGATTTCAAAAAACTATTGCGCATTTTTGAAGAAGAGCAGCCTGAATTACTAGAAAAAGCTATTCGTGGATATGGTTTTCGTGGTAAACTGTTTGGGGAGATCCTTTATACAGGATTCCAGCTCGTTGAGGGCGAAATCGTTGTAGACGGCAAAAGATTAGCAGATGATGAGTTCATTACATTTGTTTGCCCGGACCATATGCGATTCGTTCCATTTTTCCCGATTATTGAAGAAAAAGGGGACAACGAAATTATTTATCCAGATTTATTAAGAACGATTATTGAAAAAGAATTAGTATTCAAAGAAAGGAAGAATCATGACTGAACAGAAAGCAGAAACACTTTCACAGGAATTAAGTCAAGTCTTAGAAGAGATTGTGACAACACCTGAAGAAGAAGTGAAGCGTGCGGTAATGGTGGGAGATACAACCGTGATGATTGACGATGTGCATTATGAAATCATCGAAGACTACCGCGACGGATTTAATATTGAAGCGTTAAACGAGCGCTATAATGATATTTTTTTGAGCGCTATGATTACATCGTTGGCGACTGGGGCCATGAGAAATTACGTTTGAAAGGTTTCTTCAAACATTCGCATAAATTGGCGACTCCAGACCGCGATATCGATTATTTACAAGAATATTTATTGGAATATTGCAATTTTGGGTGCCAATATTTCGTATTAGAAAGAGATCCAGAGGCGCAACATAAACCAGTTGTGGAAGAAGAGAAAACACAACAACGTCCAAGACGTGAACGCAATAATCAACGTAAACGTCAAAACAATCAACGCAGAGAACATGTATTTAGTCCGGCGGATTTAGATAGTCCAGTCCGTTCAAATAACAAGCGTAAGTTTAAAGAGAAGTCTCAAAACCGTCAGAAGAAACGCAATAATGAGACAAATCAAAAGACGAAAAAAGATCAATCGTTTAACTTGAAAGAATTTATTCCGAAAGAAACGATGAAAGAAAAAGAATATGAAAGCAATAACTTCAAACCAAAACAGAAGAAATCTTCTCAACATTTCTCAATGAAAGAAGTGGAGAAACCAACAAGCAGCAAGGTGAAGAAGAGCCCTGTGAAATCCACTCAGAAGAAAGGATTCCATATTCGAGAAAACCAACAAAGAGGTAACTAAATGTATAAAGCATATTTTATTGATTTAGATGGAACAATGTATCGTGGGAAAGACCGTATTCCAACGGCAGAAGCCTTTATTAAAAGATTGCAAGAAGCCAAGATTCCATTCCTGTTTGTAACTAATAACGCTACAAAAACACCTGCACAAGTAGCTGAAAACTTACGTGTGAACTATGGTACTGAAGTATCAGCAGACGAAGTGTATACAAGCGGTGTGGCCGCAGTGGATTATTTGAAGTCTCATTTCAACGTGAACCGTGTCATGGTCATAGGGGAAGAAGCGATTAAAAATCAAGTCGAAGCAGCTGGATACACGCTTGTTTCTGAAGACCCAGAAGTCGTGTTGCAGTCCCTTGACCGCAATGTGACTTATAAAGACTTAGAAACGGCAACGCTTGCGATTCGTAATGGTGCAACGTATATCGTAACGAATATCGATTCAAACTTGCCAAGCGAAAAAGGCCCAATCCCAGGATCAGGTGCTATCACTGGTTTCTTAAAAGTGGCAACACAAGTAGAACCAATTATCATTGGTAAACCAAGTAGTGTGATTATGGAGTCTGCATTAGACTACTTAAATGCCAAATTCCCAGACCGTCATTTTACAAAAGAAGACATCGCAATGGTTGGAGATAATTACCAAACGGATATTCAAGCCGGCATTCAATACGGCATGGATACGCTGATGGTATTAACAGGATTTTCAACTCGCGAAGACCTAGAAAAAGTGGAAGAACAACCAACGCACTTGGTAGAGGACTTGAGTGAATGGACTATTTAACTAGAACTTACCGAGTGCCTAAGTGGATCACTTCTATCGCGCTATTCCTATTCTTCTTAAGTCTAGGAATTACCTTTGTGATTTTCTTTGAACCGATGTATCACTGGTCGATTGGTTGGTTTGGAGTGGAAAAACTCACTGGTTACAGTGCAGATACGCTTAAGATGAACTATCATGAACTCATTGGATATTTAACGAATCCGCTAGTGGATGCATTGAAGATGACCGATTTTCCAAGTTCAGAGCAAGGATTGTTCCATTTCTTCGAAGTGAAACGCCTCTTCTTCGTAAACTTTGCGGTATTACTCGCTTCAGGGCTTATTAGTTTCTTTGGGGTGAGGTATTTACGACAAAGAAGACAAACGTGGCAATTACGTAGACCCATTCGCTGGCTTGTTTTAGTTCCAGTTGTCGTTTGCTTTGCGATTGCGGCATTCTTCGACACGCTCTTTGTGAAGTTCCATCAAGTGTTCTTTAACAATGATGCGTGGATGTTCGATCCGAAAAACGACCCGATTATTTTAGCATTGCCAGAGGAATTCTTTATGCTATGCTTTGCCGTCGTATTCACCTTTTTATTGGTGGGGCTTTTAGGGACAAACGTTGCGATTAAGCGATTAAAAGAAATTTAAAACAGTAAGAAACGAGAAGCTTCTTTCGAAAAGGAAGAGTTCTCGTTTTTTTGTACCAAAAAAATTCGCATATGAGAGGAATTTCACACAAAAAAATGGTATGATATAAGAGATGAACATTTAAAGGATTGAGGAGTGGAATAATGAAATTATCAATTGTCATCCCGTTTTATAACGAGGAAAATATGATTCAGAAAATGTATGATGCCTTAGTAGCAGAATCAATAAAATTACTAAAGCGGAATTTGAAATTATTTTTATTAATGATGGTAGTAAAGACCGTACTTTTGAAAAAATGCTTGCAATTGCAGATAGCGATTCTCGTGTAAAATATATTAGTTTCAGCAGAAACTTTGGGAAAGAAGCTGGAACAATTGCAGGACTTGAATACGCAACAGGGGAAGCTGTGATTTTAATGGATGGGGACTTACAACATCCACCTGCACTTCTTCCACAAATGATTGAAGCGTATGAAGAAGGATATGACGTTGTGAGTGCTCGTCGTACACGTACTGGTGAAAAACCACACCGTACATTCTTAGCAAAACATTTCTATCGCCTTGCAAACAAAATGATGGATATCGAATTGATGGATGGAGTATCTGAATTCCGTCTATTCAGCCGTAAAGCGGTTCGTGCCATCCTTTCATTACAAGAATACAACCGATTCTCTAAAGGGATTTTCTCTTGGATTGGATTTAAAGAAAAAGTCATCGAATATGAAAACCAAGTTCGTACCGTTGGTGAAACGAAATACTCATTGAAGTTCTCATTAAACTATGCGATTCAAGGGATTTTATCGTTCAATGATAAGCCACTTCGTATGTGCATTAACTTTGGTTTATTCTGTTTATTAATCTCACTAGCTTACGTTCTTTGGACATTTGTTCAATACTTCGTGGCGCCGGATTCACTCGTAAGTGGATACTTCACAACGATTTTCTCTGTCGTGCTCTTTGGTGGAATTCAATTGATTTCGATTGGGGTATTAGGAGAGTATATCGGTAAGATTTACTACGAAGTGAAGAAACGTCCGCATTACTTAGTAGATGAAACGAATATGACGGTGAAAGGAGAGCAACATGACGACTAAGAAAAAGGTCTATTTAGCAAGCTTCCTTGCGCCGATGGTCATCATGTTTATCGCTTGGGCGATTGATGGCTTCTTCCCGTTTGGTGCGAAGTCTCTGATGGCGGTTGACTTTAACGCGCAGTACATCGGGCTCTATGCTTATTTCAAACATCTTTTCTTAAATTGGGATTGGAGTAGCTTCTTCTATTCTTTCTCGAAATCAATTGGGGGCGGAATGCTTGGGATTTGGGGATTTAACTTATTAAGTCCATTTAACTTCCTATTCCTCTTCTTCTCTGAAGAAAACTTCCAATGGGTTGTTCCTATCGTTATCGCATTGCGTTACGGGACAATGGGACTTACGATGACGCATTTCCTTGTGAAGCGTTATGATGGCCTAAAGAAAAAAGCCTACTTACTTCCAATCGTAGCGACAATTTATGCCTTAAACGGATTTAACGTCAGCTACCAAATGAACCCAATTTTTTATGATGGCATGATTATGTTGCCACTTGTGTTGATTGGGGTGGAACAAGTTCTCGATAACGAGTCTCCACGAGGCTATATCGGAATGCTTGCTCTAGCGCTATTTGTACACTTCTATATGGGTTATATGACATGTATTTTCGTAGTCATCTACGCATTATTCTATGTCATCCGTTCAAAAGAATTTACAAATATCAAAAGTGATTTTTGAACGCATGTTAAAACTAGCTTGCGCTTCGATTATCGCAGTCGGGATGGTTGCAGCGATTCTATTGCCAATCATCATCAGTTTAGTTTCTACTAAGGGTGGTTTGCAAAACTCATTGAAATTTGAGTGGACATTGCAAATTAATCCTTTTGAAATTTTATCGAAATTATTCCTTGGCTCATTCGATAATGATTCATGGCCAGCAGGTCCAAACTTGCCAAACATTTATGTGGCGAGCTTCGGGATTTTAGGAACCATTTACTACTTTATCTCTAAGAAAATTACAAAATGGGGTAAGGTTGCAGCAGGATTCGTGCTTGTTGTTTTCTTAATCTCTTGTGCGCATGAATTTACAAGTAAATTATGGCATATGGGACAAAACCCAGCTGGATTCTTCTACCGCTTCTCATGGATTATCGCTTTCTTCTTAGTGTACTTAGCTTACTTAAGCTTACGCGAAGTCGAACGATTTACCGCCAAAAGAAGCAAGCATCCTATTTGTGGGGAATGGCGATTATTTTTGGGACCGTTCAATTCCAAGAACATTCATTCTTAACAATTTGGCAACGTATTGCGACACTTGGTATTTTCATGATTATGCTTCTTGTCTTGTTCTGGACAAAAGCGAAGAAACCATGGGCAGTGATTGCAGTATTAACGGCGGTTGAATTGACAGCCAATGCGGCCATTGTTCAGTCGCGTGTCGGATATACAGATGCGTATAAATACCACGATGCGGTTCTTCAATTGAAAGATGCCATCAATCCAATTCGTCCTGATGATACGGATTTCTATCGTATCAATAAAGACATTTAACTTAAGTAAAAACGATCCGTTTATGGTCGATTACCCAGGTTTATCTGTATTTAGTTCGAACTTGGAAAATAGTACGCGTGATTTATTTGACCGCTTAGGAAATAACGGGATTAACGCGACAACGTACTATCAAGGAACACCGCTGCAAGATGCGCTCTTCTCAGTGAAAATACTTAGTAGCGCCAAAACCAGTGTATACAAAAGAATATCCTGATACTTCGAAAATGTATGTATTCGGAAATATGGTAACGCGTAAAGATGTTACGTCGAAAGAACCAGTGTACGAAGCAACAAGAACGAAGACATATGAAACAGGATTGATCTTACCAATCGCTTATGGTGTGAATGATGCGACAGTGAATGTAAAACTGGAAAATCATCAACCAATTCAAAAATCATAACAAGATTGTTCAAGCGATGGGAGCAACAAGTGAGAACTACTTAACGCTTCTAGCAGCAAACGAAGTGAAGTTGGATAATATGGAAGTTCCTGATTCTTCTAAACCAGAAACGTATAAACGTGTGGATTCATCGAAACCAGGAACAATTACGTATCATTTAGTACCGCAGTCTTCTGAAGATTACTGGGTATCGATTCCTCAAAAACTTTCTCATACGAATAAAAACAAAGTGAGAATTTTACTCAATGGAAATACGTATGACTTCCAAGATAAATTCCAACAAACACAACTCATTCAAGTGGCCCATGATTCAGTTGGAAAAGCCGTTGATTTAACGATTGAAATTGACACAGATGACGAATACAATTTGTCAGGTTTACGCCTAGCACGTTCAAATAGTGCCTTAGTAAATCGCATGATTGAAGAGCGTCAACTTCAAGGGATGAAAGTCACTCATTGGAATGATAGTCATATTCAAGGAACTGTGAATATCACAGACGATAGCACATGGATGATGACAAGTATTCCATATGAAAAAGGCTGGACAGTTAAAGTGGATGGTCAAGTCGTTGGAACGGCTAAAGTTTGGGATAGTCTTCTTGCTTTCCAAATTACACCTGGTGAACATACGATTGAGATGACTTATATGCCAGAAGGATTTATGGCAGGTTTCGTGATTTCAATCTTATCAATTTGTATTTATGTGTTAGCCATTTATAAAAAATGGATTTAATTGAATAGGAGTAGACTATAATGACAATTTCAAAAATGAAATTCAAATATAGTTCGCTATTCTTCGTTCCATTTGTGGTGATGTTGGGGGTCTTCCTAAGTTTAGGATTGACCCCTTTTTCGCAAAATTCGATTCATAGTGGAGACTTTCTTTCTCAATATTTTCCGCTTTATATCGGATTGCATAAGCTATTTTGGAGTGGAGATTTTAGTGGTCTATTTTGGTCCTTCGAGAAATCGCTTGGAGGAGCCATGCCAAGTGTCTGGGGCTTTAATAGTTTAAGTCCATTCACGTTTTTTTATATGTGATCTTTCCCAATTTCAAGTTTTCAAGTCCTTAGCTACGTGATTCCTCTTTTACGTGCTGGGGTGATGGGAGTTATCTTTGGATATTTCTTAGAAAAGAAATTCCAAGGCGTATCGAAACATTACTGGTTATCGTTAGGATTGGCTTCGTCATATGCCCTTAGCGGATTTGTCGTATCGCAACAATATAATCCTAATTTCTTAGATAATCTGGTCTATATTCCGTTTATTCTCTTGGGAATTGAAGAGGTGGCAAGTGGGAAGCGTTCGGTGAAATTACCGCTGTTTCTTGCCATTAGTTTAATAACGGATTTTTTTATACAGGGTATATGATGTGTCTCTTTGTGGCGTTCTATACATTTTTATGTCGTCTTCTCGTCGGATGCTTTCATTGAAAGAAGCCGTACAGAGAATAGCGAGAGTTGCGTTATTTGCACTGATTGGAGTGGGCCTTGCAGCATTTTTGGCTATTACCCAGTCTTTAGTGCCTTGCTTAGAAAGTAAAGCGAGTGCGGGAAGTACCTTTGCATGGTCGTGGAACCCCGTGAATGATTTAGTCGCTATGCCGCAAAAAAATTCATCTTAGGATCCTTTGGTGAAAAAGAGTGGGGTGATTCTAAGGCGTTACCGCAACTCTTTATTGGTGGCTTAGGACTCTTTGGACTATGTACGTTCTTTTGCTAAAAGAGATTACACTTCGTAAGAAATTAGCAGCAACAGTTGTGTTACTTGTCTTACTGCTTTCATTTTTCGATTCAAGGGCTTCGACCAAATTTGGCATATGGGACAACGCCCAGTCGGTTTCTACTTTCAGAAATTCTTGGGTAGCCAATAGCTTTCATGTTAGTGCTAGCATCAGAAAGTCTAATGCAGTGGAAAGATGAATTCCGCTTGAATGAATTTCTTTAGTGGCCATCTTTGGCTTTTGGGTACGATTCTAGTGTTGTCGACTCTAAGAAGTCTGCAATATGTTGAGATCTCGCAGAAAATACTCGCGTTTATTATTTGGACGATTATTTTATTAGCCTTCTTCTTTAGAAGAGCTGAGAGAGTTCGTAGGCTTCAATTAACGGCTGGCGTCGTGATTGTTGAGTTAATGGTGAGTTCCTTTGTCGGATTTTAGACGAGCACCTTATTTTATCGGTAATGCAGGATTACAGGAACAAATGGAATTTGCGATGGCTTTTCGATAAAGAAGGTTATAGCCATCAAAGTACGTTTTACGCGAATGGAAATGCATAAAGGCTTGTCGCATGCGAACTTCCCGATAGCATTTGGCTATAATGGCGCTTCACACTTCACGTCGAGTCTTGAGCATGAGCTGATTGAAGAGATGAGTCATCTAGGTCTTCCAACGTCTCAATCGGTGGTGAACTATACCAAATCGTAATGTGATTTTAGATTCGCTCTTTGGCGTATCACGATTTTATGATGGACGGCGATGAAAAACCGTGTCTTTGCGGATGTTTACGTGGCATGTATGCTAAAAGAAGGCAAAGTGAAGGGTTTTTGTGGTTTACCGCAATCCATATGCGTTTTCTCTTGGGTATTTAACGAATGAAAATACCGCAACCAATATTGCTTTTGAAAAAAATCAACCAGTAGCCAATATCAACCAGCTCTTGCAAGTGATTGGGCTCTCTGGAACGAACGCATTGACTGAAGTGAATGTTGGCGAACCTGTGACGACGAATTTAACGAAGGGTCAGGAGAAATACACGCTAACAAATGAGGCGGAACCTGCTAAAATTGAATGGAAGTTCAATCTACAACCAAACAAACTTTATTTTGTCGAAATTCCAGAACGCCAAGCAGGTTCCGTGATTAAATCAAAAGTGATGCTAAATGGTATCGGTTATCCGTACGAGAATCGATTCCATGAAAATCAATTATGGATGATTGGAAATGGAAACTTAGATCAGACGATTACCTTTGCGATTGAGGACGCGAAAGCCAAAGAATGGGATCTTCGTGGCTTCAAGTTCTATACGATTGATATTACAACACTCGCAAATGCATTGACGCAGTATAAGAAAGCAAATGATATTACAATTGAGTCGTATACAAATGCGATGGTGAAGGCACATGTCACAGTGACAAATAGCGAACAGTCCTTTGCGACTTTTACGATTCCTTACCATTCGGGTTGGAGCGTCACGGTGGATGGTAAGAAACAAGAAGTGAAAAAAGCGCTTGGATTCTTTATGGGCGTTTCGCTAACAGAAGGAGAACACGAGATTTTTTGGAGTTATACGCCGCCAGGATTACATCTTGGAATGCTTATTTCTATTTCGTCACTTCTCTTACTAGTTTTCTTATGGAAAAAAACATAAAAAAATTAATATAGTAAAAAAATAGAGTGATACCGTATAAGGTATCACTCGATAAATTTAGAAAAGGATGAAGCTTGATGCTTCATCCTTTTTGCTTGATTAGTCTAATTCTTCTTTTGCTGGAATGCTGTGTGCTAGACGGCTTGCGGCAGCGGCTGCGATAGCACCTACTAAGTCGTCTAAGAAGATGTTTACTTTACCAGTTGATTTGTCATCTAATGTTTTTTTAGAATTCCTGGTTTTACTTTTATCGATATAACCATAGTTTGTAAATCCGATAGAACCATATACGTTCACAATCGATAATGCTAAGATTTCATCGACACCATATAAAGGTTCATCTTCAGATAAGACATCGTTTAGTAATGGATGTAATTTCTTTTCTTCTGCCAATTTATCCATTTCGATACCTGTGATAACGGCGTTTTGAACTTCGCGTTTCTTTAATACGCTAGTAACGTTTAATAAGCATTCTTCTTTCGTTAATCCTGGTACATATCTTTCTTGTAAGAAATAAACTAATTCAGCAATTTGTTCTAATTCTACACCACGTTCAGATAATAATTCTAAACAGCGTTCGTGTAATTCTTTTTGGGCTTTTCATCTGAAAAAAATCCTCCTTTTAACAAATTATGAAACCCTTTTTAAAAAGAGTAGCTTTTTCATTTTAACACAAAATAGAAAAAAACGCCCAAATGAATTGAGCGTTCTTTTTGAAATTTTGTAAACGGTTAGAACATGGATGAGCTATGAATCGTGCTTGGACGGCTATTTGGATTCACATACGTCATCGCAGCGTTAATGGCGACAGGTGCTTCACCAAAATCCAGTAGCGATGATTTTTACTTTTACCATCGTATGTTGCGATATCACCAACGGCAAAGACGCCGGGTAGAGTCGTTTCCATTTGGCTGTTTGTCACGATGGTGTTACGAACCACATCGAATCCCCAGTTCTTCATTCCTCCAATAGAAGAAGAGAAGCCATAGTTCACGATAAAATCGTCAACAGGAAGTTCAATTTGGTCTTCACCTTTAGCGTGTTTCAATACAAAGGATTGAATGTTTTTACCATCACCAATGATTTGGTCAGGAAGATAAGGCGTTAAAATGTCGACGCTTGATTCTTCTAGTTGTTTCACGCTATGTTCTTGTGCTCGGAACTGTGGGACGTCGGTGAACAATAGTGACTTTCTTTGCGATTGGGTTCTAAGGCCAGTGCCCAGTCTACCGCAGAGTCGCCACCACCGCAGATGGCTACGGTACGGTCGCGGAATCGCTCTAAGTTCGTTACGAAGTAGTGCAGGTTGCTGTTTTCATAAGCTTCTGCATTTTCTACATCGAGTTTACGTGGACGGAAGGCGCCATTCCCACAAGCAATAATCACTGTTTTCGCGTAGTGCGTTTGTTTTGAAGTCACAAGCTCATATCCCGAAAGTCTGTCTTTGTTTAATTCGAGTGCTTCTTCTTCTAAGCAAAACTGAGTTTCTGGGAAACGTTCGAGCTGCTTTTTTTCAAGTTCTCGATTAAATCCCCAGCCGTAATTTCTGGGAAGGCAGGAATGTCATAAACCATCTTTTTCAGGATAAAGCATTCCTGGGTTGCCCACCCTAATTGGGGCAAAGTTTCAATAATTTTAACAGATGCTTGACGTAAGCTCGCGTAAAAGGCGGTGAAAAAGCCCAACAGGCCCACCGCCGATAATAATAATATCAACAATTTCTTGAGTCACTTTGTACCTCCGAATTAATAGAACATTCTTAAAAATAAAGGCCATTGCGATACCAGTTAGTACCCCGGCAAATACCTCAATAGGGTTTGTGACCTAAATATTTTCTTGATGATTAATTTTTTTATTTTTCTTCTGTGTCGAAGAGATCGATTGGATCGTCTTCAGATTCGATTTCAACATGCTTTAATGCGCTTGATTCTTCACGTATTTGTTCTTCGTATAATTTTTGTAGGAGAATTCCTTGCTCACCACTTTGACGACGAACGGCCATAGCATCGAACATAACGATTAGACCGAAAGTTGTTGCGATTGCAACGAGTGGAGAAGCAAATCCGTATTCAATAATAAGTGCTGTAATCAGCGAGCTAACTGCAGCAGAGTGAGAACTTGGCATTCCACCTGTGCTAGTTACTAACGAAACGTGTGCGCCATCTTTCTTTGAGAAAAGCGCAATCGGGAATTTAACAAATTGTGCAAATAGAATCGAGCAAATAGAAGCGATTAATGGATAATTTCGTAATATTGTCATTAAACTTTCACTCTTTCTTTTTTTCTATACTCAAATACTATACCACGAAACCATGAAAAATCACTAAGGAAAAATTTATAGATATTCTTTATTTTTTTATTAAGGCGGATAAGAACGCTAAATTGCACCCTGTTTGCCTTTTTGTGGTTTAATAGAGGATGGTAGATGAGCAATCATCAGTATGAATTAAAAAGGAGATGGAAAAAAATGAGTCAATTTCCACAATTGAATGAAGTGAATGAAAACAATCCACTCGTGACTGTGCATACGAACTTGGGCGATTTCACATTGGAATTATTCCCTGAAGTAGCACCGAAAACAGTGGAGAATTTCGTAACACATGCGAAAGAATGGATACTACAACGGAGTAATCTTCCACCGTGTGATTGAAGACTTCATGATTCAAGGTGGCGACCCAACTGGAACTGGTATGGGTGGCGAGTCTATTTACGGACGCACTTTCGAAGATGAGTTTTCAAGAGAAGCATTCAACTTGTACGGTACTTTATCAATGGCGAATGCAGGTCCAAACACAAACGGATCACAATTCTTCATCGTTACAGCAAAACAAGTACCAGCACAAATGTTGAAACAATTAAAAGATGGCGGCTGGCCTGAAGAAATCGTTGAAGAATACGCTAAAGTGGGTGGAACACCTTGGTTAGACCACCGTCATACAGTATTCGGACGCGTCGTAGAAGGTATGGACGTTGTTCTTAAGATTGAAGGCGTAGAACGTAATGCGCAAGACCGTCCGCTAGAAGATGTTGTCATTGAATCGATGGACGTAAAAGCGTAGGGGGTTCTATGAGCAAAACTTTTAGAATTGGTGACATCGTTACGGCTAAAGTAACAGGTGTACAAAATTACGGAGTTTTCTTGGAGCTAGACGAAGATACACAAGGCTTGATTCATATTTCTGAGTGTAAACATGGATATATGGATAATGTGCATGATTTTGTAAAAGTGGGGCAGGAAGTGACGGCCAAAGTGATTGACGTCGATGAATTTTCAAATAAGATTAGTTTATCGATTCGAGCACTGGAAAAACTCGATGTGCCAGATGTTCCGCAACGCATTAAGAAACCTCGCAAACGCTATGTTCCTTCCATTGGTTTTTCAAGCTTAGCGAAGAAATTACCAGAATGGATCGAAGAAGCACAAGAAAAATTTGTAAAAGATAAAAACAAAAATTAATAATACATCGTTATTGAATACGAAGGAGGCATTCAAATGGGACATATTTCATTTGATTATTCAAAAGCATTAAGTTTCTTCAGCCAAGAAGAAATTGACAATTTACAATCAACAGTAACAGCGTTAGATAAAGACTTACGCGAAGGATTAGGAGCAGGGAACGACTTCACAGGTTGGATTAACTTACCACGCGACTATGACAAAGAAGAATTCGCTCGTATTAAAGCAGCAGCTAAAAGATTCAAGAAGAATCTGAAGTATTAGTGGTTATCGGTATCGGTGGTTCTTATTTAGGAGCTCGTGCAGCAATTGATTTCTTAAACCACGCTTTCTATAACTACTTACCAAGCGACAAACGTAAAACTCCGCAAGTATTATTTGCAGGAAACAGCATTAGCTCAACTTACTTACAAGGGTTAATCGACTTAATCGGAGATCGTGATTTCTCTGTAAACGTAATTTCTAAATCTGGTACAACAACAGAACCAGCGATTGCTTTCCGTGTATTCAAAGATTTATTAATTAAAAAATATGGTAAAGAAGAAGCTGTAAATCGTATTTACGCTACAACTGACCGCGCTCGTGGAGCATTAAAATCAGAAGCAGATGTGGAAGGGTACCAAACATTTGTAATTCCAGATGATGTCGGTGGACGTTTCACAGTATTAACAGCTGTAGGATTACTTCCAATCGCAGTAACTGGTGCAGATGTAGATGCATTAATGCAAGGGGCTGAAGATGCACGTGTGGCATACAGCTCATCAAACTTAAAAGAAAATGAAGCTTACCAATACGCTGTAGCACGTAATGTGTTATACCGCAAAGGAAAAGTGACAGAGTTATTAATTAACTACGAACCAACATTACAATACTTCTCTGAATGGTGGAAACAATTATTTGGTGAATCAGAAGGGAAAGACTTCAAAGGAATTTATCCTTCAAGTGCAAACTTCTCAACTGACTTACACTCACTAGGACAATACATCCAAGAAGGTCGCCGTAACATCTTCGAAACAGTTATCAAAGTGGGTAAACCAAATGAAGAAGTAACAATTCCTGAAACAGAAGAAGATTTAGATGGATTAGGATACTTACAAGGTAAAACAATGGACTTTGTAAATACAAAAGCTTTCCAAGGAACATTACTTGCTCATACAGATGGTCAAGTTCCAAACTTTGTAGTGAACATTCCTGATATGTCAGCTTACACATTAGGACACTTAATCTACTTCTTCGAAATCGCAGTAGGGCTTTCAGGTTACTTAAATGGCGTTAACCCATTTGACCAACCAGGAGTAGAAGCATACAAGAAAAACATGTTTGCTTTACTTGGAAAACCTGGATTCGAAGACTTAGCAAAAGAATTAAACGAACGTCTATAATGGACATGCCGCATTCTCAATACGAGGGTGCGGTATTTTTGTGTCAATATGGGCTCGAATCAGGAAAAGAACTTGCGACAAAGGGCATTTTGAACTAACATAGGTCTTACAAGAAGTGTTGGAGGAAAAAGATGAGAGTTGTTGGATTAACAGGCGGTATCGCCAGCGGGAAATCAACCGTTTCAAATTTATTTAAAATCTCTGGAGTGCCCGTGATTGATGCGGATGTCGTTGCTAGACAAGTCGTCGAAAAAGGAACTGCCGGATTAACTGCGCTCGTGAACCGTTTTGGTGAGTCTATTTTAAACGCTGATGGAACACTAAACCGAACAGAACTTGGGCGAAAAATGTTCAGCGATGAAGGAGTTCGCAAGGAAGTAAATGACATTCTACAACCGCTCATCCGTCAAGAGATTACAGGAAAGATGAAAGACTACCAAGAGCAAGGAAAGTCTCTAATTGTCTTAGACCTTCCGCTCTTATTTGAAATGAACTATGAGAGCCTATGTGATGATATTATCGTGGTGGCAGTTTCTGTCGAGACGCAAATTGCACGTATGGAAAAGCGGAATGGATATACCAGGCAAGAAGCGTTAGAGCGAATTCAGTCACAGATGCCTTTAGAAGAAAAAGTAAAGAGAGCAACGATCGTGTGGTCAAATGAAGGAACCCTTCAAGACTTAGAGCAAAAAGTCCATCAGTGGCTACTCGAAAATTTCCTTAAAAAATGATATAATAAATCGAATAAGCACAAAAAAGGAGAGGTGTTTGCAATGCAATGTCCAAAATGTAAAAACAATGGTTCTCGCGTAGTTGATAGTCGTCCAGCCGATGATGGTCGTTCTATTCGTAGAAGAAGAGAATGCGAAGAATGTGGCTACCGTTTTACAACATTCGAGCGCTTAGAAAAGGCGCCATTGCTTGTGATTAAGCGTAATGGGAATCGTGAAGAATTTAGCCGTGAAAAATTACTAAACGGACTAGTTCGTTCAGCAGAAAAACGTCCAGTATCGCTTGGACAACTAGAAAATATCGTGAATGAAATCGAACGTTCCATCAACCAAGAGGGCGAAAACGAAGTATCAAGCACTCTTATTGGGGAAATGGTGATGGATCACTTAGCAAAAATTGATGATATCGCGTATATCCGTTTTGCGAGTGTGTATCGTCAATTTACAGACCGCAAAATGTTCTTAAAAGAATTAGAAAGAATGTCTATGATTATGGACAGCCAAGAAAAATAGGAAGGAATTACAAGAATGCACTCAAAAGAGTTTCCGTGGGCACAGTATAAGCCTAAAGACGGTATCCTCGTGGTACAACCCGTGTGGATTACCGAAAGAGAAATCCAATTTTTAATGCAATTATACGCTCCGTTCATTGGGAAAGAAGCGACTCTTTTTGTATGCGACTTTGTACGGTGAGTTATCTCCATCAGAATACGAAAGTGAAGTCTTCTCCATTTCTGAATTATTGTCGATGACGAATTTAGGGATGCCGGACTTTTACTTAGCCAAAACTCGTTTGGAAGGGATTGGGTTACTCAAAACGTATCGTAAGGAGCCAACCGCTTCACGCCCTCAAACGTACACGATGGAATTACAAGCGCCAACGTCTCCGCGTCTCTTTTTTTCAAAGATGCCTTGCTTTCGACATTACTGTTAAACCAAATTGGGAATCATCGTTTTGAGAAATTAAAACAACGATTCCTTTAGTGTCGAAAACCAGGCGACTTAGGAGAGAAACGACAGTGCGCAGTTTGAAGAAGCGTACCGACTTCCTTATAACATGGAATCTTATACAAGAAACCACGCACAAGAAAAATCGTATGGTATTAGATAGCAAGCAACAAGCTGAATTCGAGTTTACTTCGGATGTGGATTGGGATTTAATCGAAGGGACTGTTAAAAACAGAATTCGTCGATTTGAATTCCATCACTAAGGGAGTTCGCAAAATCGTCGATGCCTTATACCGCGCGTATGGGTTTACTGAGCAAGAAATTGCACAATTCTTAGTGATTGCATCGGATTTAACAACGAAAGTCATTGATGAAGAGTTCTTGTTGAAATTAGGGCAAGAGGCTGCTCAAGATAAAGTGACACAACTTCGAAGCGAAGAAGTGGTTGAGCCTGTTGTTGTAGAGCCTACTGAAGCTCAAGTGGTGGAAGGGGCCTCTGAAGAAGAGTTAGCCATCCAGCAATTGATTCAAGCGGCTAAAGGAATGGCGCCAATCGACTTTGTTTCAAGCATCAAGGCGCAAAAGAAAGGCTATGTCTCAAAAGCAGAGCGACAATTGATTTTTGATTTAGTATCGGTCAGCGGCCTGCCAAACGAAGTGTTAAATATTTTATTCCACTATGCTTTGGTACAGCTCGATAACGCGACACTGGCTCGAAACTTTATCGATGCCATTGCCAACGACTGGGCTACAAAAGAAATCAAGACCGCTCAAGAGGCGATGGAAGCTGTACGTAATCGCGACTTGCAACGAGAAGTGAAACGAAAACAACAACTGCATAACGCAGGTAAGAATAACTACAGAAGACCGAGTGGCTATCAAGAACAATTGCCAGATTGGGCAAAAGATTCAAATGCGAAGGAGAAACAAACGCCTGCGCCTACTGAAAGCCAATCAGCACAAGTTTCAAGTGATTTAGCAGAACAAATCGCAAAACTAAAAACAAGTAATCAAAGAGAACAACAATAACGGAGGTGAACGAATTGGAAGGATTAAAAGGATTTTTAGAGCAAAGAGGAGCTGCTCAAGGCATGCCGAACATGCAAAACATCGAAAAAGAAATCTTTGAAGATGAAGATGTAAAAGCTTTTCTTGAACAACATAAAGAAGAATTGACTCCGGAAGCTATTCGTAAAGGGATGTCTGCGTTATTGGAGTTTCGAATGGAAAGAGATGCTAGAAAGAACAACAAGGAAGTGAAAGCTCCGGGTCTCGAACCATGTTTAGAAGTGCATAATGGATTTATTTTAGTGAATTACAAACGTACCGAAGAAGCAATTCGCGAGGAAAGAGAACGCAAGCGTAAACGCCTGATTCATTCCATCAATATGCCAAAAAATATCGCGGAGGCTCGTTTCTCAGATACGGCCCTAACGCCTGAGCGACAAGATGTCATTGGAGAATTGTTGAAATTCATCAATAGTTACAAACCAAATAGTACTGAATACCAAAAAGGATTGTATTTAGCAGGACCTTTTGGTGTTGGAAAAACATATATGATGGGTGCTTTAGCAAACGAGCTTTCTGAGAACGGCGTTGAAACGACGCTTGTCAATGTTCCAACGTATAGTGCAGAAATTAAGCAAGCTATTGCGACAAATACCGTTGAAGCGAAATTAGTATCGATTAAGAACACACCAATCTTAGTGTTGGATGATATCGGTGCGGAAATGAATAGTGCATGGTTTAGAGATGAAGTGTTGATGGTGATTTTACAACACCGTATGTTGCAAGAATTACCAACGTTCTTCACATCGAACTTCACGATTGATCAGTTAGAAGCGCATTTTGCTCATTCAAACAAAGGAGACCAAGAACTTCTTAAAGCAAAACGTCTGATTGAACGTATTCGCTTCTTAGCTAAAAGAGTATTTTTGTCGATGGACAAAATCACAGAAATCCATCATAGATGAAAATGCTTGAAAATATGAAAGATTAGTGGTTAAATACTAATGAACTAAATATTTTGAAAATGATGAAAAAGACAAGAAACTATCTCTTGGTTACATTTCAGCGAGAAGTGGGTTGGTGCAACACTTCATCCGGAATAGTTTTACCACTTTTGAATCTTTGCTTGAATTCAGTAGAGCAAGGCGCATCGGAGCGTTATTCCGTTGAGGTTCATCTTTTTTGATGAACAAATTTGGGTGGAACCACGTAGAATATGACGTCCCATAGTTTGCAGGAGCAGACTATGGGATTTTTTTGTTTATTTCAGAAATTTCAAAAAGAAAGAAGGAAGAAAATGTCAATGATTAAAAATTACTTTTTCCAGATGGTGCCGTTAAGGAGTTTCCAAAAGGAATTACAGTAAAAGAAGTTGCAGAAAGCATTAGCAAAAGTTTAGCGAAAAAAGCATTAGCAGGTAAAGTGAACGGAGAATTAGTAGACTTCGATCGTCCAATCGAAGAAGATGCTTCTATCGAAATCGTTACACCAGATCACGAAGATGCATTAGGAATCTTACGTCACTCAACAGCACACTTATTAGCACACGCATTAACTCGTTTATACCCAGGAATTCACTTCGGAGTTGGGCCAGCAATCGAAACAGGATTCTACTACGATACTGATATGCCAAATCAATTAACAGAAGATGCTCTTCCAGAAGTGGAAGCAGAAATGATGAAAATCGTTAAAGAAAACTACCCAATCGTTCGTCGTGAAGTAAGCCGTAAAGAAGCATTAGAAATCTTCGCAAACGACCCTTATAAAGTAGAATTAATTAACGGTTTACCAGAAGATGAAACAATCACTGTATACCAACAAGAAGACTTCGTAGACTTATGTCGTGGTATCCACGTTCCTTCAACAGGACGTATTCAAGTCTTCAAATTATTATCACTTGCAGGGGCTTACTGGAGAGGAAACTCTGATAATAAGATGATGCAACGTGTATACGGAACTGCATTCTTTGATAAAGCAGACTTAAAAGAATTCTTGAAAATGCGTGAAGAAGCCAAAGAACGTGACCACCGTAAATTAGGAAAAGAATTAGATTTATTCATGATTAGCCAAGAAGTAGGTTCAGGATTACCATTCTGGTTACCAAAAGGGGCTACAATCCGTCGTACAATCGAACGTTACATCGTTGATAAAGAAATCAGCCTTGGATATCAACACGTGTACACTCCAGTTATGGCTGATGTAGGTCTTTACAAAACTTCAGGTCACTGGGCTCACTATCAAGAAGATATGTTCCCACCAATGGACATGGGTGATGGCGAAATGCTTGTATTACGTCCAATGAACTGCCCTCACCATATGATGGTTTATAAAAACCACATCCACAGCTACCGTGAATTACCAATTCGTATTGCTGAATTAGGAATGATGCACCGTTATGAAAAATCAGGTGCGTTATCTGGTTTACAACGTGTACGTGAAATGACTCTTAACGATGGACATACATTCGTTCGTCCTGACCAAATTAAAGACGAATTCAAACGTATTTTAGACTTAATCCGTGAAGTATATAGTGACTTTAACGTAAAAGATTACCGCTTCCGTTTAAGCTATCGTGATCCTGAAGATAAACATAAATACTTCGATGACGATGAAATGTGGAACAAAGCAGAATCAATGTTAAAAGAAGCAATGGATGAAATGGGATTAGAATACTTCGAAGCTATCGGTGAAGCAGCATTCTACGGTCCTAAATTAGATATTCAATTCCGTACTGCAATGGGATTAGAAGAAACAATGTCTACAATCCAATTAGACTTCTTATTACCAGAACGCTTCGACTTAACATACGTTGGGGAAGATGGAGATAACACTCACCGTCCAGTGGTTATCCACCGTGGGGTTGTATCAACTGCAGAACGTTTCGTAGCTTACTTAATCGAAGAATACAAAGGAGCATTCCCAACTTGGTTAGCTCCAGTTCAAGCAACAATCATTCCTGTAAGTGTGGAACATCATTATGATGCTGCACGTGAGTTGAAAGAAAAAATGGCTCGCTTAGGAATGCGTGTAGAACTTGATGACCGTAATGAAAAAATGGGTTACAAGATTCGTGCATCTCAAACTCAAAAAATCCCTTATCAATTAGTAATTGGGGATAAAGAGGTTGAAGAAGGTACTGTAACTGTTCGTCGTTATGGTTCTAAAGAAACTAAATCAATGTCTGTTGAAGCGTACTTAGAATACGTACAACGCGAGATTGCAAACTTCTCTCGTCCGCTTGAAGACTAATTTTTCAAAGACTCGTAGCAATACGAGTCTTTTTTTGTGCTTAATATAAAACCGAAGGTTTTTGATTTATGGCGGTGTGTGGTTTGAGAAGGATTTGAGTGCTACTTAATAAAATATATTGAAGTGTGGTTTTTTTGATGAGTCTCGTTCTTTCGAATCATTGCGGATGTCTTCATAAAAAGCTGTATGGGATACCGGTGCAAGCCTTGGTCTTGCACCTTCAAAGCCTCAAAAACGGGAGTAAGGAATGAATTCCTAACTCCCGTTAATTCGTTTTGATATGATTCCCCATTACTGCTTTTTATAGAATCCGCATGATTCTCCAGAACGAAGCATTAAAAAAATCTATTTCGTATATTTTATAAGGTGAATTATGCTTCTTAGACCGCCATAAATCAAAAATATGGATAAAAAAAGACGAGTCTTGTGAGAAATTTAGTTATCGCTAAAATTGGAGCGTCCCCTGGTGCTGAGTGCTTCTGTGAAGTTGAAATAGTGGGAGTGGATGTTTGACAAAAATCAGGTTGCAAAGTTAAGATAAGTGTATTGGTAGATCTCTCCGCGTGTGGAGGGACTTTTTTTATGCGTATATACAATAATTGAGAAGGAGAGTTTTAATGGTAGTTGAAGAAAAAAACAAAATCCGTTGGGATACGAAAAAAATTAGTACATTGATTCGCAAAATGGCGATTCCTGCGATTGTCGCGAATGTGGTGAACGCACTTTATAATATCGTGGACCAAATTTTTTTATTGGGACAAGGGGTAGGATACTTTAGGAAATGCGGCAACGAATATTGCCTTTCCAATTACGACACTATCTGTATGGCGATTGGGTTTAATGGTTGGGAGTGGGTGCCGCATCAAACTTTAACTTGGCGCTAGGTCGAAAAAGAGGACAAACATGCTCGTGAGGTTGCTGGGAACTGCAGTAGTGCTATTAGTGACAGCTGGTTTAATTATCATGAGCGTGGTTCTATTGTTCTTACAGCCATTATTGAACTTTATTTGGAGCAACTGATCAGATTTCTAGGATACGCCAGTGAGTATGCTGGGATTACGGCGTTAGGGATTCCGTTCTTTATGATTTCGATTGGGTTTTAATCCACTAGTCCGAGCAGATGGTAGAGCAACCTATTCGATGATGGCGATTATTGTCGGGAGCGCTGCTGAATACAGTCCTGGATCCCGTTATTTCATCTTTTGGATTCAATATGGGGATTTGCAGGAGCTGCGTGGGCAACGGTGATCAGTCAAATTGTTTCAGCAATCGTGTTACTTGCGTATATTCCAAGATTTAGATCCGTTCGATTTGAACGTAGCGATTTTAAGTTGTCGTTTGAAGATGTAAAAGTGATTGCATCTCTTGGGTTAACATCGTTCATTTTCCAAATTTCTGCGACTATCGTGCAAATTACATCGAACAACTTGCTTCGTACATACGGAGCACAATCCATTTACGGTAGTGATATCCCGATTGCGGTTGGGGGAGTCGTGAGCAAAATCTTCGTTATATTCATTGCGGTTGTCATTGGTTTAAATCAAGGAGCACAACCGATTTTAGGGTTTAACTATGGCGCGAAGAAATATTCACGTGTGCATGAAACGATGAACTTTACTACTGAAAAGTAACATTCATTTTATCGACTATTTTATGGGATTCTCTTTGAAGCTTTCCCATTACAACTCATTCAAATGTTTGGAAGCGGTGATGCATTATACTATGAGTTTGGAGTGAGGTATGCAAGTGCGTTTCTTATTCTTTCACGTTTTATTAATGGGAACTACCATTATTGTAACGACGTTCTTCCCAGCTATTGGAAAAAGCAAAATTAGGAGCGATTTTATCTCTTAACGCGTCAAATTATTTGTATTTGCTTCCAGTGATGCTTCTTTCTATCAACCAGTTATTTGGAGTAGACGGACTGATTTTCTCTGGGTCCCTGTTTCAGACTTTCATTTCATTCATCGATTTGCATCACTGTTTATATGCATCAAATGCGCAAGATTCCAAAGGTGGACGAACTTTTGGTATAATGATGTGGAGTAACGGAAGGGGTATGATTTATGGAATGGTCTAAATTGCTATCAACAAAAACGTCTTTCTGGTAAAGAAGCGACACATCGCAACGAGTTTGACGATGATTACAAACGAATTGTAACGAGTCCTTCGTTTTCGAAGATTACAAGATAAGACACAAGTATTTCCGCTGGAACGTCTTGGATTTTTATTCATACGCGACTAACGCACTCGTTAGAAGTAGCGATGGTGGCTCGTTCTCTGGCAAAAAGAAATTGTTATTTTATTGCAAGAGGAAGTACAGAAAGAAACCCAGACAGCAGTAAACAAGAGATGATTGATCGTCAAGAAGATGTCTTGAAAGATTGTTGAATGTGCGAGCCTCGTTCATGACCTTGGGAACCCTCCATATGGGCCACTTTTGGGAGAAGATATCATCCGTCAATGGTTTAAGAAAAAATCTGCCAAGCATCCTGAAAGAGAAAAAGCGACGTAGCAGAAGAGTTTTCTAGCGAGTCCATATGTCTATGATTTTCTATCGCTTTGAAGGAAATGCGCAATCGCTTCGTATTGTATCGAAGTTGCATGATTTCAAAGGTGAATTCGATGGACTAGATTTAACAGCTGCAACGCTGAATACGATTCTAAAATATACGTACCCATCTTCTAATAAGAAAACAGAAGAGATTACTTCTAAAAAAGTAGGGTATTTCTTTCGCTGAAGAAGAAGCTTTTAAAGACTGTCACAGAGATTACAGGGAGCTGGGGACAAGTCGTCATCCATAGACTTACATCCTAGAAGCTGCAGACGATATTGCGTATTTAGTGGCGGATATGGAAGATGCGATTGGAAAGGGCGTGATTTCGTTTAGAGATGTGCGAGAGTTCTTACTAGAGAATTTGAGTACGGATGCCTATAGTGCACCGCATTCCGTTCATACACGAGAAGTGTTAACAACCATCGATGAGAAAGTCTTCAGTGTTAACCGTTTCTTTGTGGATCTACGTGATAAATTAATCGATGGTGCACGTCATAATTTCGTGAATCATTATGATGAGATTATGGCAGGAACATTTAACCAAGACTTGTTCCAAAATTCTTGGGCCGAAGATCTGTATGTGATTCTTCGTAAATTGTCAGAGGAGCGCATTTATGACAATAAAGGGAATCTTTGAGATTAGAGATTGCAGGATATACAACGCTTACGTATTTGTTGGATAGCTTTGTGCCTTCTCTCGTGTCTTATGATACGAATCGTCAGTTAGACTATGTAGAGTTGAAGAAGATTGGTATTATTTCTGAAAGCCAAAAACGTTCTTATCATTATTTTGCAGAAGGAAAGAGCGAAGTTGAAAAATTATACTTACGCCTTCTATTAGCCACGGACTTCATATCAGGGATGACGGATAGTTATTCACATCGACTTTATTTAGATATGGTAGGAATTTAATTCAAAGTAGACAAATTATCATATATGATACATTTTTATAAAAAGACTATATGGTCTTTTTCGCTCAAAAATAAAAAGACCGCCAACGAAATTGTATTCGTTGGCGGTTTCAGTTTATCTATATTAATTGAACGTAGGTCGTTTCTTCTCAACAGGAATACTGATTTCAACAAAGTTATCAGCATGAATAATATCTAGACCTTCTGGTTCCATATGGAATAGGCGATGAACGACGAATTCAATTTCAACATCTTTAATACGTCTTTTTCTGTTTAAAGATTACAATATCACGGTGAGTGGCAGCGTCAGCATAGAAAAACAGTTGTTTGACCAAGTGAATATACCTTGATGAAAGTACGCATCTGTATTTGCTAACTGTTCATTGACAAGTTGCGAGTGAGAATTAGTAATATCGATAAGTTTCATAGACACAGCCTCCTTCTGAAAAATTCCTTGAAATCATTATACATTTTTTTTTGCTTCATTTTCACCTACAAATTTAAGAAAAGTTATTAAATTTTTAAAGAATTTTTCAATCAAGAGATTTTTGTAAGTGTGATAGGGATTGTGATGAAAGTGCTTTTTAAAAAAATGTATTTAAATAGTTGTTAAATCTCTCAAAAAATGGTAATCTTATTAATTGAAAGGGTTGTATTTTTGAGGCTTACATGCTCTCGAACGTACATTTCTTAACAAAAATTTACTTTCAAAGGAGACTTTCAATATGGAAAAGAAAGAATATCATGTAATCGCAGAAACAGGGATCCACGCTCGCCCAGCAACTTTATTAGTTCAAACAGCAAGCAAATATAGTTCAGATATCCAATTAGAATACAAAGGTAAAATCTGTTAACTTAAAAATCAATCATGGGCGTTATGTCATTAGGTGTTGGCCAAGGTGCTGACGTAGTGATCACTGCTGAAGGTGCTGACGAAGCAGAAGCATTAGCAGGAATTGACGAAACAATGAAAAAAGAAGGATTAGCTGAATAATATGAAACCAACATTACAAGGGATTGCTGCTAGTGATGGCATCGCAATTGCCAAAGTATATACTTTGACTGAACCTGATTTAACAGTCACAAAAGTAACTGTTGAAGATTCAGAAAAAGAAGTTTCACGCTTGGATGATGCATTAGCAGCGTCAATTAAAGATGTCGAATTAATTAAAGAGACTGCATTAAAAAACTTAGGTGAAGAAGAAGCACAAGTTTTCGATGCTCACTTAATGGTTTTAAGCGACCCAGAATTAATTGGACAAGTAAAAGATAGCATTACATCAAATAAAGTGAATGCGGAATCTGCATTAAAAGAAGTAACAGACATGTTTATTTCTATTTTTGCAGGAATGGAAGATAACCCTTATATGCAAGAACGTGCTGCGGACATTCGTGACGTATCAAAACGTATCTTAGCTCATTTATTAGGTGTTAAAATTCCCAGTCCAGCCACTATTAAAGATGAAGTGATTATCGTTGCTGCCGATTTAACACCGAGTGATACAGCTCAATTAAATCGCCAATACGTTAAAGCTTTCGTTACTGATATTGGTGGACGTACTTCTCACTCAGCTATTATGGCGCGTTCTTTAGAAATTCCAGCTATCGTTGGTACTAAAGAAGTGACTTCAATTGCTAAAGACGGAGATATCATTATCGTGGATGGTTTATCAGGGGATGTATTCCTTAACCCATCTGAAGAAGTGGTTGCTGAATACCGTGCTAAAGCTGAAGCATTTGCGGCTCAACAAGCTGAATGGGAAAAATTAAAAGATTCAAAAACTTACACTAAAGATGGCCATCAAGTTGAATTGGCTGCAAACATTGGTACACCAAAAGATTTAGAAGGTGTTGTGAACAATGGTGCAGAAGGTGTTGGTTTATACCGTACAGAATTCTTATACATGGATTCTCACGAAATGCCAACAGAAGAAGATCAATTTGAAGCTTACAAAGCTGTTTTAGAAGGCATGAATGGAAAACCTGTTGTCGTTCGTACAATGGATATTGGTGGGGATAAAGAGTTACCATACTTACCATTACCACACGAAATGAACCCATTCTTAGGATATCGTGCAATTCGTATTTCATTAAACGAACCTGAAATGTTCCGTACACAATTACGTGCGTTATTACGTGCTTCTGTATACGGTAAATTACGTATCATGTTCCCAATGATTGCGACATTAAATGATTTCCGTGGCGCTAAAGCATTATTAGAAGAAGAAAAAGCAAAATTAATCGCAGAAGGTGTTGCAGTCAGCGACGATATCCAAGTTGGTATCATGATTGAAATTCCTGCAGCGGCAGTTTTAGCTCACCAATTCGCTAAAGAAGTGGACTTCTTCAGTATCGGAACAAACGACTTAATCCAATACACAATGGCTGCTGACCGTATGAACGAACGCGTTTCATACTTATACCAACCATACAACCCATCAATCTTAACGTTAATCAAACACGTGATTGATTCAGCACACAAAGAAGGCAAATGGGCTGGAATGTGTGGGGAAATGGCTGGGGATCAAACAGCTGTACCTCTATTAGTAGGTCTTGGATTAGACGAGTTCTCAATGTCTGCATCAAGTGTTCTAAAAACACGTAGCTTAATTTCTAAATTAACATTAAGCGATATGCAAGCATTAGCAGATAAAGCCATTAACGAATGTGCAACTGTTCAAGAAGTTGAAGCATTAGTTGAAGAAGCTGTATCTAAAATCTAATAAATAGATATCCTGAGCACCTGAGGGGAACCTTGGGTGTTTTTTTGATGCCAAAATTCTAAAAAAGTGTTAAATCATGGAATTATATGGATTTCAGTATGTTCACATAGAAAGGAATATGCTATACTCTGTTGGTAGATTATTTTGAGAGGTTTAAGTAGTGAAAAAAAGTTAAAAAGGATTCTTTATTGGATTAGTATTAGCAATTATAACAGTCGTTATTTTTTTGTACCTATTCAAGTTCAAAAAAATTAATCAATATTATAAGGTGAGTGATAATAGCGTTCGTTATAATACAAGTTATAACAAGCATAAAAAGTAGAGAGATTCTAAAAAGCTAATTATGATGAAAAACACTCATCTGTTATTAGGTTCTTCTGAACTTACTGTCGCAAATAAAAAAAGAATTTCATCCAGCGCAAATGTTTAATTATGATGATTTTCATCTAATGCAAGTAGGGGAGGATTCTTCCAAAATGTGATTCAAGCATCAACGTTGGCTTCGTTAGAGCCGATTATGACACAGAAGAAAGTGGCTATTATAGAGAGTTTAACTTGGTTCGATCAAAAAGGAATGAGACAAGACGCATTTGAAAGTCGAGTTTCAAAAAGAGCATGTGTACTATACGTTGATGAATCCAAAAACTTTCAAAAAGAAACAAAAATTAAAAATTTATTAACCGAGTTTTAGAGTTGTCAGCAAAAAAATGATTCATTAGTTAGTTCGTTTGAAAGATATAAACGTGTGCTTGTTGAAGGTGAAGGTTCTCAAATTGATCAGTTTATGATTCAGATGGAATTAGCTAAATTCTCCGTAAATGTTGTACAAGCATTTTATGATGAACATTCATTAGAAAGCTTCCCATCCAAAGGAAGTACAATGCCTGATTATAACTGGGATGAAGTGTTGGCTAAGAACGAGGAACAAGCTAAAAAAAGATACTCAGTCGAATGAATATCATTTTGACGATTTTTTTATTATAAAAAAACGTATTGAAGGTAATCTAGAATCGTTTAAAGATTCCGCGGCCACTTTTAAGTATACGGATTCTCCAGAGTACGAAGACTTCAAGTTGTTTTTTTACAGATTGCAAAGGAATTAGGGGTGGAGGTTCTTGTAATCACATTCCCTGTTAACGGACCGTGGTATGATTATATTGGAATTGACGCTTCGCAACGAAATGCCTTTTTCAACAAAAAAATCAATGAAATTGTTAAGGAAGCTGGCGTGAAGCAGGTCGATTTAACGTCACATGATTACGATCCTTATTATATATGGGATGCAACTCATCCTGGATGGAAGGGGTGGCCTTTTAGTTGAAAAAAAGAATTGGTCAAGTTTTTTTAAAGAAAAATGGATAATGTATTAGTATGGTCACTCGTATTTTATGTGCTTATTACTAGTGTTCTACTTTATTGTATATTTACAGATTTCACAAATGCAACAGAATTTATCTATAATGCATTTCTAAAAAAATGAAGTTTATGAGCTAGGAAGGTTCCTCTTTCCTAGCTTTTTTTCAGTTTTTTTACATTGATTGAAATGACAAAGATTAGTATAATACAGTCATTAAGACTCGAGGTGAAGATATGAAAAAGACAAAGAACTTTTCAAATGGTATTAAGTGCGATGTTTATCGCGATAATTATTTTACAAAGTTTTGTTCCATTTTTAGGGAACTTACCATTAGTGGTTTTAGATATTACAATTATTCATATTACGGTTATTGTTGGTGGGATTGTGTTAGGGCCACAAGCAGGGTTTCCTATCTAGGGATTTACGTGGGGGATTTTGTTCGTTCCTCCGTGCATTTTTACGTCAGGGAATGTTCTTAGCTTGATGATCTTTACGAAATCCATTGATTTCTAGTCTTGCCACGCTTTAGTGATGGGGGGACTTGTTGCGTTATTTTATCATAAGACAACTAAACTCATTGCGTCCGACCAACTCAGAATGTCAGTGGCTGGGTTCCTTGGAAGTATTATGAATACGGTATTCGTATTAAGTTCCATTTATTTACTGATGGGAAATCAATATGCAGAATTAACAGGGAAAACAGTTGCGGAATTGCCGATCTTCTTAATGGGCGTTGTTATGACAAACGGTATTGCGGAAGCGTTGGCTGCAACCGTAATGACTCCAATTATCGCTTCAATTTTAGTTAAGATTTCTAAGAAAAGAGGATAGTTTATGTGGAAGGGTAAAAAAACGTAACGGTCTTTTGTTTCAGGTGGAATCGCCGCGTTTAAAGCAGCTACACTTGTTCGCTTGTTTGTAAAAGCAGGGGCAAATGTGGAAGTCGCGATGACAAAGAGTGCGTGTGAATTCATTACGCCACTAACGTTTCAAGTGTTAACGAAAAACAAAGTGCACACCGATACGTTTGACGAAGATGAAGCAGATCGCGTTCAACATATTCATTTAGCCGATAAAACCGATGTGGCAGTTGTTGTACCAGCAACAGCTAATACGATTGCGAAATTGGCCAATGGAATCGCCGATAACTTTGTAACAAGCACATTATTAGCAATAACGGCTCCGATTTATGTAGCGCCTGCGATGAATGAGCATATGTGGGAAAACCCTGCAACCGTTCGTAATGTGGCACAGCTTAAAGCAGATGGGTAAAAATGGTCATTATCGAACCAGCAACTGGATTTTTTTAGCAGAAGGGTATAACGGAAAAAGGACGTCTTCCTGAACCAGAAGAAATCTTCGAGCAAGTGACATTTTTTTTTGAGAGTAGACGAGAATACAAGCTCTCCTTTAGAAAGGGAAAAATCTGATTTTAATCACTGCTGGAGGAACGAAAAGAGCGTATCGATCCAGTGCGCTATATCTCCAAATGATTCTTCTGGGAAAGATGGGATATGCACTTGCAAAGGCTGCATCCGTCTTTAGGAGCTGAAGTTCAATTAGTGTCAACGACCAAAACAATTGAAAGTTCCGTTTGGAGTGAGATGTCACGTATGTGGAATCCGCACGTGAAATGGAAGAAGTGGTTACATCTAACTTCCCAACAACAGATGTAGCGGTGATGGTAGCGGCGGTATCTGACTACTATGTAGCCAATCGTTCGGACCAGAAAAGATCAAAAAAAGCAACACAAATGAATCAGGGTTGAAAACTAGAATTAGTGGAGAAATCCAGATATCTCTAAAAAGGGCTTGGGACATTCTAAAAAAAGAAGGACAAGTTGTCATTGGGTTTTGCGGCAGAGACTGAAAAGAGTTCTTTAGAGTATGCTGCAGCTAAAATTAGAAAAGAAAAAAAGCCGATGCGATTATCGCTAATGATGTTTCTAGTTCAAACATTGGCTTTAATGCAGACAACCATCAAGTAACGATTCTTACTAAAGATGGAAAACAAACTCCACTTCCAGAGCGTTCGAAAAGAAGACGTTAGCTCTTGAAATTTGGATCCTCTAGTTGCAGAAAATGTCATTCGATAGTCAAATAATAAGAGATAGATAAACCAATCTTCACAGTAGTGTAGATTGGTTTATTTTATTGTCCTTTCTAGCACTAAAATAATTGCATGATTTACATAGAAATTTACCGCAATTCAAGAAAATGTGGTATAATAGGGAAGGTTATCTAGGCATGAAAGGAGATTTTATGAACGAGAATATTTCATTGCCAGAATTTATGAGAAACGAACTCGTAATTAAAACACAGAAGGAACTTCGACAGCGAAAAGGGTATCTGATTTCAAAGCGGATCTTTGATATTGTAGTTTCGTTATTACTGCTAGTTCCGTTATCAATCGTCTTTTTAGTGATTGCCATTGCAATTAAATTAGAAGATGGTGGACCTGTATTTTATAGACAGGAACGCGTGACGACAAATGGACGCAAATTTAAAATATTTAAATTTAGAACGATGGTATTAAATGCGGATAAAGTAGGACCGCTTGTGACACAAAATCACGACCCACGAATTACAAAGGTCGGACGTCGTGTACGTAAATATCGGTTAGATGAAGTAGCTCAGCTACTCAATGTATTGATTGGAGATATGTCTTTTGTAGGGGCAAGACCAGAAGTGCAAAAATATGTAGATGCATACACACCAGAAATGCAGACAACCTTATTACTTCCTGCTGGAGTAACATCGATTGCAGCGATTGAATTTAGACATGAAGCAGAAAAGATTGCAGAGTGGACAAAGCAAGGCTTAACAGTAGATGATGCGTATATCGAACATATCTTGCCAGAAAAAATGCAATACAATATTGATTATTTAAAAAAATGTAGTTTAAAAAATGATATTGCGATCATGGTAAAAACTGTGATTGCAGTCTTAAAATAACTTGGAGGAACCAACATGAAAGTTAGAAATATTCCATTCTCACCACCAGATATTACAGAAAAGGAAATCAACAATGTAGTCGAAGTGCTACAATCTGGTTGGATTACAACAGGACCAAAAACAAAAGAATTTGAACGTCAATTAGCAGAGTATTTAGGCACTGAAAAAGTGGTGTGCTTAAACTCTGCGACAGCTGCTTTAGAATTAGCATTACGTGTGTTAGGTGTTGGACCTGGAGACGAAGTCATTGTTCCTGCATACACATATACAGCTTCTTGTAGTGTGATTGAACACGTTGGAGCAACTCCTGTTATGGTGGATATTCAAGAAGACCATTTTGAAATGAACTATGATGCTTTAGCTGAAGTCATCACTGAAAAAACAAAAGTGGTGATTCCTGTTGAATTAGCAGGAGTACCATGTGACTACCGTCGTATTTTCGAAGTAGTGGAATCAAAACGTGGTTTATTCCAACCATCTACAAACTTACAACGTTACTTTAACCGTATTATTGTTGTTTCTGACTGTGCACATGCGATTGGAACAACTCGTGACGGAGTTTCCGTTGCAAAAATCGCAGACTTTGCGTCATATTCATTCCATGCGGTGAAGAATTTAACGACTGCAGAAGGTGGATGTATTACATGGAATCCAGCAAACGAATTGGATTCTGAAGCAATGTATAAAGAGTTCCAAGTATATTCATTACACGGACAAACAAAAGACGCTTTAGCAAAAATTAAACCAGGTTCTTGGGAATACGATATTGTCATTCCTGGGTTCAAATGCAATATGCCTGATATTATGGCTGCGATTGGTTTAGCGCAATTAGAACGTTACCCACAATTATTGGAACGTAGAAAAGAAATTGTACGTCGCCTTGATAAAGGATTATCTGTGGATAAACGTATACAAGTATTACCTCACGAAGGCAAAGATTATGAATCTTCACGTCACTTATATATCACTCGTGTTCAAGGCGCCAGCTATGACCAACGTGGAGAAATCATTACAAAAATGGCGGAACGTGGCGTTTCATGTAACGTTCACTACAAACCACTTCCGTTATTAACGGCTTACCAAAATATGGGATTCCGTATGGAAGATTATCCAAATGCGTATCGCTTCTTTGAAAATGAAGTGACCCTACCATTGCATGGATTACTTAGCGATGAAGATGTGGATTACATTGTTCAAAATTATTTAGAAGTGATTCAAGAAGTACTTGGATAGTCAGGAGAGGATGTTTAAATGAATAATCGATTAAAAATTTTATTATTATTCATCGTTGACTCGCTACTTGTTGTTGGATCAGTGTTTTTAGGATTTCGATTAGTAACAGAAGATTAATTCGTAATATTCACGGATTAACGATTACAGCGATTTTATCGTTAGTAGCCTATTATGTGTTCTCATATTTCTTCAATCTTTATTGGAGAGATTGGGAATACGCTAGTGTGTACGAAGTAATTACTGTCGTAAAATGTGTGTCAGCAACCGTCATCGTTTCAACGATTTCAGGGCTTGCTTTCTTCGATACAAAAATAACATGGCAATTCCTAATTGTCTGCTGGTTATTACTTGTAATTTCGATTGGTGGAGTACGTTTATCAATGCGTGTCTTCCGTGAGTTCTTTGCGGATAGTAGCGTTATGGAAAATGCAAAACCAACACTAATTGTTGGTGCGGGAGCTGCTGGAACATTATTAGTTCGTCAAATGCTGATGCACCCAGCAATGCGTATGGATCCAATTGCCTTTGTCGATGATGATCCAGATAAACTACGAAAAGATATTTATGGAGTTCGTATTTTAGGAGCTATCAAAGATATCGAACGCATTGTAGATACGATGGGAATTACTAAAGTCGTTATTGCGATGCCATCACTTCCAATCAAAAAATTAAATGAAGTGTACGATGTCGCTCGCAAAACAGGTGCGGAATGTGTAATCTTACCAAATATTGATGATGTCATGAGTGGAAACTTACACGTACAACAACTACGAAATGTCGAAATTGAAGACTTATTAGGTCGTGATCCAGTTCATTTGGATCAAACGATGATTGAAAAACAACTTCGTGGCAAGAAGATCCTTGTAACGGGTGCAGGTGGTTCAATTGGTTCAGAAATTTGTCGTCAAGTGGCTAAATTCAAACCAAAAGAAATCATTATTTTAGGGCATGGTGAAAATAGTATTTATCAACTGAATATGGAATTAGTTGGTAAATATTCTCAACACTTCACGATTACACCGGTGATTGCCGATGTGCAGGACCGCAAACGTATCTTTGAAGTGATGGACAAATACAAACCAGATGTGGTTTACCATGCTGCAGCGCATAAACACGTACCATTGATGGAATTAAACCCTCGTGAAGCGGTAAAAAACAATATTCTTGGTACAAGAAATGTTGCTGAAGCAGCAAGCCATGCGCGTGTTAAAGCATTCGTAATGGTATCAACAGACAAAGCTGTTAACCCACCAAATATTATGGGAGCTACAAAACGTCTGTGCGAAATGATTGTGCAAGATATGGCAACACGTAGCGAATATACAAAATTCGTTGCGGTTCGTTTCGGGAATGTATTGGGGTCACGTGGTTCAGTAATTCCGCTCTTCAAGAAGCAAATTGCTGAAGGGGGTCCGATTACAGTAACTCATCCGGATATCGTACGTTACTTTATGACAATTCCGGAAGCTGCTCAATTAGTTATTCAAGCTGGAGCACTTGCACGAGGCGGGGAAATCTTCGTACTCGATATGGGACAACCAGTGAAGATTGTGGACTTGGCGAAGAACTTAATTCGTCTTTCAGGATATGATGAAGGCGATATTGAGATTAAATTTACAGGATTACGTCCAGGTGAGAAGATGTATGAAGAGTTACTGAACGAAGGGGAAGTAAATCCAAAACAAGTCTTTCCTAAGATTCATATTGGAATTGCGGACAATTCTAAGATTAATCGTGTGTATAATTTCATTGAAAATTTTGAGAGTTACACAGACCAACAATTACATGATGAATTGATTGATATTGCGAATAAAAAGAAATAAAATATAAAGGATTGAGATAGTTATCTCAATCCTTTTTATCATATAAAAAGAGGTGGAAAAAAATGTTAGTTTCCGTAAATATTAGTGCCTATAATGAGCAAGATTACTTGCCTGAAATTTTTGAAAGTTTAAAAAATCAAACGTATCCATTAAAAAATATTGAAGTAGTACTAGTGAATGCAATGTCTACAGACAATACTCGTGCGTTAATGGATCAATTTAAAGCAGAAAATGAGCATTTATTTTATGATGTGAAGATTCTTGATAATCCAAGAAAAACATTAAATACAGGGTTGAACTTAGGGTTTAAAAACTCAGATGGTGATTGCTATTTAAAAGTAGATGCACACTCACAAATTCCTACAAACTTTATCGAAGCCAATGTTAAAGTGATTGAATCAGGACAAAAAGTTTGTGGAGGTAAAAGACCAACTATTGTCCAAGCAGAAGATGATTTTTCAAAAACATTACATATTGTAGAAGAGTCTGCTCTTGGAAGTAGTATCGCGAACTACAGAAAAGGAGACACAAGCCGCTATGTAGATTCTGTATTTCAAGGAATGTATCACAAAGATGTAGTCGATACTGTAGGTTATTTTGACGAAAAATTAACGCGTACAGAAGATAACGAGTATCACTATCGTATTCGTAAAAACGGATTTAAAATTTGGTACGATACATCAATTGAGTCCTTCCAATATATTCGTCCAACTTTCACAAAGATGATTCAACAAAAATTTGCAAATGGGTATTGGATTGGATTAACTTCACACGTTTGTCGTGAATGCTTATCCTTATTTCATTTTGGTCCTGGTGTATTTGTTGCGACTTTACTTGTGTTAATGATGCTGACGCCAATCAGCTTTGCACCATTGCTAACAGTGCTTGGGCTCTATATATTAGCAGTATTAGGATTATCTATTTTTGAAATTTCTAAGCAAAAATTCAATCCAACATTACTACTAATCCCATTCATTATGATTGCCATTCACTTTGCTTATGGTATTGGAACGATTAAAGGATGGATCTTTGGTTTTGAATTTAAAAAAGAGTATTTTGACTCAGAAGATAAATCTTAAAATTACTATAAATACTCATGAATTCAAGAAAATCTATGGTATAATGAACTGATTGTATAGTTATTGGAGTGGAATGAATGAGAGTAAATGAAGAAAAAATTTCGAATAGAAGAAAACAAAAAAAAAATCAGAAAAGAAGAAAAATTGTTTATACAGTATTGCTGGCAATTGTTGCAGTCATTATTGCGGGTGCTGCTTATGCATGGAGTCGAATTTCTAAAGCAGAAGATGCGATTCATCAAAAGGTGGAAACCGTGCAATTACGTGAGAAAGAATTAACAGATGATAGCAGTTTTTCGGTTCTTCTATTAGGGATTGATAATGGAGCATATGGCCGTGATACGGAAGTAGGACGTTCAGATACGATGCTTCTTGTTACTGTAAATCCAAAACAAAAGAAAACAACAATGATTAGTATTCCTCGTGATTCTTATACGGAAATTATTGGTTATGGGACATTTGATAAAATTAACCATGCGTATGCGTTTGGAAAAGAACAATTTTCAATTAATAGTGTACAAAATATGTTGAATGTTCCAATTGACTACTATGTAACCGTAGATATGCAAGGTTTGATGGGGCTTGTTGATGCAGTGGGCGGACTAGAAATTACGCCAGCGTTAACATTTACGTATGAAGATGAGTCCTTTACTGAGGGGGTTACACGTCATGTAGACGGGGAAGCCGCACTTCGTTACGCTCGTATGCGTTATGATGATCCAGAAGGAGATACAGGTCGTCAAAAACGTCAACAATATGTGATTCAAAAAATTGTTGAGAAACTATTGACTCTAGGTTCTGTAACGAAATACGAAGAAATTCTCAAAACATTAGAAAATTCTGTAAAAACAAACTTTACAGTAGAAAAATTATTCCAAATTGCTCAAACGCATAAAGAAGCTCTCCAACATTTTGAATCGGATACGATTAATGGGGATGGAGCGATGATTAATGGAATTTATTACTTTGTCATTCCAGAAGCTGAGAAGATTCGCGTTTCAAATGTCCTCAGAAAATCTCTTGATTTAGAAGAAATTACTGAATTGAAACATATCGAGACAAAAGAAACGCAGTCATCAGTCAATATCGAGCAAAATTCTCCTCAAAACAATTCAGATGTACAAGAACAAGGGGATACTTACGTAGAACCAAATGTAACGCCAAATTATAACAATAGTTACAATAATAACAATTACAATAACAACAGTAATGACGATGACGACTATGTTGCACCGACAAATCCATCTAATAATGGTGGCGGAAGTAGTGCGGTGACACCAACTGCACCAGCAACACAGACGCCACAAGTGACGGCTGCTCCAGAGCAACCACAGCCTGTACAACCAACACGATCAGCTCCTACAACGCAAGCGCCTGTTGCGCCAACTCAACCTACACAAAAACAAAACCCTTAATAGTATTGGAGTGTAAATATGAACGAATCAAATGAATGGACCCGAAAAGGGAGACGTCAAGAAAAGAAAAAGAAACGTGGACGTATTGGTTTCATTTTAATTCTGTTACTCGCCATTATAGCGGTAGCGGGAACTTACTACGCAAGTCGAATTAACCATACGATTAACACGATTACTCAAGATGTTGGAAATCGTACAGAACAAGAAGCTAACGATATTATTAAAAACGCAAAACCAATTAATATATTGCTTTAGGGATTGATAATGGTGCCTATGGACGTACGGAAGAAGATGGACGTTCAGATACAATGCTCTTATTGACAGTTAATCCATCAACAAAAAAATCTCAACTACTCAGTCTACCACGCGACACTTACACTGAAATTGTTGGAACGGGTGGATATGATAAATTGAACCACGCCTTTGCTTATGGGAAGGCCCCAATGGTTATTAATTCTGTTGAGAAAATGCTTGATACGACAATTGACTTCTATGTGCAAATTAACATGGAAGGGTTAATGGAATTCGTCGATGCTGTCGGTGGAATTGAAGTGACAAGTCCACTTACTTTCACATATGAAGGACGTTCTTTCGTTGAAGGAAAAACGGAACTTCTTGATGGTGAAAGTGCATTACGTTTTGCACGTATGCGTTACGATGATCCAGAAGGGGATACAGGACGTCAAAAACGTCAACGTATCGTTATCGAGGAACTTGTAAAAAAATTGATGACTTTCAATTCTATTACAAACTTCGAGCAATTAATGAATGCGGTAAGTAAGAACGTGAAAACGGACTTGCCAATTGGACAAGTGATGGCCCTTAAAAACACTTATGGTCCTGCTATCACAGGAAATAATTTAACACAAACATTTATCGAAGAAAGACAGTTGTTATTAACAAACAATGCAGGAGAGCAAATTTATTACTCATATGCAACGGATGAGGTGTTATTAGGAGTAAGTAATTCAATCCGTAAATTAATGGGACAACCAACTGTTCAAACATATCCATTTCTACAAGAAAGAGAAGATTTATATTATTTAACAACTCCTTAATAGGGGAAATAAGAGGTGTATAAAATGATTTATGCTGGGATTTTAGCCGGTGGAACCGGAACTCGTATGGGAATCCAAGAAATGCCAAAACAATTTCTACCATTAGGAAACAAACCAATTATTATTCACACAGTCGAAATTCTTGTTTGTTCCAGATATAGATGTTGTCTATGTAGCGGTTCATCCAAACTGGGTAAGCTACTTCAATGATTTATTAGATAAACATATTTTGACGAATAAAGACAAAATCCGTGTCGTTAGCGGTGGTGGAAATCGTAATGATAGCATCTTAAGTATTATTGAGGACATCAAAAATAGTGGATCATTTTCACCTCAAGATGTATTGATTACACATGATGCTGTTCGTCCGTTTGTTTCATATCGCATGATTGTTGATAATATTGAAGCGATGAAACACTATGATGTAGCGGATACTGTAGTGATGGCCAATGATACAATTGTTGAATCTGTAGATGGAAAAGTGATTTCTTCTATTCCAAACAGAACGCATATGTATCAAGGACAAACACCTCAAACGTTTAAGATTCAAGCCTTTACTGAGTTGTATGATAGTCTTACAGATGATGTCAAAGAAATCTTGACCGATGCTTGTAAAGTATTCGTGGTTAACGATGTGAAAGTAGCTCTTGTCGAAGGTGAATACTCAAACATTAAAATTACGACAGTAACAGATTTGAAAATTGCGCAAGCGATGTTAGGAGAGATTTAAAATGATTAATCGAGTGTATCAACTCATTCGTCCATCGTTTTTCTCAATTAAATATGAAGATGTGTCATTCTATGAAGAAGATACTGTGGTGGTTCGACCAAACTACTTAGCTTTGTGTCACGCCGACCAACGTTACTTCCAAGGAACACGTCCTGCTAAAATTTTGCAGAAGAAATTACCAATGGCATTGATTCATGAATGTTGTGGAATCGTTGTTGCGGACCCAACAGGAACGTATAAACCAGGAGATCATGTGGTGATGATTCCGAACCAACCACCACGTGACTTTGACCATAACACTGAATTTACGAAAACTACGTGAATGGAACATACTTCCGTTCAAGTGGTCATGATGGATTCATGCGCGAATTTGTGACGATTCCAATCGACCGTGTAGTGAAATACGAAGATGTGCCAGATAAAGTCGCTGCCATTTCTGAATTTGTGTCAGTCGGCGTTCATGGACTTCGCCGTTTTGACAAAGTAGCACATAGCCGTCGTAACCGTATCGTCGTATGGGGCTCAGGAAGTTTAGCATACGTTGTTGCAACGATTGCAAAAGCAAAATTCCCAGACTCTACGATTATCATTGTGGGTAAAGATCCGGAGAAGTTACGTCTATTTTCATTTGTAGATGAAGTGTATGATGTGAGCAATCTTCCAGAAGACTTTACATTCGACCACGCCATTGAATGTGTGGGTGGCAGCGGAACTCAAGATGCATACCGTGAAATTATCCGTCATATTCAACCTCAAGGAACGGTTGTCATGATGGGGGTTAGCGAGTTCGAAGTACCATTAAACACACGTGACATTCTTGAAAAAGGATTAACATGGGTCGGAAGCTCTCGTTCAGGTCGTAAGGACTTCGAAGAGGCTGTTCAATTTATGGCAGATCCAAAAGTACATGCACGTTTGAATTTAATTATTTTTGAATCAAATCCAATCCAAGAGATGAAAGATATTTATCATTTCTTCGAGGAAGATAAATTAACGCCATTTAAAACAGTGGCTAAATGGGATATTTAGAAAGTGAGGAAAACATGGAACCATTACAAGAGAAATGCTTAGAGATGTCGGAATACTTTGTGTCATTTTGTAAGCAACATGAATTATTATGTTATTTATGCGGTGGTGGGGCCATTGGAGCACTTCGCCATAAAGGCTTTATCCCTTGGGATGATGATTTAGATTTCTTTATGCCACGAAAAGATTATGAAAAACTGATTGAATTGTGGCCAAAAGAAGCAGATGAGCGTTACGTGATGTCAAACAGTGACGAACATTACTTAGACCGTAATTTGTTTGTGACGATTCGTGATAAAGAAACGACTTGCGTGAAACCTTATCAAGCGGACTTAGACGTACCGCATGGTTTAGCAATTGATATCCTGCCGCTAGATTATTATCCAAAATCAGAATCAGCACGTAAGAAACAAGTCCGTTGGGCATTGATTTACTCATTGTTCCGTGCGCAAACAATTCCTGAAAAACATGGTGGATTGATGAAATGGGGAAGCTTATTCTTATTAGGATTAGTCCCAACGCGTTCATTACGCTATAAAATTTGGAGCAAAGCGCAGCGCGAGATGACAAAGTACACGCGTGAAGAAAGTGATGGAATCACAGAACTTTGTGCAGGGCCTGGATATATGAAGAATAAATATCCAATCGAAAGTTTTGAATCAGCGCTATTTGTACCATTTGAAAAAACAGAAATGCCAATTCCAGTTGGATACGATGCTTACTTAAAAACAGCATTTGGTGATTATATGACACCACCTCCAGCAGATAAACAAGTTGCACATCATGATGCATTATTTGTCGATCTTGAAAATGGATACGAGAAGTATAAAGGGGAGTATTATGGGAAATAAGAAAAAAATTCTTGTTTATTTATGGTCCTTTTCTCTTGGCGGAGGAGCCGAAAAAATCCTCTCAACCATTGTTAATCATCTTGATTTAGAAAAATATGATGTCGATATTCTAGAAATAGAACATTTTGACAAAGGGTACGAACCTGTTCCAGAAGGTGTTCGAATTCTAAAACCGTATAAGTCAAAGAAGCATTCGCGCATCATTGAAGCGTTGCTGTGGAGACTAAGAATTTGGTTTCCAGACCTTGTGCGCAATCATCTGATTAAAGATGAATATGATATTGAAATTTCTTTTACAATTATGAATCCTGCGTTTCCGTTCTCAAAACGACCAGAGGTGAAGAAGGTTGCGTGGATTCACGGAAGCATCGAGGAATTCTTAAAGCCAGAGAATGCAGCATACCGAGAAAAATCATCGTCAACATTTAAAAACTGCCAATAATATCGTTGCAATCTCTAAGAAAACAAGAGAGTCGATTGAAACCGTCTATCCAGAGTTTAAAGAGAAGATTGTGACGATTTATAATGGATATAACTTTGATGAAATCATTCAAAAGTCTAATGAGCCCTATGAAGCTATCGTTGAGGAAGATAGTATTGCAGTCATCGGTCGCTTAGAGGCTAAAAAAGGAACGGATAGAGCCCTAGAAGTATTTCATCAATTACTCGATGTAAGACCAACTGCCCATATTTATTTTATTGGGAGTGGCGATCAGGAGGCACATTTAAAAGAAAGAACAGCCGAATTAGGATTGGAAGACAGAGTTCATTTCCTAGGCTATCAAAAAAATCCATATCCCGTGTTGAAACGAGCAAAAGTACTCCTTTCAATGTCCCAACAAGAAGGATTTTCAGGAGCATTTGTTGAAGCGTTGACGCTTGGGAAATCATTTGTCTCTACTGATGTTGGTGGAGCAGAGGAGTTAAGCGGGAATGGACAATTTGGAACCATTATCCAAACGAACGAGGAAGCTGTGGCAGCTTTAAATGAACGAATGAATGCATCTGTTGATACAGAGGCGATAGATGCTTATATTGAACGGTTCACAGTTGAAGAACAGATGAAACAGATATTGGAGATGTTAGAAAGGGAAGAAAATGAAAAAATCGACAATTAGTTTAAAAGGTTTATTATTTTTCGCTGTCGTACTGAGCGCCCTTATCTCCGGGATTATTTTTATCGTAGCGAGTGTTCAGTCAAATCTAGCACTTCAATTAGGCGCTGTGACGCTCTTATATGTAACCGCGATTATCTATTGTTTGCTAGATTTGAAATACTACATTATCCATTTTATGTTTCTATTAATGATTGGTATATTCTTGTTTAACCGACCAATCATTTATTATATGAAGAATGGAATTCTTCAAGAATACTCGAAAGATACGTATCAGTTTTCTTTCACAGCGATTGCTATTAGTATTGTGGCAATTATTATCGGTGGAATGATTGGAAGATGGATAGCTACGAGAAATCAAAAAACAGTAGCCAAACCAGTAAGTCAACGTTTCATCGATAAATTACAACGAGTCTCATTTATCGCATTTCTCTTTACGTATCCATTCTATGTGTTGCGTTTAGTAGAACGATATATGTTTAGACGTCAAACAACGTATTATGGTTATTACGCGAATTTCCAAAGTAAATTACCATACTTTACGTATTTATTATCAGCGTTTATGTTTTTCGCGCTTTGTACGTACTTAGCGACAAAACCAAGCAAGAAAAAATCATTATTCGTATTACTATTGTATATTGGTGCGAATGCTATTCATTTACTGATTGGAACACGGAATCCGTTCATTCTTGCCATTGTATTCTCATTTGTTTATTTCTTTATGAGACATTATACAGATAAGAATGAGAAATGGATTGGACGTTTCGAGAAATTCTTACTTGGAGCAGGGACACCTATATTAATGCTAGCGATGGGAGCACTAAACTATATTCGTGATGGTGCGTCAGTAAAAGGAACCAGTATTTCTGCTCTGTTAGTAGACTTCTTGTATAAGCAGTCTACGAGTTTTGGCGCTTTATCAAAGGGATACCTTTATCACTCAGCGCTGCCAATGAGGGAGTTTAGAAACTTTACCTTCGGGCCAATTATTGAGTACTTTACACGAGGCTCTCTTGGGAATGTGTTGCTGGGGACTACTCCGTTTGCTAATACATCAAACAGTCTAGAGTTAGCGCTAGAAAGTAATAGTTTTGCGCATAATATTTCTTATATTGCGATGAACAAAGATTACCTTGGCGGGCACGGAATCGGAAGTAGTTACATCATTGAAGTCTTTACAGATTATGGCTTTATCGGTTTAATTATTGCGAATCTTTTACTAGGAATGTTATTTGTTTCTCTAGTAAATTCGATGTATACTGGTAAAACACTAAGAGTGATTCTTTCTCTTGTGATTTTAGGAAATCTTTTCTTTATGCCAAGAAGTAGCTTTACAGAAAGTTTCTACAGTCTATTTACAATGCAGTTTTGGTTCTTTATAGCAGTTCTGTTTATCGTTTCAGGATTGCTTGTAAAGAAAGTCGGTTATTATTCACATACAAAGGATGGTTATATTAATGTTTGAAAAATATTCATTTGCTGATCTGATTGCAAATACAGTAAAAAATAAGAAATGGAACTTGATTGGATTCATCGTTCTTTTCTTAGCAATGGCAGTGCCATTATCACTTAAAACAATCAACTCTACTGCAGTTGTGAGCGGAGAGGGAAGTTATTCTTCTTATATTGTTTATAAAATTGATGCTCCAGAAAGAACGGTTCGTTCAGAAAACTTTGCGAGCGAAAATCAATACAGTCAATTTTACATGAAACTAATTAGCTCAAATATGACTGGTCCGTATTTATTTAACGATGTGGACAGTAAGACAGTAGCTAAAATTGCGAGCGAAATCTCAAGTAGTGAGACACAATTACGTAATTCAGACGCAAACTTCTGGGAACAAAAAATCACGTATAACTCACTAGGGGATTCAACAGGGGTTTCTGTTAAAGTTTTGACAAAAAGCTTAGAATTAAATCAATTAATTGAAAAGAAAATTGATGAATTAGTCAATTCGTACAAAAATACATTTTCAAATGTAACAATTACGAAACTAGATACAGTGCACTCACAAGAGTTTGTCGGTGAATCAAAAACAGTTTCAAACTTCAGCGCAAAACGTTTAGTGACTCAATTAGTAGCATTATTCATTCTATCAATTGCGATTGTCTTATTTATCAACTTTGCATTATACTTCTTCAATCCAACATTAAACCGTGTAGGTGACTTCAATCAATACGGTGTTGAAAAAGTATTCGAAGTAGCAGCTGTTGCAGAAGTTGCAAAAGTTCTTTTATTTATTCAAAATAAAAACGGAAATGTAGCAGTTACTTCATCAGATAAAGGACTACTTGAAAAGTTAAGAAAAGAAGTAAATCTTGAAGGTGTCGTGGTAGTTGAGAACAACGAGTTAATCGATGCTAATGATCAAAAAGTGGTATTCGTAGAAGAATTAGGAATTTCTCGTTATAAGAAATTTGAAAAAGAATTACAAGTAGCTCAAAACTTCGATAAAGAACTTGTCGGTGTAGTTGCAGTTAAATAATAGAGAATATCTTTAAACAGAAGGCTTTCGGGCCTTCTGTTTTTTTGATTTAAATAGATGAGAGGGCGATTTCATGGTATAATGGGGTGATTGTGGAAGGAGAGAGTGTATTGACAACTTTAACCGAATTAGAAATTAAACAAATTGAACTCGAACTACTAGATGCGGTCGACGAGTTTTGTAAAGAGCATAACATTGAATACTTTTTAAACTACGGAACCTTAATTGGGGCCATTCGTCATAAAGGTTTTATTCCTTGGGATGATGATATTGACTTGATGATGTCAAGAGACAATTATGATCGTTTTGTTAAGGAGTTTACACATCCACGTTTTAAAGTATTGTCTTTTGAGACAGATGAGAAATATTACAATAACTTTATTAAAGTTGTAGATACGAAAACAGTCGTTGAAGATACAAGAAATCGTAAAACATATGAAACGGGAATTTTTATTGATATTTTCCCATATGACCGATTCGATGATTTCTCGTTAGTGAAGAAAACCTATGATTTAGAAAGCTTTAAACTATTATCGTTTAGTAAGCACGAGAATATTGTATATAAAGATAGTGTGTTAAAAGACATAATTCGTACTGTTTGCTGGGCTGGCCTTACATTTGTATCGCCTCGATATTTTGCGTACAAAATTGACGCATTAGTTAAAAATAATACTGTTCCAAATGGAAAATTTGCGGGACTTTTAGCTTCGAAATTCAAGGAGAAAGAAGTAATGTCACCTGAATTATATGAGGAATTGACTGAAGCTGAATTTGAAGGAAAAATGTATCCTGTTCCGAAAGAATATGATGCGATTTTAACACAATTATATGGGGATTATATGCAATTGCCCCCTGCTGAAAAACAAGTAAATCCACATGGTTTAGTTGTTCAATACAAGGAGGAAGTATAGTGAAGCAGTATCTATCAAAAGATGAATTAAAAGACTGTCAAATGAATATTTTAAAATTTATTGATCGTGTGTGTAAGGAAAATGACATTCCTTATTTTGTAAGTTACGGGACTTTGCTAGGAGCAATACGTCATAAAGGATTCATCCCATGGGACGATGATATTGATATTTGTATTTATAGAAAAGACTATGATCGTTTTTAAATGTTGTAAAAGAGATGAAAGATGAACGTTATCAAGTATTGGATTATGACTCTTCAGATTGGTATTTCCAAAACTTTGCGGTTATGTTAGATACCGATACAGTTATTGAAGATCATATTAAAGTGAAACGTCATGATACAAGCGTCTTTGTTGATGTATTTCCAGTGGAACGTTTCGATGATATCAAGGTTATTGATAAAGCTCATTTGTATGCTACATTACGAATGATTTCTTATATTCAATTGCAATATGTACAATATGGAGATAGCAAACTGAAAGATTTTTGCCGTAAAATTATGTGGTATTTATTACGTCTAGTAAACCCACGCTTCTTTGGAAAACGCATTGAGAAATTAATTAATAAATATCGTAATCCGTCTGGACAATATGAAGGGTTAATTGGATGTGGAAAAGATGGAAGAAAAGAAGTTTTTCCTGCAGGAATGTATAAGGAACTGATTGAAGTTCCGTTTGAAGATATGATGGTTCCAATCCCTAAAAATTATGATGAATTTTTAACACAATTTTATGGAGATTATATGCAAATTCCTTCTCAAGAGGAAATCGACTATAAGAGCCATGGAATTAAAGCTTATTGGAAAGAAAAATAGGAATTACTAAGTTTTTCTTTTGATTTTTTAAAACTGCTACCGACACATATTTAAATAGTGTAGGATAGGGTAAAAATGATAAAAAGGTGTGACTTATGAAGAATATTAAAGTGAATGCAATAGCGAATTTAATGCTCCGTGTATTAAATATTGTGTTCCCATTAATTACGGGTCCTTATATCGCACGTATTTTAAGTAAAACCGATTACGGGTATTTCAATATTACCAATACGTTTATCGGTTTATTTATTCCGTTTGCGACATTAGGAATCTATAACTATGGAATTCGTGCGATTAGTAAGGTGAAGTCGGATAAAGACGCAATTAATCGTACATTTTCACTGTTATTTTACATTTCGTTAGTTTGTACATTAGTAACAACTTTGGCGTACTTCTTAATCACGTTTTCGATGGAAGGATCGCCACTATTAAAGACATTATACTATGTAATGGCTATCCAAGTATTTGCTCAATTTTTAAATATTGAGTGGATGAACGAGGCTTTTGAAAACTATACATTTATTTTGTACAAAACATTAGCAATTCGTATTTTAATGCTTGTTTCTATTTTTGCATTTGTACGTAGTGAACATGATATTGTCGCTTATGCGCTAGTAATGTCACTGGTCACAATGCTTAATTACCTTGCAAGTTTCTTATGGATTAAACGCGAAGTTAAATTTGTAAAGGTATCTATGCTTGAAGTGAAACGCGTTATTCAACCGTTAATTGCGATTTTACTTCTTGCCAATGCCGGAATGCTCTATACGTACTTAGACCGTATGTTCCTTTCTGCGGTGGCATTGCCAGAAGACGTTTCGTACTACACGATTGCTCAAACTCTCGTATTCTCTATTTCGGGGGTTATCAGTGGAGCAGTTAGTGTAAGTGTACCGCGTTTGGGTTATTATCTAGGAATTAATGATTATAAAGCGTATGATGACCTCGTGAATAAAGGTGGACGTATTTATGTTCTGTATTATTCCGTTATCTTTTGGTCTAGCTGTATTGGGACCTCATGCGACGATTCTTTATGCTGGAGAGCGTTATTTAGATGCGGGTACAAGTGTAATTTTATTTGCACTCCGTTCTGTACCATGGGCGTTAGCCTTAATTTTAGAAAACCAAATTATCTTTGTTCAAGGGTATGAAAACCGCCTAACGGTTATTTACTTTATCGGTGGTGGGATCAACTTAGCCTTGAATTCATTATTGGCATTTAATCATATTGCAAATCCAGCATATTATATAGTAACGACGATTTTTGCGGAATTAGTAGTAATCGCATTAGATATGCTGCTTATTCGACAAAATAATCTCTTTAGAATGCGTAAATTATTAATTCATACAGGAAAATATATGCTGTATGCAAGTGGATTTTTTGTCATTGCATATTTGATTTCTGTTATCCATCCTATTGAATGGATTGTTAACGGAGCACTACTCGTGAATATTTTGGCGACGATTGTGTCTTGTGTCATTTACTATATTATTGTATTAGCGCTTGTTAAAGACGAAATCTTTATTAGTAGTTTGCTAGCTATTAAAAATAAGGTGTTCAAGAAGAAAGGGTAAGTATGTCAGATTTAATTAGTGTCATTGTTCCTGTATACAATGTTGAACAGTATTTAGAAAAATGTGTTGACTCGATTATAAAGCAAAGGTACCCACATCTTGAGATTTTATTGATTGATGATGGCGCAACGGATAATAGCGGGAGGCTATGCGATACTCTTGCAGAGTCAGATTCGAGAATTCAGGTCTTTCATAAAGAAAATGGGGGGCTTTCTGACGCTCGGAATTACGGACTGCAACAAGCCAGTGGGTCATTTGTTCTTTTTCTAGATTCAGATGATTACATTCATCCTCAAATGATTGAAAGCTTATATGATCAGATGATAAAAGAGGATGCAGACGTTTCGGTATGCAATATTATGAATGTCTATGAAACGGGAGAGGCTCCGCAGTGTGAAAATCCTGACTTATATTTTGTGATGAACACAGACGAATTCTTGAAAGAATATCTTGTTGGGAAATTAGTACCAGGAAGTATTTGTAATAAATTGATTCGAAAAGAAATTGTGGCTCAACTGCAATTCCCAGTAGGAAAGATTTACGAAGATGCGTTCTATCATTTTGATTTAATTCAAGTGGCTCATAAATATGTGGTAAATACGAAACCATATTATTATTATTACCATCGTGGAAATAGTATTACAACGTCTACGTTTAGTAAGAAAGATTTTAATTATATTGAGATTTACACTAAATTTAGTCGATACGTAGAAGAACATTATCCAGAATTACAGGAAGAAATGTTCTTTAGATTATCGTATGCTTACTTCTTTATTTTCGATAAATTGCTTCATGTAGAGGGGTATCAAAAATTAGAGGAATACAAAATTGTCCGCGATTATTTAAAACAAAATGCATTGAAAATTGCTAGAAATCAATTCTTCCAAAAAGGAAGACGCCTTGCTGCATTATTCTTAAAAGTGAATGTACGATTATATCGCTTTGTAATGTTGGCAAATGAAAGAAAAACGAAACAGATACATTAGATGATATTGGATGGGGTTATAGATGAGAAAAATTAAGGCATTTCTCTTAGCATTTTTGCTGTCAGTTGTGACTGTTGTAGCTGTAGTGATGAGTGTAAAAATTCATAACCAGCAATTTACAACTGATGAAAATAATACAGTTCGATATAATTTCAATTTTGCAAAATTTAAAAATAGAGAACTTTTAGAAAAGAATATTGATAAAAAAACACATTAGTAGTTTTAGGTTCTTCTGAATTATCTGTAGGATTCAATGAACCGTATCATTATACAAGCTTATTTAACTATCGTGATTTTCATATTATGCCGATTGGTGGGGGAAACTTCCAAAATATTATTCAGGCATTTACGCTTGGATCTATCGGAGATAGTATTGTTAATAAGAAGTTAGTTATCAGTGAGTCGTTTGGATGGTTCGATCAATATGGTATTGATCCCAAAGCATTTGTCAGTCGAATTTCAACAGAACATATGTATTACGCATTAAAAAACGAGAATCTGAAGATAGAAACACGGACAAAATTGATTGAACGAGCTATTGAACTTGCTAAAGATAATACAGTCATGAAAGAACGGTTTGAACGATTTAAGCGCGTGCTTATCGATGGAGAAGGAAACTTCTGGGATGAATTTCTCGTAAAAATGGATGTTGAAAAATCTGATTTAATTACAGAAACAAAGTTCAGCATCCATAGTAAGGTAAAATTAATTCCGTATGCAGGTGATGTTACACCGAATTACAATTGGGATGAGCTTTTAAAAAATGCTGAAGCGGATGCCAAAGAACGTACGAATAATAATGAATTTGGTATTGAAAATGAAACGTTCAATAATGATATTAAGAAGAGAATGGAGAAGAGAAAAGGAAAAGATTATTTTTATAAATACTCTGATTCTCCAGAATATGGTGATTTGGAATTATTGCTTGAAATTGCAAAAGAACTTGGACTCGAGGTTCGAGTTATTAACTTTCCAATTAATGGAAAGTGGAATGACTATATTGGAATTGATGCAGAACAACGAAAAATATATCGTGAAAAATTAACGAATATCGTTCAATCCTATGGATATTCTATCTTCGACTTAGGAGACAAGGAATACGAACCGTATTACATGTATGATACAATCCATCCAGGTTGGAAGGCGTGGATTGAAGCTTCTAGAGATTTATATCAATTCTTTAAACAAAATAATTCTAATTAGAAAAAAACTTATCATTTTTTTGATAAGTTTTTTTATGTTGATTATGTTCATTTAGTCTTAAAAAAATGTAAAAATTTTTGAACAGAGGAGGGCTTATGTGTTAAGTAGATATCAATTTCAATATTACAACAGGTAGTGGATTTACAGCCTTACTAGGTGGGGGATTATACTGGCTTGCTAGTCTTACTCCATTAAAAGCTTATATGATTCGTGATAGAGAAGAAATTACGATTTAAAAAATAAAATCCGGCAGGAAATTCCTGCCGGATTCTTTTTATTTATAATTCATTGCAGTTAAGGCTACTTGTAAGATGATAGCGCCTAGTGTACCGATTAACATTAGTACGGCTACAACACGTGTAATTTTTTCAACTGTTGAAAGATTACGTTTTTTCTTTGCCAACAAAATCGCTCCTTTTTTCTTTGCTCGGTAATAGTTTACCGTAAATCGATGTGAATTACTAGAGTTAAATGTTAAAAGGTTTTCTAAGAGTGAAAATGAGTGAAATGAAAAAGAGCTTTAGTAAAAGAAAAGCATTCAAATGCCTTTCAAAAAAGCGTGATTTTTGATAACATAGATGTGTTAAATAAAACAAATTGGAGGAAGTTTCATGTCAAAACAACAAATTGGTGTCGTGGGTATGGCTGTTATGGGACGTAACTTAGCTTTAAACATTGAAAGCCGTGGCTATAGCGTTTCAATTTACAACCGTACAACTTCAAAAACAGACGAAGTGATTGCTCTACATCCAGATAAAAAATTAGTTCCAACACATTCTGTTGAAGAATTTGTAGAGTCTCTAGAAAAGCCAAGAAGAATCTTATTGATGGTTAAAGCTGGGGAAGCAACAGATAAGACAATTCAAAGTTTACTTCCACACTTAGATAAAGGCGATATTTTAATCGATGGAGGAAATACATTCTTCCGTGATACAATGCGTCGTAATGAAGAACTTGCAAACTCAGGAATCAACTTCATCGGTACTGGTGTATCTGGTGGGGAAGAAGGCGCCTTAAAAGGACCTTCAATTATGCCTGGTGGACAAAAAGATGCATATGACTTAGTCGCACCTATTTTAGAAGAAATCTCTGCTAAAGCAGACGATGGAGCTCCATGTGTGACTTACATTGGACCAAACGGAGCAGGTCACTACGTAAAAATGGTTCATAACGGAATCGAATATGGAGACATGCAATTAATCGCTGAAAGTTACGATATCCTACGTCGTGTTGGTGGATTATCTGTAGAAGAATGCGCTGAAGTGTTCAAAGAATGGAACCAAGGCGAATTAGATAGCTACTTAATCGAAATCACAGCAGATATCTTAACGAAGAAAGATCCTGAAACAGGTCGTCCAATGGTAGACGTAATCATGGATACTGCAGGAAACAAAGGTACGGGTAAATGGGCTTCACAAAGCGCATTAGACTTAGGTGTGCCACTTCCATTAATTACTGAATCTGTATTTGCTCGTTTCGTGTCAACATTGAAAGAGGAACGTGTTGCAGCAAGTAAAGAATTAGCAGCAACAAATTCCTGAATTAACAAATTCAGAACGTCAAGCCTTAATCGAACAAGTTCGTAAAGGATTATACTTCTCTAAAATTATGAGTTACGCGCAAGGATTTGCTCAAATGCGCGTAGCAAGTGAAGAGTTCAATTGGGACTTAAACTACGGCGAAATCGCTAAAATTTTCCGTGCTGGATGTATCATCCGTGCGCAATTCTTACAAAAGATTACAGATGCGTTCGAACGTGATCCTCAATTGAAGAACTTATTATTAGATAAGTACTTCTTATATGTTACTGAATCTTACCAAGATGCAGTTCGTGATGTTGTTGTAACGGCTGTTCGTGCTGGTATCCCAGTACCAACATTCTCAAGTGCATTAGCATACTATGATTCATACCGTTCAGAAACATTACCTGCAAACTTAATTCAAGCTCAACGTGACTACTTCGGAGCACATACTTACAACCGTGTAGACAAACCAGGAACATTCCACTTCGAATGGGCTCAAGAAAAAGAGATTGAACAATAATTACAAATGATGAAGTCCTAGCCAAATTGGCTAGGGCTTTTTTGATGAACTTACAACATTCGATTGAATAAGATAACGGTTTCAATTATAATGAAGTTATCACTTTGAAAGGAGTTTAGGTATGAAATTAAAAAAAGTAATTATTTGTTTTTTTGCAGTTTTAGTATCTTTTATATTACCGATAGAAAATACTGCTAATGCAGATACAGTTCATTTTAGAAATTGTTCAGAGGCATGGGCTGCTGGTTATGGGGATATTTTAGTTGGAGAAGCGGGATATGCTGGGCATCTAGATCGTGATAAAGATGGAACAGCCTGTGAGATATATAAATCAGGTGGCCAATATCGCTCGCGTAGAGAGGATGGAAAACCATTAAATAAAGTAAAAGCTACTGGTTGGGAACAAGTCGAAAGCAAATGGTATTATTACGAAAACTATATCATGGTGACTGGGTGGAAGAAAATCAGTGGTATTTGGTATTATTTTAATAGCTCAGGTGTAATGCAAACAGGCTGGCAACAATTAAGTGGTACTTGGTACTATTTTAATTCAGCAGGAGCAATGCAAACAGGATGGCAACGGCTTAGTAATGTCTGGTATTACTTTGATAACAATGGATATATGCAGACAGGATGGAAATATTTGAGTGGTTCTTGGTACTATTTAAATAGTTCAGGTGGAATGGTTACAGGCTGGCAAACAATTGGAAACAATCGCTACCTCTTTAGTTCATCAGGAACCCTTCAAACAGGTTGGCAACAATCTGGTGGTGTCTGGTATTACTTTGATTCAAATGGATATTTACAAACAGGATGGAAACAAATTAGTGGTGTTTGGTATTTCTTAAATGGATCAGGAGCAATGGAAACTGGTTTGAAAGAAATAGCTGGAACTAAGTATTTCTTTACTGATAGTGGAGCAATGCAAACTGGTTGGAAGTGGATAGCTGGAGGTTATTACTATTTCAAGAGTAGTGGTGCAATGCAGACTGGATGGTATCAAGAAAATAATAAGTGGTACTATTTAGCAGAAAATGGAAAAATGGTAACAGGTTTGTACCAAGTTTCTCACTCAACATATTATTTTGACGGCAGCGGTGTAATGCAGACAGGTTGGATAAAATTAGGTAATAACTGGCATTACTTTGACAAGTCAGGTGTGATGCTTAGAAATGCAGTAACTCCAGGCGGTTACTATGTTGATCAAGAGGGTGTTTGGAGAGACACCCCTAAAGTATCGACTACAACAGAAGAAATTCCTATTAGAAAAGTTGAAGCAGTACCTGAAACAACAGTACAAACGACTACTGAAGAACAAGTTCAATAAATGGAACGAATATTATATAAATTAAAGAACTAATCTACTCTGTAGATTAGTTCTTTTTATTATCCAAAAATTAACTTATAAGTTAATTCTGATTCTTTATTTGCATGAAATTGACAGAAAATTTCATTAAATTCTGTTAAGAATCTTATGAATATGGTATGATAAAACTGTTAGGGAAGAATAGAGAAGGGAGTTTCCAAATGCCAGCGAATCAACGTATTTTAATTATTGAAGATGAAAAGAATTTAAGTCGCTTTGTTGAATTAGAATTAAAACATGAAGGCTATGAAACAAAAGTGTGTGCAGATGGCCGTAGCGGATTACAAGCAGCCATTGATGAGCATTGGGATGCTATTTTATTAGATTTAATGTTACCAGAAATGAATGGATTAGAAGTCGTTCGTCGCCTTCGCCAAGTAAAACAAACACCAGTCATCATTATGACAGCGCGCGATTCAGTGATGGATCGTGTTGCAGGGCTTGATCAAGGGGCAGATGACTATGTCGTGAAGCCGTTTGAAATCGAAGAAATTCTTGCAAGACTTCGCGCACTCTTTAGACGTCTGCAAATGGAAGAACAATCTCGTGTTGTGAAACAAACAAGAGTGGAATATCGCGACCTTGTGGTGGAAGTGGAAAACCGCGTCGTTCGTCGTGCGGGAGAAGTCATTGATTTAACGAAGAAAGAATATGAATTACTCTTATTACTGATGGAAAACATTGATATAGTTCTTTCACGTGAAGTGTTATTAAAAGAAGTATGGGGCTACAAGAACGAAGTCGAAACGAATGTGATTGACGTGTACGTTCGTTATATCCGTAATAAAATTGATGTACCAGGACGAGAAAGTTATATTCAAACCGTTCGTGGAACTGGATATGTAATGAGAAGCTGAGGAGCTACATATGAAGGACCAAAACCAACATAAATCGGTAGCAAAAAAATGGTGGTGGGTGATGTCAGCCACCATTTTTGCGTTATTAGCTGTATTGACTGCGATTTTGATTGAGGGACAAATTATCGGTCTACGTGACAATGAGAAAAATCAGACAGTGGTTTACACACAAGTTATCGCGGATTTGTTATCGGTAAAAACGGAGAAATTAACAAGTGAAGACATTCTTGCTGTTCTAAACAAAGCGGAACAATATGAATTAGACAAGAACCAGGTTTATAAAAAGAATAGTAGTTTTTATCCGATGAATGAAGAAGTGAATATTCGTGTCTTTGATACGAGTAAAGAGCTATTATTCCAAACACAACAATGGCAAGACCGCCCGCAAGTATCGAGTAAGCTGGAGGTTCAATATGTGACGCTATCGACCGGGGAAGAAAGTGTGCAAGTGATGATGCCGATCCTTTCCAGAAATACTCGTGTCTTGATTGGACATTTGCAAGTAACCAATCGAATGATGAAGCTTGCGGAATTAAAAAAACAATTGAGATTTCTGTTCTTCCAGTTAATTGTGATGGAAGGAATTGTTTCAATAGGGCTTGCGTATTTCATTTCGCGACTCATTTCCAAGCCAATTGAAGAAATTCATGATATTATCGCGTCTATTAATGAGGAAAACATTGAAACAAAACGTTTAATTGTTCCAAAGAAAAATGACGAGTTTGCGATTGTATCGCAACAATTTAATGAGTTGCTAGATAAAATCAGTTTTTATATTTCGCAGCAGAAACACTTCGTTGAAGATGTATCGCATGAATTGAGAACACCTGTAGCCATTGTAGAAGGGCATCTGAAGCTTTTTAAACCGTTGGGGAAAAAGATGATCCAGAAGTGCTGGAAGAGTCTCTAACGGCCTCTCTAGCGGAAATTAAGCGCATGAAGACACTCGTTCAAGAGATGCTAGATTTATCGCGTGCTCCTCAGGTGAGGGAGCAATATAAGGACGCCAAAAACTGAAGTCGTGGCGACAGTAGAGCAGATTGTAACAAACTTCAAAATACTCTATCCAGACTTTACGTTTATTGCAGATATTGATACGAAGAAGGAAATTGTTTCTCCAATCTATCGAAATCATTTCGAGCAAGTCATTATTATCTTACTCGATAATGCGGTGAAATATTCAACAGATCGAAAAGAGATTATCGTTAGCCTTTCTCCAACCACGGAAGCAGTCGAAATCGGTATTCAGGATTTCGGGATGGGGTTAACTGAAGAAGATAAGAAAAAAGTATTTTCACGTTTCTATCGCGTCGATAAAGCACGCTCGAGAGAACGTGGAGGAAATGGCTTAGGCTTATCAATTGCTAAAGAATTAATCGAAGGCTATGATGGTAAAATTAGCCTGACTTCACGACTCAATCATGGATCATTATTCAAAGTGAAATTACCGATCGAAAAAGAAAAATAAGAAAAAAAGATACGAAATTTCGAAAATTTTGTATCTTTTTATTTTTCTGTATAATTAATAAGTGTGATATTTAATAAGTTATATGGGGGTTTTACAATGAAAAAAGCGAAAACGGCCGTAGCCTTGGGAGCATTTATCGCGCTCGGTCTAGGTGCAAAAGTAGAAGCAGAAACTGTTCCACAAACTGGTGTGAATAGAATTCACTTTATTAATACAAAGGGGAGTCCTGGTACGGACGCCATCTTACTTGAAAGTAATGGTCACTTTGCGTTGATTGATATGGGAGAGGACTATGATTTTCCAGATGGGAGTAATCCACTATATCCCTTACGAGCGGGAACAACAACATTGAATTTCTATGCTATTGAAGATCGACTTTTCCGTCATCTAGATCATGTAGGTGTTCCAAAGTTAGATTTTATGCTAGGAACGCATGTCCATAGTGATCATATCGGTGGGGCAGACGAAGTTTTACAAAGATATAAAGTTGATAAGTTCTATTTAAAAAGATATTCGGATGATCGTATCACCTCTCAAGGTGGATTATGGGATAATCTTTTCAATTACAATAATGCACTAAATGCAGCTAAAAAATATGGAGTGAATGTTGTCCAAGATATTTCTGATAAAGATAGTCATTTTAAATTGGGCGATATGGATATCCAACTGTATAACTACAAGAATGAATATGGCCCGGATGGAAAACTGAAGAAAGTGTATGATGATAATCCAAATTCGATTGTTGCGGTTGTTACAGTCAATGGAAAGAAAATCTATTTAGGTGGAGACTTAGATAATGTATACGGCGCTGAAGATCACTTAGGACCACAAATTGGGAAAGTCGATTTGATGAAATGGAACCATCACCTAGATGGAAAAGTTTCAAACAGTATTAACTTCCTCAATAATCTTAAACCATCTATTGTTGTGCAAACAACAGGTTTAGATATCAATGTTCCAGCAACAAGAGATAAATTGAAACAAATGAACGTTCAACTCATTCATGCGTCAAGTGATCGAAAAGATGCGACAGTATTTGATATCACAAAAGATGGAATAAATAATATTTCTCAACAGTTTCCTGATATTCAAAGTACAAATGCACGTTGGACTACAGAAGATGGATTTAAGAAATATTATTTTGGAGACGGTCAAATGGCAACAGGCTGGCATTTGATTGATGGAAATAAATATTTCTTCAATGGAAAAGGTTACTTGCAACAAAATAAATGGCTAAAAGATTTTGATAGTGATTGGAATCCAAGATTTTTATTTGTTGATAAAGATGGTAAATTAAAAATGTCCGAATGGCTCCAAATGGATAACCATTGGTACTACGTGGATGCTAGAGGATATCGCATGCAATCTGAGTTAGCCATCATTAATGGAAAGACATATTACTTTGACGATAACGGAATCATGCAAACTGGTTCGAGAGTCGTGAACGGAGTAAATCTATACTTTGATAGTACTGGTGCCCTTTCTATTGAAGGCAAAGCATTAACTTGGAACAAAATCGGAAATAAATGGTATTACCTTGATGAAAATAAAAATATGACCATTGGCTTCAAAGAAATCGATGGAAAAATGTACTATTTCAATGAAATTGGAGAAATGGGAACATACTGGCAATACGTGCATAAAAAATGGTATTACTTTGCTGCTTCAGGAGAAATGAAACGTGGTTGGCTTAAAGATGCAGGTAAATGGTACTATCTCGATCAAAAAACTGGAGAAATGGCTATTGGTGTGAAGAGAATCGATGGCATCGAATATCGCTTCAACGACGGTGGTGTTATGGCGACTGGTTGGGAAACTTCAGACGGTAAATGGTATTATTACACAACGAGTGGAGATCTCAAAAAAGGCTGGTTAAAATATAATAATGAATGGTACTATTTCGAACCAAAAGATGGCGTAATGGTGACAGGCGTTAAAGAAATCGATGGCCAAAAATATAGCTTTAAAGATAGTGGGGCCATGGCGACAGGCTGGAAGCAAACAGATGGCAAATGGTACTATTACGCTGCCAGCGGTGAAATGAAAAAAGGCTGGATTAAAGATGCCGGTAAATGGTATTACCTAGATCAAAAAGACGGAGTGATGGTCACAGGCGTCAAAGAAATCGATGGTCAAAAATATAGCTTCAAGGATAGTGGGGCTATGGAAACTGGTTGGGTATTTGACGGAAAAGATTGGTACTATCATAGAGCTTCTGGTGCTATGGAAAAGGGTTGGTTTAAGTATACTGGTAAATGGTTCTTCTTAGACCATGAAACTGGAAAAATGGTTACAGGAATCCATGAAGTTTCTGGAGATAACTATTACTTTAACAACGCTGGTGAAATGAAAACAGGTTGGATTCAAGAAAAAGGCGAATGGTATTACTTCAAAGCAAGTGGTGCAATGCTTCGCAATGGAACAACTCCTGATGGTTACAAAGTCGATGGTGAAGGTAGATGGCTACCTAATGGGGTAACGACAACAACAACGACTACTACGACTACAACGGAAACAACAACTGTTGAGGAAACTACTCAAGAACAGACAACACAGGAAACAACTGTGGAATCAACAACGGTTGAACCTACAACTGAACAAAAGACGATTCCAATCAATTCAGATAAGACATCTTAAATTACAGATGCAAATGAGATTGGCTAAAAAACAACGCTCCTTTTCTTTTGAAGAGGAGCGTTTTATAGTTTACATTTCTACGCTTATAACTTACACTAGAAAGGTAGTTATCTATTGTTAAGGCAGGCTATCGACTTGCCTATTTTATTCAAGGAGGACAACTCATGCGCGAACAACATGTACTCATTACACTGTTTGGAGCGACAGGCGATTTAGCTCACCGTAAGCTTTATCCAGCGTTATTCCGTTTATTCCAAAAAGGATTTATCAAAAATCATTTCGCGGTGATTGGGACAGCACGTAGAGAGTGGACTGATGAGTATTTCAGAGATGTTATCAAACAATCTGTTCAGTCATTAGTGAAATCAGAAGATGAATTGAACCAATTCCTTTCTCATTTCTATTATCAACCTCATAACGTTACTGACACACATCATTATGTCGTATTAAAAGAACTTTCAGAAGAGTTAGATGCCAAGTATCAAATCGAAGGCAACCGCGTCTTCTATTTAGCGATGGCACCAACTTTCTTTGGAACGATTACAGAGCATTTAAAAGCAGAAGGCTTAATTACTGAAAGGCTATAACCGACTTATCATCGAGAAACCATTCGGGAAAGATTACGCTTCTGCTAAAGAGTTAAACAATCAACTTCGTCAATCATTCGAAGAGAAACAAATCTATCGTATCGATCACTACTTAGGGAAAGAAATGATTCAAAACATTTCTGCAGTCCGTTTTGCTAACCGCGTATTTGAAGCGTTATGGAACAAAGAGAATATCGACCATATTCAAATCTCACTCTTAGAACAAGTAAGCGTTGAAGAACGTGGTGGATACTACGATACAAGTGGTGCTTTACGTGATATGGTTCAAAACCATATTTTACAAATCCTAGCTCTAGTAGCGATGGAACCACCAATTTCATTTGGAGATGTTCGTAAAAACAAGATTAAAGTGTTAGAACAACTTCGCCGTTATACAACTGCCGAAGAAGTGAATGAAAACTTCGTGCGTGGGCAATATGGACCTTCTGTAGACGGGTTAAAACCTGGTTACCGTGAAGATGCCAATGTAGCAGATGATTCCAATATGGAAACATATGTTGCTGGTAAAGTATTTATCGATAATGAGCGTTGGGAAGGCGTGCCTTTCTATGTTCGAACAGGTAAGAGTCTGCATTCAAAAGAAACGATCATTGATGTCGTCTTTAAAGAAGCAAACTCTCCATTATTCTGTGGAATTGATGGTTGCCCATCAAACCGTATTTCTATTCATATTACACCTCGTGAAGGATTCTGCTTCGTGATTAATTCGAAAGCCGTTGGAAATACCATCGCGCTCCAAACAAGTCACTTGGAAAAAATCTTTGATGAGAACTTCGCGATGAGCAGTCCAGAAGCGTATGAACGTTTAATTCTCGACTGTATCGAAGGTGATATGACGAACTTCACGCATTGGGAAGAAGTAGCCGCTTCATGGAAATACGTAGATAGTATTCGCCAAACATGGGATAGTGAAATTGCAGCGGAGTTTCCAAACTATGCTGCAGGAAGCAAAGGACCACAATCAGGTTATGATTTAATCGAACGTGATGGCCGCAAGTGGGTTGACCGCGACTAAAGAAACATTGCAAAGACTAGGTGAAAACCTAGTCTTTTTTGTGTTCTAAGAAAAGTGAAGAAAGCATACTTTTCCCTCTTTAAAAAAGCGAAGAAAATATTTCAAAGGAATTCCTAAAAAGCCGAGGATTTCTTATAGTAGCAGTAACGTGAAAAACATCGAAAGTGAAATATGGGGAGTAGGGATTTATCCTGTACTCCGCATTTAATTCTTCGAAGGAGAGACAGAATGGCTCGAACCGGTGTAACGCTAACGCCACTATAAAAGAATTCTCTAAGTCGTTGTAGACAGCACAATTATCCCCTCTTTTTTTCAAAGCGAAGAAAAGATTCCAAAGGGATTCCTAAAAAGCCTAGGATTTCTTATAGTAGCAGTAACGTGAACAACATCGAAAGAGAATTATGCGGAGTAGGAACAAGTTCCGTACTCCGCATTTGAATCGTCGAAGGAGAGAGACGGAACGGCTCGAACCGATGTAACGTTACCGCTACTATAAAAGAAATCCGTAAGGATTTTTAGGAATCATTATTTTACTCATTCTATTAATCATTTCCTTCGCGCAACCCCGTTTTCTTGAAAAGGTCGCTCTTTTTCTGTAAACTGTTTTTCTATATAGGAG
>BNJV01001781.1_pt1 | contig 60992 bp, 105 predicted proteins | sample 8540591 | NCBI WGS metagenome assembly BNJV01 (sample SAMD00202457, study PRJDB9452) | human saliva metagenome | host: Homo sapiens | reverse complement strand
CACCATGGTCTTTGATATGGCTCATAAACGGTCTTTTAGCCAGTACCGTAATGCTTGTATCGGTCCGGTCGATGAAGCCGGAGATGCCATTGAGCATATGCGGCTCCTCGACCTCTGCTGGCTCCGCCGCACCAGTAAAATCTCATCACCGTAGCATACCACGCAGTTGAAGACAAAGCAGATGGGCTGGCCAGTGTAGTTGATCCTTCCATCGGGCAGGCGTGGATAGTCTTTTGGTCTGGTAGGCAATCATGGCAAGCGGATTCATATGATTAGTATAGCATAAGAGGAATGAACAGGGGTAGAAAAACAGTATACAAGCTATAATATACCGTTATGTTTCACCTCTAATTCCCTAGGTGCAGTGTAATGGAGCAAAAAATCGAATTTTTAAGACTGTCCTAAGCCACGTCGTGCATACTACAGATACAACCATAAACAAGGAGTATACGACAATGGCACAGCAACCAACTCTCACCACAGACGAAGCGCTTTGTTTTGCAGCAGATCAACGAGCATGGCGAAGATGATGTGATCGGCCTAGAGCAGAGCCTGCGCATGAGCCGCCCAAAGCTTATGGCGCAACTCACTCACCCTCAAGAACAAAGGGCTTATTACAGTTAAGATGACGACTGGTGATTGGTGGATCACCGTCAGTCGCCGCAGCCAACAGATGATGCACCGCCTATGGCCCGAGGCGGCACTGGGGGTACTAGCCTGCATCACGAAGGATAAACGTTGCCATTATGACACAAAAGAAGGTGAGATAATGCTGACTGACGACTTACGCAATATGTAATGATGAACTTGAACATTCTTGGGGAATATTCATTTTAGTACGCCATCGGGCATCTGAAAAAGAGAAATCAGGGTGGTGCAATAAAGATCTATAATGATGAATAACACGGTATAATTAAGGATATAGAAACTACTAGTCGTTGATGATGAGCGGCGTATTGCCGAGTCGATAAAAACAGGGGTTAGAGCAAGAAGGCTACGCTGTCGATGTCGCCTTTGACGGCGAGGATGGTTGACAATGCTGCACAGGCCGATGAGGTATGATGCGATCATTCTTGATGTGATGATGCCAGTAATGAATGGCTTTGAGAGTGGTGCAAGCTCAGCCAAGCAATCACCACGCCAGTACTAATGCTCACAGCCAAGATCAGACGCAGGAGATTGTGGCGGGGCACGCCCACGGCACGGGCGAGACATTAAGCCTATCCTTCCGCTGGTGCTGGCGGCTCGTCGTGGACCCGCCCTGCTTTCACGGCGTCCCCAAGAGGCGCTCGGGACCGTGCTGCGCGTGGCTGATATCAGGCTTGACCACCGTCAAGCCGGGCGCTGACGCGTATGCTACAGCCCGGTCCATTGCTCTCTCTCGGCCAAAAGAAATTTGCCATCTTCGAGCACCTTCTGCGCAATAAGAATCAAATCCTCAGCAAGAATAACATTATGACTCACGTTTGGGACTTCGATGCCGATATACTTTGCCAAATAATGTCGAGGTTTTTATCAACTACCTCCGGGGTAGCTCAATGCCATTCCCAGATAGTCGCCCGATTATCGAGACAGTGCGGGGCTTTGGCTATATCATCAAGGACGACCCAGCATGAGCGCAGCTCAATGGCTTTCGCACCACAACACTCCGGCTGGCTGGTACCTATCTTGCGATTATTATGGTAATGAGCCTCACGGGTTTAGTCTGGTGTTTTATCAGACGTCGGCTGCGCAATTGGGCGGCAGCGCCCACACGTGGGGCCGGCAGAGGCAAAATTTCATTTACCGACCATGCCGTCAATCGCTTGCCAGCGGCGGCGAGCGGCTGGGGCACGGCAGAGCTGATCGCTCAGCTGGTGCTCCGTGAATCCTCTCCGGCGCTGGCATGTGGCGGTGTGGTGAGCTATCTCCCTCGCGAGCTCACTCTGCGCTCGATCCCGCGCCAATATGCGCCAGACACGGTTCGTTAGTGATGCCAGTTATGAGCTGCGCACGCCGCTGACCGCGCTGCGTACTGCGAACAGTAGCGCTGCGCAACCCCAAAGCTCACCGGCCGGGGCCCGCACCGTCGCCGACAGAATGTTGACCGATGCGACGCGCAGCTGCAAACGCCAGCCAATACAATGCTTGACGCTTCAGCACGACCACTCGGCGGTGCAGCTGCAGCCGTTGCTTTACAAACTGTGTTGAGCGAGGCGATGAACTTAGTGGTGGCACCTGCCCAAAGCGAAGTCGATTGCTATTGACGATATCCGCCACCTTTGATGGTGCGGGCTCATCAGCAGCGTCTTGTTCAGCTCCTGACCATTTTGCTCGACAATGCCATCAAGTACAGCCCGGAGCATACCACCATCACCATCACCGCTGAGAGTACCAATCGCTGGGCTAGGGTGCAGATCATCGACCAAGGCGTCGGGATGGACGCCGCCACGCAGCGTCAGATATTTCAGCGCTACCGAGCCGACCAAGCTCGCACTGGGTGGCACTGGGCCGGGGCTATGGCCTGGGCCCAGCGATCGCTCAGCAGATCATCACCGAGCATGGCGGCAAGATCACCGTCGACAGCACACCTGGCACTGGCACAACCTTTTACAGTTGCCTTGCGCCTTGCTGGCAGGCAGAGTACGCAGTAGATAAAGTTCTGTAGAAATAAAGAGCGGATGCGTATCAAACTAGGCTTGGAGCGGCTGGGGCAGTAGGGCACATGAGTTGTATTACTTTTTGAGATCAGCTAAAAAATCTTCGGCAGAGTTAAAAGGCTTACTCAGGCCATTGACTAGTTGGACTCTGCAAGATTTCACTTTAAGCTTCTTTTAACGCCTGCTCTCTATATTCGAACCATAATAACGAAAGGAGTATGCATGAACATAGAAGATGGTTTTGCGGCGGAGAAGAGCAGTGCGGCGGCTCCAGGTATATATAGCGGCAAAGGTGTATGATATGTTGGGCATGAATAGTGAGGCACTGTTCATGGTGCTTATTCGGTTGCTATGTTAAGTACTGTGCGTGTCATGATTTTTATAGGAATGTATCGCATCAGCAAGTTCTGCTTCTGTAGATACAACATCTGCTAAAGGTAGGTTGTCGAAATCATGAACAGTATTCGAACCATTCAACAATCCAAGCTGGTATTCCTGCAGTCACCAGTAATTGCGGCCTGGGCTCCAGTTACTGAATCTTCGGCACATGCAGCCGTGACTTATGCACATTTTAATTTATTGATCACCTTCAGATACGCGGATGGGTTTGGCTTCTTCTCGAGTACATCTTCTCGAGTGACAATACAGGAGAAGTGATTGATAATACCAAATTTTTTGAGAACCGCACGAATATTGACAATGGTATTAGTTGATGCAATTGCAAATACGATCAGTCCATTATATGTGATGAAGCTTGTCACAGGATCTACCTCTTTGCTGTATTGCTGGGATATATTACCTGCAGTATATCTTTGTGTAATTCTCAATTATACTATGTGAGTGGTGTTTGGTTTAGATGAGAGAAGTGTTTTTGGAAAGAGAAGTTGGCGGTTGTTTGTCCGATGGTTGCTTTTATACTAAAGACTCTGATATTACCACGTTGTATCGTAAAGCCTGTTCTTTAAGGATTTTTGAATCATGCGTCATCGCTTTGGCTCGAAACGACGCCATCAAAGATCAAATATCCTGCCACGTTTTTGCGAATTTGCCCATGTTACCAATTACATGATACACTCCAGCCTAATAATACCAACAAATGGACCAAACACTACCGCACAAACCAACAAACCACTGCAAAGATGCGACCAAGAATACCTAATGCCGTGATCAATAAAACCACCTCTGATACGAGGGTGGTTTAACCTACTTGAAACAAAGAGCCATTGTGGCAAGGAAGTGCCTGCTTTTCTTTGAGGCTGGCTCGATGACGGAAGCACGCAAAAGGCATCGGCGTCGGCGGCACGCTTGGCGCGCATCTGAACTGCACCTGACGGTGGTGAGCTTGCCGTCCTATGACGTATTGATTGGTCACATTCTTGCCATTAACGATAATAGCCGGTGTGGCGCTAGCGGCATTTTGGGCGCCAGCCGAGGGAGTTTATCGAGGCGATCTCTTAATCCGGGCACCTGAGCGGTCGGCCTCAGCGAGGTCGGTCTTGACAGCGGATTGACATCAAGGCCAAAGCCCTGTGCAGTAGTGGCGAAGAAATAGTTGGTGCGCTCTGTACAGTGATGACTGCCACGAATTTTGCTCAACGCGTAGAGGCTTGTCGGTGCATCTCCCAATATTTGTGCAGGCCAGCCGGCTCAACTGCCGCTGCTGCCGCGAGTGCGTGAGATCGACGAAAAGGTTGTTGCAGAGAAGGAATGGGCTGCACGTGATCTTTGTGTTCTCGGTGACTGCGAAGGTGCAGGCGGGGCCTGCGAAACAGCCAGGGCGCTGGAGAGTCTCCATGTTCGATTGATTCGTACCTTGGGTGATTTGCTCCCGTGGGTATGGTCGGCGATGTCGCCATTTTGGTTACTGGCGCTTTGTACCTGCAATGGGTCGACACCCGACAGATTGATCGACTCACCTTGGCGCGACAGCCACACGAGCCCACCTAAGATTGCGAGGCAAAGCACTGCAAAGATCAGCCATGATTTTTTTGTCATAAACGAAACATTCCTCCTTATTCTTGCATATTATATCGTGCCCGAGAAGCCGAATCAAGCTGACAGAGGTGCTGCATGGGCCAAAGCATTGAAGCCGATCGGGGGAGTGCGCTACAATGATAACATGGAAATGCTCATGATCATCATCTTTGCTATCTTTTGTGATTGCCCTCATCCTAGCTGGTGGTGCATGGCCTGATATACCGCCGGTGAGCCAAGCGACAGAGCTCGAGCGGCGTCGCCAGCCGAGAATAATCGCACAGCGATTCACCAGTTACGGCGTATTGCTGTCTACGATGATCTCGTTTCGCTTCAGCGCTGCGTGGTGGCACTATTGCTGGTGCTGATGGTGATGGCGAGCATTGGCGCGTTTGACTTTGGTGGTGGTGTGCTGGTTGCGCTTGCGGTGGCACTGCTCCATGGTGGTGTTATGAGGGCGGATTGGTTGGGTGCACGCGATTGCCCAGCGTTTCTACAATGCCAGTTGAGCCGAGCTTCGTGAGCTTTTGCCGGGCGGTTCCCGCGAGTGGTGCGCATTGTCCCGTTCGTTTGTGCCGCCGGTAGAGACGGAAGTCTCCGCCTGGGGTCACGGGCTGAGCTTGAACATCTGGTGCGTCGTAGCTCGGCCATCAGTCTTCGCCACCAGTCGAGCGCAGCAAGCGCTGAGTTTGACTAACCTTTGCGCGTAAGACGGTCCGAGACGGTCGTAATGGTGCCGCGCAGTGCTATCAAGACAGTCGAGCAAGACGCCATGGTGGGGCCGCTGTTGCTCGATGAGTTGCACCGCGCACCGGCACAGCCGCTTCCAGTGGTGGATGGCGACGTTGATCGCACATTATTGGCGTGCTACACACCCGCGACTTTTATGTCGCTTAAGGGAAACAGTGTGTGTGTCGGCTCGGGTGCAAACGGTGATGCGACAGACCCAAATGTATGCTACATCGACGCACAGTCGCTCGAGCAAGCCTAGGTGCGTTTATTAAGACGCGCCAACAGGTTTTCATTGTCGTCAATACGTATCGTGAGACAGTGGGGATGGTGACGCTGGATGATTGTATCGAAGCCTTGCTTGGTCATGCTCCCACAGCAGGATGATGACGGGTGTATAGCCAGCCAGTGGCCTTGCGAACCCACGCAGCCGCGCGCCCTCCCCATGGGCGAGCAGAATGATGCCTGAAATTGTGGTATAATCTAACAGATATGACACAACGAATGCTTGCCAACAAACGCCGGATTACACCGGCCAAACCATCACTGTGGCCGGCTGGTACACGCAGCGGCGTACCATGGTGGCCTGATTTTTATCGACCTACGCGACCACACTGGCCTGGTGCAGCGGTCGTCAGCCCTGAGCAAACGCTGCGACCTTTGCCTGGCGGAGCACGCCCGCGACGAGTATGTCCTGCGGGCCCGTGGCGAGGGATCCGCCAGCGTGGTAGGGTCTGGCCAACCCTAATATTGCCAGTGGTGGCATCGAGCTAGCCGTCAGTGAGTTAGAGGTGCTGAACAAAGCCGAGACGCTGCATCCAGCCTTTGGCAGGAGACCAATCAAGCGGGTGAAGACCTGCGCTTTGCCTACCGCTACCTGGACCTCGCGCCGCCCTAAGCTGCAAAACGATGCTGCGCCGCCGCGCCGATATGTACCGCCGCATGCGCCAGTATATGGACGAGCGCGATTTTATCGAAAATCCAAACGCCAATCCTTGCAAATTCCAGCCCGAGGGTGCGCGTGACTTCCTCATCCCTAGCCGCTTGCAAGAGGCAGAATTCTACGCCCTGCCACAGCACCGCAGCAGTTTAACGGCTACTGATGGTTGGCGGTGTGCCGCGCTACCAGCTGGCTGCCTGCTTCCGCGACGAAGAACCCGCGCGCCGAAACCGCCTGTATGGTGAGTTTTTACCAGCTGGATCTAGAATGAGCTTTGTGGAGGATGGCGAGCAAGTCCGCCGGATGATGGAGCCACTGATGCGGCAGCTGGTGACGGACTTTGCTGGCAAGACGCTGCTCGACCTGAGCGACCTCCCAGCTGGCGATGGCCAGCCTATCCCGCGCATCCCGTACCAAACCGCCAGCGGAAACTTATGGTAGCGACAAGCCAGACCTGCGCTTTGGCATGGAGCTGGTTGAGCTAACGGACGTGTTTGCCGACACCGAATTTGGCGTGTTCAAAAACGCTGGAATGTATTAGAGCAATTTGCGTCACAAACGGTGCGTCGCTCAGCCGCAAGCAGATCGATGGCTTTACCCACATCGCCAAAAGCCGAGGGCGCAGGCGGCCCGGCCCTACTACCTACCAGGACGGCGCGGCCAAGAGCCCAGTGCTAAGTTTTTGAGTGAGGACGAAACTGGCTGCCATCCAAGCCAAAACAGGGGCCAAGGACGGCGACGCAGCGGTCTTCTTTAGAGCCGATAGGGCGCCGGTGGTCAATGCCGTGCTGGGGCGGCTGCGTAGTGAGTTTGCCGAGCACTTTTGGGCTGAAGGATCCGCGAGTGGTGGCGCTAGCCTGGATTATCGATTTCATTCTGCAGGTGGGACGAGCATGCCCGCAAGCTCGACTTTTGGCCACAATCCCTTTAGCGTAGCCAAAAGGGGTGGGCTCAACACGCTAGCCGCCGCCCAGACCGATGACGAAAAGTTAGCTATCCTGGCCGACCAGTTCGATATGGTAATGAACGGCTACGAAATCTGCAGCGGCGGTGTGCGCAACCACAACCCGGCCGTGCTGTACGAAGTATTCGGGCTGCTAGGCTATAGCCGGCAGTATGTGGAAGAGAAGTTTGGCGCTATGCTGCGGGCCTTTACCACGTGCTGCCGCCACATGCAGAGCTGCGCCTTTGGCATCCGACCGCATCCTGATGGAGCTAACCGGCGAGCACAACGTCCGCGAAACCCTCGCCTTCCCCAAAAACGGCAGCGGCGTCGACGTCATGATGGACTCACCCGCACAGGTAGAACCTGGGCAGCTGAAGGAGTTGGGGCTGTAAACAAACGAACGATGGCTCGCTATCGCTGCGATCTGCTGTACCAAACCCAAAGCACACTAAGGAGGCAATGACCCTATGAGTTGGGATCTCACCGCAATCAAAACAAAACGCCATGTCCAGTCGGTCGACGACCTGACGAAAGAAGACTGCGTGCCGCTCGAGCGCCAGCAGATGATTACCGAGCTAGAGAAAGGCTGCCAAAGCATGCGATGCGCAGCTAGACACGCGCGACCGTCGTGGCTTGTTATGGAGAAGAAAGAATGGCTGATTGAATTCAGCCTGAGCAAAGCAGGGAGCAACTCATCACTATGGGGGCTGCGCGTCCGGGGTAGCAGGGAGCCAACGGAGGTATTTGCAGTATCTTATCCACCAGCTTGGTATGCGGCTGGTGGAGTGGAGCCTCGGCGAGTTCCTGGATCTATCAAAGCAGAGCAGCTTTGGCCGCTGGCGAGGGAGTGGAGCGAGCGGGCGCTGCAAAACAGTGCAAAGTACCAAAAGCATAAGCGCGCGTGCGATTATGGGAGCGTGGGATAGCCAGTTACGATAACTCTATTGTTTCTATCCGCTGATATTTTTACTCCAGCCTCTGCTGCCGCTGCCGTGCACAGCGTGTCGACCAAGCCTTTGCCGGCGTCACTCAAGATGGCGTCATGAACAGGGAAGGCCAGGCGTGGCGTGACGGCCTGCAAGAAGCTGCGTGCCTCGGAGAACTTGAGCCATGGTGCAGCTAGCAGGCAGGGGCGAGGACGTCGATGGGCGCTGCGGCAAAAGCAAAGGAATCGCCAGGGTAGTAGATACGATTGTTGATCAGCGCGGCAAGGTTGTGGGGCGTGGAATGTCTGGGCTTCCACAGCGTGCTCACCGCCAAAAAACTCAAGCGTGAATGGTCCGATCTGGCGTGTATCACCAGGCATCGCGGCTATTGCATGGCGGACAGAGAGCGTGCCTTCTGGCAAAGATATCGTTGTACTATCTACAATGATATCATGAACACTTATAATCCTGCTTCAGGAAACGCCGTATGTGCAACGCTGATGAGCGCAGGGCTGCAGTGGTCGGGATGCGCATGGTGGCATGAGGAAACTGCCGCTACCTGCTGCGGCATGGCAAAATATCGTCGGTGTATACACCTGGGTCGATGACGAGCTCTGGCCGCTTCTAATTGTAATAGTAAAGCAAGAGTGCGAATTTCATGCGTTGCTCGGCACATCTAGTATAGCGGAGAAGAGGAGGTGAAGCGATAGGTTGTTTCTTGCCGTGGTACTGGTTGAGAATATTTGACTAATGTTTGCCTTATGTCAGTCTACCTCTCATAGCGACAGAGAGGGTTATTCTGTAATAAGGATACACAAGTACGCTTCTAAATCGCTTCCTAGTGCGGGAGCTGAAAAGCATAACTATGGCGTAGTAGCAATTTCTGATATTTCACAGACAGAATAGTAGGCAGGAGGGAGATGGTTCTGAAAAGTAAGCTAGGAAACTATTGTACTATCACTAGAAATGTGACATCATAGCTGTATGAACAAAACAATTCTCTTTGTGCTGGGCTTCCAAGAAGGGCGCACCGACCGCGATTATGATACACTGATGAACCGCTGGCGAGCAATGGGCTACGCGGTGGACTTTGTACCAATCCAATGGCATAGAACTATGCAAAAACAGTGGTTGCAGACGCTACAAGAGTGGTATCAGCAGTATGATCCAGCTGAGACTATCCTGGCTGGTTTCTCATTTGGGGCGTGTATTGCGTTCTTGGCGGCGTGAACGAGCACCAAAGTGAGCTGTGGCTCTTCTCGTCACCATCATTTGCAGAGTGCGCAGAGTATTGGTCTAGCGTGACTGGCGCGTGATCGGTAAGCGACGGCTCGAATATGCCAAGCAGGTGAGCTTTGGTAGCGGCTGCGCAGCGTATCGCCTGCCCTGTGCAGATTTTCGTTGGCTCTGAGGAGTTTATTAAGTGGCCAGAGATGAAACTTGTCTTTGATACTGCTATGGAACACATTCCCACCGTCCATGGCACAGTGGTAGAAGGCGCTGGGCATGCGGTAGATGATCCGCGGTATGTGGCGGCGGTGTGCGACGCAATAGAGCGGTAGCTATGGTATAATATAGGTACTATGACAAGAATACACGACACTTTACCGCAAAAACCTCGAAGAACACCTTGACCTTTTTAGGGGGTAAAAGAAAAGGTTCACCTCTTTGGTGTGGCTGCAATCAAGTGGGCGCTTCATCGTGTTGAGGATAGCTATTGAAGCCGGGAGACCGAATCACCCGTTTCACTGTGTTTGATGATAATGCAACCTATGATTTGTCAGAAACTGACGGGATCATCCCAAATATCAGCAAGACGACGCCTATTGATGTGATTGGCGGACGATGACGGTATTTTGCACCAGGCGAAGAAGAGAGGCTTTTGCAAGCACTACGTCAGGAAGACCAAAAGCAGCACAGCAATAGAGCTACGCTAGCCGTTTTTGGCTAGCGTAGCGTGAGCTTTAGCTTTATTGTATGTGCTTTGTCTCGACATCTTGCCAGTCGCTGTTGTGCCGGAGCTCAGCGTTGTCACCAGCGAAAACTGCTTTTTGCTTCGGTGTTGTCGCTCAGCGTCCAGAGGAACCAGGCGGTCATGTAGGCATCGCCATATTCCAGCACGTCTTTGTGACCAACGGTCTTGCGCCGCGCGATGACGCTGGGTTTATCTGTACTCAGGGCACGGAAGTTCTGCTGCAGGTCGCCCAGTGGGCTAATGGCGAGGTTGTCGCTTGGGCCAGTGCCAGCCATCATGTAGGTGGCTGTCTTGAGCTTGCTGGTGTCGTAGTGCCAGTTGTTGTCGTTTGCGGTGCCATGGCCAACTGCGCTCAGCGGTGTAGAGGGAGGTATAGCGGCTACTATTGCCGTATTTTTGTCGCGGCATGAATAGCACCGGCTCCGCCTTGGGAATGTCCAGCGATGCCGATTTTGCTTGTATTGACGAAGCCTCTGATGGGGCTATCCTCTGCAGTGTTGAGCTCTAGTGCAGCATCAAGCATGATCGATGTCGTTGCGCCAGTGCCTGGCTAGCCATCCTCGTACCACAATGACAACAAAACCCCAGCTGGCCAAATGCTCGAATATTGGCGCATAAGTAGATGCGTAGGTGGCGGTGCCATTGACCATCAGCACAAGCGGAAAAGTCTGGTTTGGAGAAGTGCGTTGCGGGCGGCTGATATGATACCTTTTGATGGCTCGTGCTATCGCCGCGATGAGTGTGGTGCGCGACGCGGTAGGGGCCTGGCTAGTATAACGTTGCTCCAGTGTGCCACTGGGATTCAACTGAGGCGTAGCCCTTTGCTACACCATCATCGCCGGTGATGCTTTTGGTTGAGGTAATTCATATAAAAGCATAAGAATCACAAAACAGCCAAAGAGTATTGCGTGATGATACCCAGAATTTTTCGAAGCTTTTTCGTCATCGGTATATCCTTATTCGGTTCAATAATACTAGTAATATTATCTACTATACACCGGGTGCATAGTAATGGCAAGGGGAGAGTGATTACTTTTTGCTCGGTATATTTTGGCTCTGTTAGTAAGAGATTAAGTGGCTTTTATCTCTCAGTTATGGCAATGAAGCGCCCTAAGCATTGCACCTTTACAAGAGCCAACGGTATATACGCGATGAGCATGTACGAACAAGAACTTCATACCGCGCAGCGGATTGCTCGCGAGGCGGGCGATGTTATGCGCCGCTATTTTGATGGCGACCAACAGCGCTACAGACCAAGGCGAGATGGCACGCCAGTGACAATTGCCGATACAACAATCAACCTCGCTGGTGATCCAGCGCTCCACGAGACCTTCCCGGACGATGGCGTCATTGGCGAAGAGGAGAGCACGACGGGCTATCGGCCTCGGCGGAAGTGGCTGTGCGACCCAGTCGACGGCACAAAGGCTCTTTACCTGGGGTGTGCCCACAGCAATGTTTTCACTTGCGTTAGTGATTGATGGTGTGCCAACCGTCGGTGTTGGCTATGAACCAATGACAGATCGGCTCTACTGGGCAGTGCGTGGCCATGGTGCCTTTTGTAACGGTACGCGGCTGCAGGTGAATCACCAGACGCTTGCGGAGGGGGTCTTTGCTGCATCGTGCTAGCTGTGCAAATATCCGCCGCCATGAATATTATGATAAGCTGATCGAACGCAAGGTGAGTACAGCAAGCATTAGTGGTGCAGTAGCCAAGAGTGTTCGCGTGGCTGAGGGGCGCTTCGTTGGGTATTATGCCGAGAAGGTGAATGCGTATGATATGGCAGCAGTGCACGTTATTGTTGAGGAGGCTGGTGGTAAGATGACGAGTATATCGGGCCAGCCGCTTTAATTATGCGCAGCCATTTTGTGGTGCGCTTGTGTTAATGGTGTCGTACACGATGAGCTGATGGCAATAATGCACGATGAGTGCTCACTAAATACGCACGCTACCAAATGGTATTTTTGCGCTTCATCTGCGTAGCAATGCCGAGAGTATCGGCTGGCTGGACGGTGTGTGGGCCGTAGAATTGGTTGATCTCGTCGATTGCAGCAGTGAGAGCGTGGCGAGCTGATGGGTTGTCGAAGAGTGCGAGCTGTGCGTCTGTCTCGCTCGTAAGAAGATAACACGACATGCCAATCTCATAGGCGGGCAGTGGCATCGACTGGGTGAGTCGCTTGACGATATGAAAGAGCGTGGTGCCATCACACAGTGGATGCTCGCGGCGCTCGTGGTTGTGCCAGCGGCCTGTTTGATAACTCTTGGCATAGAGGCGCACGCCACGGGCGCGCACGTATTGCTGCCGGAGCGCAGCCGCGATGTCTTCGCATAGAACGTGGAAGCGGCGCAAGACTTGATCGTAATTGAGGTTTGGCTGATCAAGGACGAACTGTCGCCCGACTGTCTTGCGGGCGCTCATCACTATCTACCTCCCAACCGCGCAGCCGCTTATACCAGTCGCGTCCTGGCTTGCCATGAAACACCATGTGCTCGAGCGTCGCTTCGCTTGCGGCCAGAAAAGTCGAGTGGCGTCTGGATGCCAACCTGGCGGAGACGCTTTGCTATAGCCGGTGGCAATACCAGTGAGGTCTTCGAGCGATAGTGTAGCGAGTACTGCGTGAAGATTATCTGCAGTGATGCAAGTCAGGCCGTCAGGCTTATTGATACCGGCAGCAATCTTAGCTAGCCAGCGGTTGGTGCCAATGCCAACATTGCAGCGCATGTAGTCGCCAACCTCGCTACGAGGCGCTGCTTGATCTCCTGGCCAATTGCCAGTGCGCCGCGTGCTCGGATGTCAGGTGGACTTTGGCTTAGGTCGATTACCCCTTCATCAATGCTTTTCATGGTGGCACTGGGCGAGTAGTCGCTGAGGATGGTTGCAAGTCGGTGGTAGACATAGCGATACTTAGGGTGGATCGCTTTCTAGCGGAACAGTATCAGGGCAAAGTAGCCGCGCTGCTGGTAGGCGCATACCGGTGTGTACGCCACGCGCTTTGGCTTCGTAGCTTGCGGTGACGATAGTCGCATGCTGGTTGCGCCGATTAACAATAACGACTGGCCGGTGGCGGAGCAACGGCCGAGATTGCTGCTCGATCGTGGCAAAGCAGCTATTGAGATCGATATGCATCATCAGTGGTGGGGCGGGATTGATATTGCTATGAGACATGATCAGCCTCGCGTGTGAGCCGCCATACCAGTGTGATACTGTCAAACTCAAGGCGGTAATCAGCCTGCTCATCTGTCACATCGAAGATATGCATCGTACGTGCACCGCGCTGATGCTCGAAGCCCAGGCCGATTCGCCTGATCGTCACTTCCTGGCCATTGCCGCGTCGAAATTTGACTGGCTGACATGGCTGGTGCCCACGCCGAAAAATCGCTACTACCTCCACGACTTCATCAAGATATAGTTCATCATCCATTGTTCTTAGTATAGCGCATGAGCTAGGCATGGTCGACGAGTGAAAACATAGTAACAGAGGTGGAGTGTGCTTATAGCTAAGTGATGCATTGTGTATTGCTGGGCTGGTGTTTCATGTGACTTGCTTCTACTTCGCAGAAAAACATCTGCGGAGGCGAATAGAACCTAACCTTTTGCATAGAGCTAAGGGAAAATGACGCGCAGCTCTTACATACTGTATTGCCTCGCACAAGAGCATAGCGAAGACGAAGAAGAGGAAATTTTACAAAATGAACAGCGCCAACTGTTCTTGGCTAAGTTATCATAGTAAAGCTAATGTAACAGAGCGACGCAGCTCAGAAAATTATTTCTGCTTACGGCTCTCGATGAACATCATAATAAGCCAGATAATGACGACGATTGCTGCGAGCGAGAGCAGCCCTGTTGATAACCCATGCGGCTAGCTTTGAGTACAACACCAAGCAGCCACGCGGCAATAATGACAATAGCGATTGTGAGAATAAGTCGAGATAGTTTCATCCTTCTAGTATACTATACTTATGGACACAGCGCAATTCCAGGCTATGATATGGCACAAAGCCCGGCAGCTCTACCGCCCCATGCCGTGGCGCAGCCAGCCGACGCTGTACTATGTGCTGGCGAGTGAGCTGATGCTGCAGCAGACGCAGGTGGCGCGGGTGCCTGCCTAAGTTTGCTGGAGTTTACTGCGCAGTTCCCGACCATCGAGGCCCTGGCGGCGGCCCAGCTACCAGCGGTGCTGCAGGCATGGCAGGGCTTGGGGTATAATCGCCGGGCCAAGTACCTCCACAGCGCGGCGCAGGCGATTGCCGCTGGTGCACCTATTGCGACGCAGGCCGACCTTGTGGCATTGCCTGGCATTGGCGCCAATACCGCTGGGGCCATCATGAATTATGTGTATCAAATCCCGACCGCCTTCGTAGAGACCAATATCCGCACGGTGTATTTTAATCACTTTTTTGTTGGGCAAGAGCGCGTGGCGGATAAGGATGTGCTGGCGCTGGTGGAGCAGACGATGGATACAGCTCGCCCACGTCAATGGTTCTGGGCGCTGATGGACTACGGCGCTGAGCTGAAGGCGGCGGGTAAGGGCCAGCTCGGTACCAGCCGGCACTACACACGGCAGTCGCGCTTTGCTGGCAGCCTGCGTCAGATGCGGGGTGAAATTGTGCGGCGCATGGCACAGGGGCAACCACTGAGTGCCATTACCCAGGAGCTGCACGGTGACCCGCGTTTTGCTGCCGCGCTGGATGGACTGCGGAAGGATGGGCTGGTATGAGTGAGCTAGCCCTCACGCGAAGAAGCCATCACACTGTGCCAGAATTGGGCACGGATGCTTCGCCGCGAGTATACGATCGACATGCTGGTAAATGACTACGGCGATGGGGTGCTTATGTCTGACCAGCTAGCCTATCCGCTCGAGATGCAGCCATGGATCACGCCAGAGACAGAGCCGCTCCTCTGGGCGATTCGCGACCATGCAGTAGACGTCGATATTGACCATACCCGGCGAGCTGATTGGGAGAGGCTACTGAGCTGATCGATCAGCTACCAAAGAGTGAGTCATAAGATACGTGGAGAGTTAGCGCTAGATGGTGCGTGACAATAGCAGCCTTTCTGACCTATGACCTGTACCGAGCTTCCTATGCAGATAATGAATATCTAATAGGTATATTCATTTTTATGAAAAGCAATGAAGTCATGGTGAGACAATAGCCACATAACGGAGGTTCAGGTAATAAGGCTCTTGGCCACTCCTACAATTGCACGCCAAGCCAGCGAGCACTGTTCCAGCACCATAGGCAGGGGCAGCAGCAATAGCACCGAGGGCGAGCGTTTGAAGGGCAGCAACGAGTGGATTCTCACCACCAACTTTGCCCTTGATATAGCCAATTGCTACAAGGTGAGTGCCGTCGCTCCCGAGCCGATATAAAACAGCAGAGGATGAGCCGCGCCCTTGAGCCGCGTGCCAGGACATGGGCAAGATAGGGGATAACAGGCACACTACCAACGACAACGAAGGCAGCAAAGGTCATAAGGCCGATGATTTTTGGTGAGGCGCGTTTGCTTGTACTCCGCGCTGACTCATCATGCTCAGCACTAGCCGCGAGGTGAGCGCTAGCACCCATCGAGAAGCCATCGGCGATAAGGTTAGCTGCGCCCAGCACCAAGATAATTGCACTCGAGATACCCGCGCCAGCACTGGCTGCCACTACGGCAAAGGTCGTGACGGTGCCATCGACTGCACCATAGACAAATTCAGAAATATAACGTTTGAGGACAGGTTTCATATTCATAACTTGGTTAGTATAGCATAGTGTGGTGCAAATGCAAAAATTGTAGCTATGGGTAGGTGAATGCTTTTGGTGTTACAGCCCTCCCATACTATAGATTCTTCGTGCTATAAAATTGGTGATTACGGGAGATAGCTCCCCTAGGATGAGCGAGAAAATCATCAGCGCAATCATCAAGCAAGACACAAAAAATGAGCGACTGGTGGGGATAAAGTGAATAGTTTTACAATGCCAATGTGAGCAACATGACTCACTGATATGGATAATGAATATTTAGAGGATATATTCATAATAATACAATAGGAAAGAAGCCAGCAAGAGGCGGAGCGAGAAACTGCAAGGTTTAGCTGGTCACTATTTGTTTGCTTGCTTAGGCTTGAGGAGAAGCTGATTGCGTTCGGCAGTGTGCGTCCGCGCCTCATCTAGCAGAGTGATACCTTCTTGCGAGCTGAGGCTGATTGTTCGCACATACTCGCTCTTGGTCTTCTTGTCGTAGCCCGAGACAGCGACGATGCCAAGCTGCTCGTCGGCATAGATGACATTCTCTTCCTCGCCATCGTAGTCGATTTCATTAAACATACTCACATCGAGCAACGCCGTACCGCGGCCATTATCCCACGTAGCAAAGACGCCAATGCGGCGCTGTACTGCATCTGGATCGGTCGAGTCAAATGGCGTATCTTTATCGATATACTCGATGATTGGCGCAAAAGATCAGTGTATCGGCCTTGGGGAGGATTGTCTTGAGTGCGTGGTCATTTGGTAGCGAGTAGGCCAGGGCAAAACGCTTAGTAAAGTCATACGAGAGTGGGTAGCGTCCATCGGTCGATGTGGTGCACTCGACCTGGAGGCGCGAATCAAGGAAGGTAAGCTCAGCGGGCGAGTAGATTGGTTTGTGCTCCTCTGTTGCGGTGACTTCATTCGTTATTTGGCCCACCTTTTGTATCGGCATCGGTGTAGACCATGAATTACCCATGACAGTGACGGGGAGGCATATTCATTCACGGCGTCCGACTTATCGCGCTTGCTGAGGCCGCAGCCCATAGCAAGCAGCTGCTGGATAGTATCGACAGCACAATACTGCGTTATATTGCCCTCGGCATCGGTAATGAGGCAGTCCATCACCATCTCGTGCCCCATACCTTTGCCGAACTGCTTTTCCTGCTGGGGTCGCTGTTTTTCTCATCTCTCGAGTATGTGCCCAATCTCATGGCTATATACGTTGCCACCAGTCTTGTTGCTCAGCACAAGTACTATCGGGCCGTTGCCACCCTTGGCTTTGTCTTTGTCGGTGTTCTGGAAGGCGAGGCCGAGTACATCATTCTCCACACCTGCTGTGTTAACAGCCATCAGCATGAGTGAATGCTCACCATCCTGCACGTCTAGCTGCTCGCGGTATTCTTCAGCGATTTTTTTGATTTGGTCGTTGGAGTAATAGTATTCGGTCGTGCCATCTTCCTTGGTGCGAGTGCTGTCTGGCACAACGTTGCTTGCAAACTCGGTAATGTGGAACTCATACGCGCCACGAGTTGTGTGAGTGATGCGGCTGGTATGGACATGCACTTCTTCGAATATCTCTTCGTTACTCTTGCCAGGCTCGAAGCCAGCGGCATTAAGTCCACAACACCAGCCGGACAACGACCGGCTGGAATGAATCTTTCTCGTGGTCTTGGTGTTGTTCTGCAGAAGGCTGAGGGGTGTCGCCGCTGAGTAGTGCACTCAGTGCTACGAAGCCAGCCGCTGCCAATGCCTCGCGACGCGATAGATGTCCTGATGTTTTTTTGACTGAGCCGTCTGGCGCAGCTTCAGGTTTTTGTATGAGTCATAGTAACTATGTTATATCACGAAAAGGGGTAACAATGTCAAATTATGTTGGCTTACGCTGTGTAGTTCTAGCTATCTGCAGCTTAAGATCCTTCTTTTGCAATATTAGCTCATTCTCTTATTTTGTTATTTTTCTCTTTTGTAAGCATAAATAAAGCTGAGCTACAGAGATAAAAAGTAGATTAATAGAAAAAAATAAAAACTCGCTTATTACTTAAAAGCGAGCTTTAGGTGCGCTACCAGCGTGAGGCGCTATTGCTGCTCGGCTGGTGTTTGTGTTTGTTGCTGATTCTCGGTGTCGCTATTGGTGGAGAATAGCTGGAGTGATTCGTCACTCAGGACGTTTGGGTCAAAGGTACCATCGGCGATCTTGCTGCGGCGCTGTTGATACATTTTTGAACTCGTCGAGCGATTGCTTCGTGATACTACCTTCGGTTTTTGTATGTCTCGGGCTCCGGCATCGCGAGCGCGCTTGCGCACTTCCTGGAAGCCAGGCCGACTGAGATCAACCTGCGCTGCACCACTGGTATTGTACATATCCATAGCGATCCACACCATGACGCCCGCAATGGCGATGACTCCGCAGATCATCACCAAAAACGGTGCTCGCGCATAGTGCTCAGCTGGTGCTCGAAGTCGAGTTTATTGGGCTGGTTGGGTTGGCTGCTGGGCACTCGGCGCCTCCTTCTTGGCGAGGAATTGCTTACTATAAAATACATCAAACTGCGAACCGTACTGGCTCAGTAGCTGGTTGAGCCGTAATGCAACATCGGCCACCCGCTTGCGACGCTCACGCACTGGCTTGATAAGGTAGTAAAACCTCGACGGGCTGATCGGTGCAATCAGTCCGTAGCAACTCAGATAGTTTCTCCTCATACTGGCGGTATTCGCTGCGGAAGGCGGTAAGCTGAGTATTGTATTCTACCGTTGTCTTGGCAAGCTCTACACCGTCGAGCCGGTTGAGGGCAATGCGGCTATTGAGTGGTGCCATCAGACGGGTGGCAATCACCTCATACTGCTGCCCTTGGTTGACCCGGACGAGCCCGTCGTTGGCATGGATGCGTCGCAGGGTAGACTTGACGCGGACGCAGTTTTTGTTTTATTTGAGTGAGTTGATCGTTGCTGAGTGGTGCAGCAGGCTCGGCATAGGCCGGAGAGCCAAGTGCAGCAGTAGCAACTATAACAACAGCAAGAAAAGTGCGCTTCATAGCTCCCCATTATGACGCATCAGAGGAGATTGGTCAAATAGTTTGCCTAGATTGAATTAAATTCTTGTGTCGCTCCGGTTGGCCACTATCTTACGCAGATTTTGCGTTAGCACCTTCAAGCTCAGCACAAAACCCGGGAGTTCTTTAAAGAGTGGTGTGATGCCATCTGTATAATAACTACAATAACTGCAAGAACAAAAAGCCATGAAAAGGTATTGCAAGACCAATAGCAACACCAATCTTGAGTCCTGGTCGTCACCATCAACGAATTTGGCAGATGGTGCGTATGTCTGAATATTCCACCACCACCAGTTGTAGTGGTTGTTGAGAGCATCTTGAACGGTATGGGAATAATAAAGGATTCCCATACCAGGTGACACACCGGCGCTCAAGGCGTTGAGTAATCGCGTGTTCGCTCCGGCAAAGTTAAATTGGTTGCGTTGACCGTTGACCCAGATAATAATAAAGCTTGACTCAGTTCTTGCTTTGGTAATCTGCTGTGGGTCGATGTCAAAGATAACACCGATTGATTGACCTATCGAAGCATCTACATCAATAGCACGGATACGGTTGGTGCTCGTCCATTCGAGAACACAGGGTGTCTCATTGAAATAACCAGTGCTATACCAGACAAATGTTGCTGCAATGAGTGGTGTGCCATCAAAGACGCTGCTATAACTAGCCTCAATAGTAGGTTGCAAATGATTGGGCAGTAGGTAACTGCATTGGCTGCATAATGGGCTGAGGGAGAGGGTTTTGCTGCAACAGGAGTCCGACCAATTGGTGGTGCGGGTTGCATAGCTGGTGTTGGTGGGTAGTATAAGGTGGTTTGCGGGTATACAGGCGTCGTGGGCTGCTGATTCATGGAAGTATTATACTATATAACTTGAGATCGGCAAGTACGAAGATGTTTTTGCGGGTTGTAGACTTCCTATAGAAGTAACAATGCAGGAGCATGCCTGCATTTGCTGTATCTATTATATGGTGTCTTGGGCACTATTGTTTATTAGAAAAATAAGTCAATCAGCTTGCTGGAGTCATCTGGTTTTATGATAATAATGCCATAATAAAGGCGATAAGTATTACCAAGACCGGCATCACAAAGGCTATAATGAGACCAATATTAACTCCTCTGTTGATAATCATCGCGTCGCGCTCGAAGCCGTCAATAATTTTAGCATAGGTGCGTAGGCTTGAATGGCAGCCCACCACCAGTCGTAGTCGTTGTCGAGTGCACGCTCGACATTGTGGCTATAGAGAACGCCGCCAATACCTGGCGATACTGCAGCGCCAAGGCCAGCCAGCAGCTGGGCATGTGCTCCAGCAAAGTCGAACTGGATGCGCTGGCCATTGACCCATATGATGATAAAGCTTGCCTCGACAGCTGCTTTGGTGATCTGCTGTGGATCGATATCGAGCACCACGCCGACCATTTGGTTTGTTTTTGGAGTCGAAGTCGATGGCGCGGATACGATTGGCCGTCGTCCATTCGAGAATGCAGGGCACCTGGCTAAAAGACGGTGCGGTTGTGATAGTGCGAGACGGGCGTTGCCGCATAACCAGTGGTGTGCCGTCAAAAACACTGCTGTAGTTGGCGTCCATTGCTGCTGGCGACGGCTGGGCTGCTGGCTGGACAACAAGGGGTGCGGGCTGCTGAACGGGTAATTGCTCGGCTGGTTGCGCAGGGTTACTTGGGGGTGTTGGAGTTGCCGGTTGTGGTATCTGAGCTGGTGCAGGCTCGGGCTGTGGAGCTTGCCACGCCAGTGGCTGCTGCGGCTGTGTTTGCACCGGCTGCTGTGGATAGTATTGTGTTGGCGGCATGGGCTGAGCCCTGAGGCGGAGTTTCTGACGGCTGTGATTGATAAGGATAAGAAGGAAATTGCTGATTCATGAGTGTATTATACTACACCGGTAGAAATACCAGTGTGGTAATCATCAAGGCTATCCGCTCCCTGGCACAGACTATAGCAGTAGTATGTATGCAGTGGCGCAGAGGTTATTTGTGCTTTGCAGCTGGCGAGGCTGCGCCGAGCTCGATGTGCTCTTTTTCAAACTCACGCAGGATCCGTCGCCGCATCTCGGCCGTGAGGGCCCACTGGTCGGATGGTTGGGTCTTGCCAGAGACGACAAGGCTGATCGACGACGCGTTGAAGTCACCAAGGATATCGAAGTGAGGTGGTTCGATTACCCTTTAGTGCTGCCATTTTTCCTCGCTGGAGATTTCTTCGCCAATCCGATTAATAATATTGCTGGCAGTGCTGATGTTGGTATCGGGCGCAACGGTAATGGTGAAGTATACTTTGCTATAGCCCATCGTCTTGTTGATGACATGCTGCACGACACCATTAGGGAAGAAGTGGACGTTACCCTCGACGTCGCGGATCACTGTGGAGCGTACACCGATCCGCTCGACCGTCCCGCCAAAGCCATCGATCTCGATAATATCTCCCACCCGATACTGGTTTTCGCTAATAATAAATACCCGGAGAAAAATCTTTAACGAGTGACTGCGCGCCAAACCCGAAGGCAACACCAATAATCCCTGCGCTCGCAAACAGTGGTGCAAGAGCTGCACTATTGAAAAAAATGAGTAAAAGATAGCATAGCCGGCAATCACCACGACAATAATGCGCCACACATTAGCAAAGAGCCCGCCCAGCGTCTTATGCCGCTTCTCGAGGTCCTTCTGGGTGGCGTCCGCTGGTATGTAGTAACGAAGGCATGCCGCGTCAGCCACATCACCACGCGCGGCCCCAACCAATACAGTGCAATCGCTACGATAATAGTGATAATAATCTCTGGTGCAGTGATCTCAGGTGAGGTAATTGGCTTCATAATATGGTAGTATAACAGATGTGAATGATGAATTAAACCAGCTTGTGCTTACCTTGCAGCGTGGTGGCGTGGCAGTACTCCGGACTGATACCCTGTATGGTATTGTTGCCCGGGCAGATGACGAAGCGGCAGTAGCGCAGGTGTATCGTCTTAAGCGGCGTGATAGTACTAAATCACCCATCATCCTCGTGGCCGATGCCAGCCAAACTTATGCCGATGTGCCCACCTTACCGTCGCTTAACACCTCCCAGCCAACAAGCATCTTGCTCGACTCACCCCATGCTCCGCGGTGGTTACGCCGCGCTAATGATATGCTGGCCTATCGCCAGCCGCAGCTGCCGTGGCTCCAGGCAGTCTTGCGCCAGACTGGCCCGTTGATCGCCCCCAGTGCTAATCTCGAAGGGCAGCCGCCCGCCCGCACTATTGCCGAAGCTCGTGCGTATTTTGGTAATGGTGTCGATTACTATTATGATGGCGGCACTGTGCCGACTGATACGCCACCATCACGCTTGGTACGGGTGCTATCTGATGGGGTAGTGGAGCGGCTCAGGTAGGGCATAATAACCTGAGAAAAAGTTAGAAGCTTACCTAGTGATGTAAGTATTACAACATTTTTTAGAGAGATTCTCTTTACTCGAGTGAAAAACATGCTAGACAACAGTGAATTCTCATACCTCACCCAAAATAACGTGGAGCGTGGGGTCACCCGCGAAAGAGGCCATGTGATTCAGGTATAATAGACTCGCAGGACGTATCTTGACCCTCAGCAATTTATCATCACTCGCAAACGCAAGAAATATCGCTTTGCTAGTTCCATAACGCCACCAACTGCTACGAGTACGACGAATGGTGCCAGGCAACACCAGAGGTGCGGCAGAGTGCGACAGTGCTCGAGGTTGGCGCTGGTACCGGGATGTTTAGTGTGGAGCTAGCGGCGCAGTACCCGGATGAGGTGTTTGTGGCACTGGACGTTAAGGGTGATCGCTTGCAAAAGGTGCATACACGGCGCTCGAGCGTGGCATCACCAATGTGTTGTTTGTGCGGGCTCGGGCCGATCAGATTGGCGAGCTCTTTGCTGCTCACCACTCAAGCAGTTGTGGGTGACTTTTCCTGATCCATTCCCTAAGCGGCGCAGTGCTGGCCGGCGTCTTACTCACCCAACATTTTTGCGCCAGTACGAGCAGCTGTTGCGGCCTGGTGGCTCGCTTTTGCTCAAGCATGATGATCGTGATTTCTTTTGTTGGAGCCTGGAGCGGCTCGTTGCCTGTCAGTGGTCGATTCGTGAATTATCTTTCGATCTCCACGAGTCGTCACTGCCTGATGAATACAAGACGCTCACCGCCCTACGAACAGCGCTGGATGAGTGAGGGGAAAGCGATTGGCTGCGTGCGAGCGACGACCGGTAATGGCCAGTAGTACCGCTTCGTAGCAAGATTACATACTCACCTGACTGAGCTCTAGCATGCCGTGTTGCTGGCTCGCTAGTGCGTTATTTTTGTAGCGTTGATCATAACTAATATCTGTGCTGCACCACTCGGGAGGGCAGAATGTTTCAGCACGTAGTGTCGCCTCGGTCTCGCGGCCACGAAACTCAACTTCAGCAGTGACGAGCTTCCCCTCAAGGTTACCGTGGTAGATGTCAAGTTCGATTGTATGCTCGTTACTATCAGGGTCGGTGTAGGGGCGCACATAGTAGCGTGTTTTCTCGATGCGCTTGCCCTTGGTGAGTGGCCATAGCGAAGCAAAGGTTGCTTCATTAATAATGATATTTTGCTCATCTCGCACGACAGTACCACCCGATTTTACTGTGAGCTCAAAACGTTGCCCATCACCAAAAACGCCGGACGCGTGTCTCCGATCCATCGCTGCTGTGCGCGAGATAGCCCTGACTGATATCGATATGATCGCGTCTGAGTCAATATCTGCTGGTATCTTATCAAGATTGACTAAAAATTTACGCTCAACTTCTTTGAGCTGATTAGGGCGCTCAGGGACGTGAGAACACATCATGTCGGCAGATTTTTCTTGTGCATAGCATGTCTCAAAATGATAAGCGAGGTTTGCATACAGCTCAGCAAGCTCAGGAAATTCTGTGCCAAATCGCTGGAGTGAAGCTCTCGATGAGCTTGTCGTGTGCTGCTTGCAATTCAGCAAGATTTTTAATGCCATAGTCCTCTTCGACTACCCGCACCCCTTGCCCAACAATATCCATCGCTACTGGAAGAATCTTATCGACTGCCCGCACGAAGCGTGCTTCGCGTGTGTTTTGTGCTTCATAGCGCTCTCGCTCCCTGACGCATAACGGGCGGAAGACGCTGTAATAATGTGTGGGCTGCTTGCTGCTCGTTTTGTTGTTTGATGGAAAGTTGCACAGGGGTAAGGTCGAACGTTGCGACATCGCCAGTGGCAATCTCGAGTAGCTCGTGGACAGTTGCAAATTGCTGCACCGTATCATTATCCAACTGTGGATAGAGACAGGCGCGCAATTCTGGCGCAAGGGCGGCAAGCGACCAACTATGCTCTGCGTCATTCTCGCGCTCGCCACTGCCGGCGTGGCACGCGCACTACATCGGCCAAATCACAGCTTATCTCCATACTCTGCAGTGCAATATGGCACAGCTGACTTTGGACTGGTGATGGTGTGATACCTCGTTCGTGTGACGTGTGGGGTGGATAATTGTGTTCTGGCAGCCAAGTCGTTGGCGTGTGATTATATTGGTTATTATTGTGGTGACTATTGTATGGCAGGTTATTCATATCACTACCATAGCGTGCTATAGTAAATATGGATGAGATAGGGATAATTTGAGTCAAATATGTTTTGAGCAAGATACGATTAACCACCACATTCAAAGGCGAATTCTCAGTGTGCTGTGCTACCGCAAGATGGCTCGCTTTCGTGATCTGCGCCCGCCACGGGTGGATACCAATCTCTTTAGCTACCATCTCAAGGTGCTGATTCGTCACCAGCTTGTCCAAAAAGTGCCAGGTGGCTATAGCCTGGCACCGCGTGGTTTGGCGTATGTCGATCGGGTTAGTACAGACAATATGCTGGTTCGGACCCAACCTAAAATCGTAACCATGCTGGTGGTGCAAAAATAGTAATGGTGACGTCTTACTCCAGCAGCGCACCAAGCAGCCCCTACATTGATACCTGGACGCCCCTCACGGCAAGCTCCACATTGATGATAGATCTATCCAAGCGGCAGCTCAGCGCGAAGCGGCGGAGAAGCTTGGCGCCATGAATCTCACGCTGCAGCATGCTGGTGAATGCTACATTCGCGTCTGGTCGGGCAAGGCAATCCTCTCAACCACACTGGCTCATGTGTTTTATGGGGCGACTGATGACATCACTCCGCACGAGCGGCTCGTCTGGCGCGCCCACCAAGCTGGCGCAGTACGTGCTTGCGCCAGCAGTGGAAGCAGATTGTAGCGCGGGCGTTCTTTCGCGACCCGTACTTTTTGAGGAGTTTGACGACGTTTTAGATCAATAACAAGGAGGATATATGAAGATCGACGACTACGCACAGCAAGCAATCACTACCCTGAGCAGTGACTATGCCTACGGTGATGCCAACGCCCAACTGATGGGTATGGTGCTGGGTCTGGGTGGCGAATCGGGCGAGGTGCTTGAGAAGTTTAAGAAGCTACTGCGCGACCAGAAGGGTGAGATAACAGAGGTAGACAAGCAAGCGATTGTCAAAGAACTGGGCGATATTTTATGGTATGTGACGGCGGTGGCGCACCTACTTGGCTCGAGCCTTGAGGAGGTTGCCCGGTGCAACAACGCCAAACTGGCGAGCCGCCAGCAGCGCGGCCAACTGCGGGGTAGTGGGGATGACCGGTAAGTCACACCCTGGCTGAGGCCACTACAACTCACCACAACCACCACTCGCGGATAGCAGTGGCGGTGTGAGAACTCGTCAATACTTTTGAGGTGTTTGTTTACCCCTCTTGCGCGAGTCGCTGCCGCACGCAGCCATCAATCGTGCCTGCGCCCATGCAGAGCACAAGCTTTACGCCTCGGCGCGGGCAGTTTGGATGGCGTGCCACAAGGTATCATCGAGCTCGGCGTAGTGGACGCTGCTACGGTTCGTTAGTTGCTCGGTCAGTTGCTGTGGAGTGAGAATAGGCAAGGCTGGGTCTTCGCGGCTGAGGTAGGTTGGCAGCCAGTAGATGTGCTCGGCGCGCTCCATGCAATCGGTGTATTGCTGACGGATCTCATGCTGGCGGATGTTTTGATGTGGCTGATATACCAGCACAACGTGGTCGGATAATTCTCGTGCCATTTGCAATGTCGCGGCGATTTCTACCGGGTGGTGGCCACTAATCGCATATAGCCCAGCCCCAAGCCGCTCAAAGCGCCGCTGCACCCTGGGAAGGTGTTGATAGCCGCCCGAATGTGCTCAGGGTGAGCCAAGTCGTAGCTGCTTGCACGCCGTTGCTACCAGTGTTGCGTTTGCTCGGTTGTGTGCCCCTGCGAGGGTAAATTGCTGCACGTCCTCATCTTCCAAGACACGCGCCCGTCGCCGTGGTGGCACAACGCCTGCATCGGCATCGCGCTGCCACATGATAGTATATTCGCTCTGCTCGAGGAAGCGGCTAAAGGCATCGGTGTAATCCCTGCTTGGTAGGGTAGGGTGTCCGGGTGATCGTAGTCAACAGAGGTTAGTAGCGTGAGATAAGGGTGGAATTGCAAAAGTTGCGGTCAAACTCATCGCACTCCATACACAAAGTAGCGACTACCTGGCACATAATGGCCACTGGGGCCAAAACTCAATGTTGTACCCACCGAGTAACTCACTGGCTCGCCCAGCTGACGCAGCGCCCACACCGTTAGGCCAGTTGTCGTCGTCTTGCCGTGGGTACCCGCGATGGCGATGAGCTGAAGGTCTTTCTCGTTGATGAGATAAGTGAGGAGCTCATCACGCTTAGCAGTGTAGATGCCAAGTCGGTGCGCCAAGACAAGCTCGGGGTGATCGGGCGGCAAAGCCGCTGTATAGATAAACCAATCGATGGGGGTTTGCTCGTGGCGATAGGGCTAGGTATTCGCCTGTTTGGTCTTGTGAGACGGAAATACCACGCTGCTCGAGCTCTTGTGTCTCGAGCCCAATGTGGCTATCTGAGCCAAGCACATGGTGTCCTGCGTCGTGCGCCAACTCAGCCAGCGGCCCTAGGCCCACGCCGCCGATTCCAGAGAAGTAGATATTCATACCTTCCATTGTACCGCCTCTGGCACAAAAACCACCAGAGGTAGCTAAGGAGTGCGATTGCTCCACCTCGCGCTACTGGGTTCAATATTGAGGTTATGCTATCCAGAGCCAAAGCATAAGTGGGCATACACAGGGTATATAACATGGCAAACAAACAGCAAGTCAAGCGCTCGATGAAGCGACTCCGGCGCATCAAGATGTGGCACTTGGTGTTGCTGCTTGTGGTGCTGCTTGTGCTGTCTGCGACCTTCTTGCGGCTCAATAATGTGGGGATGACCGAGCGGCGGCGGGCAGTTCTCTCGGCAGATAAGGCGGGCAATATGGAGCAGATCCGCCAGCGCATCGCTGACCTCCAGCAGTATTCCTCTGCCCATATGAATACAGACACTGGCCCAATTTACCTGCAAGAGCAGGTACAATCGCGACGTCAAGGCTGCGCTCAACGCCTCGATGAGCACCACCAACCGCGCCGGCCAAACCGCCAATGCCAAGGCCGATGCAGTGTGTAAGCCACGCTTCCATAGCTGGTCGATCGACTACGTACGCTGCGTCTACGAAGAGGCTGGGCGAAGCTCAGTAGTACACCAATGCTGGCCTCCAAACTGCCAAAATGCCCGACACTAGCCTCTACCACTACAACTTTAGCGCACCACTATGGTCGCCCGACTTTGCCGGTTGGACGATTCTCCTCACTGGCGTGGTCATCTCAGCCATTCTTGGGCGTATTGTGGGGATGATTATCCTGCGTATTATGCTCGCGTATTCAGTACCGAGCAGCAAAATAAATAGCCAAAAATAAAAACTACAACATAATTTACAACACGTACAATACGCATGATGGCCTTGAGCAAGCGTTCGCTGGGTGCTCCATAAAATTTATGCTTGACCCCTGTTTATCGTACAAAAATAGTACCAACATCTATCATACACAATAACCATAAGCAGAAAGCAAAATTGCGCGTCTATGGTCGCCATCTCTGTAAAAATCGCTGCCAAAGTGTTGACATCCATTTTGTGAGCATGTAGGCTAGGGTTTTGTAAGATCAAATAGGGAGGAGCACTATGGCTTACGAATATACTAGTTCAGATGGTACTACATACTACTTGCACACGCAAAAAGATGCAGTATTGCGCGGTGGCGTAAAGCGGACGATTTACTACTTTTGCAAATCACCAAACAACGGCAAGGGTGAGCCGTGTGACATGCCTGAGGGCTACTATGTGAAGGAGCACTCGCGCAACAAATTCCCCTTTGCTGCCAAGAAAGACGCAGCAAAGCCCGCCGAAAGGCTGCTAAAAGCAACCAAATAACCCGGACACGTGTATATGAAAAAGACCTTTCTATAACGGAAGGGTCTTTTTGTTGGCTTGATATATGCGAGGATTACAAAGTAAGCGGAGTATGAGATGAAGAGAGTGAGCCTATACCGCGTGATGAGAAACTAAGTCTCGTATGGAGAAGCACGCTCTCGCACCACTCAGAGCGCTAGAGCGCGATGCTGGGTATGAATTGTGGTTTTCTCTTATTTTGTACCTATCACGGCGAGAGGGGTACGAGAGGAGGTGTGAGCGTATAAGCCACTTATTAACAATTAGCTATACGATATGTTATGTATTGGTGCAGCGCTCCCCACGTGCAGTGCCGGACGGACGCGCATTGGCGCACTACCACGAGTGGCTTTGCCGAGACGTTGGCGCACTTGGCCGTGCAAGACTGTCCCTGAGACAACACTACCATGAATCAATATTTCGCCAGCAAAGAGTGTACTTGTCCAGCGCTTGCGTTGTTCGCAGTCTGGTGCTTGGAGATTCTGCAAGACGAGTGCACACCATCGTTGCCGGGTCATCAGTTGGCGCGTGTCGGAGCCGTTGACGGTGTATATATTCCTGGGCTGTGCGGTGATATCGTTGTAACTGCCCATTGCTAGGCCAGCATCAGAGATAATGGTGACAAATAGTGTCCAAGGAGCTGCAAGGTCCAGTATGGTCAGCGCCAAGAGGAAGACGCTCATCGACGAAGTCTGGCTTGGTTATCTCAGGTTGGCTGCTGCGGATATGTCTGCTTTGAGATCGGCGCACATCAAATAAACGGGCGTTCGGTACCAGGAGTGGGCCATAGATAGCCTCCTCAGCGAAGGGGCAACTCTGAAAGTGTTGTGACAGATCATTGCATAGCGTCGCAACCGTATCCCAGACAGATGTGTCAAAGGCGCTCCGCAGATAGGCTTCAGTTGGTACAGGAATACCAGCTTTGGCTAAGGCACGAGCAATTGATGGGTACTGGATCCAGCCACTGTTGGCGAGTTAGTGAGCATGACTGAATGAGACATATTCCTCCTTTGTTGGCTAGGTATTATAACGACGACATATCAACGACTGCTATGCCTGGTACGAGGTTGCGCTTGCATCCTATGAGATGGCAATGTATGGTGGTTATTTCTGCTGACTCTTTTGATTAAGCTGCACCTGAAGGTCAAACACTTGCTTACCAAGCGAGTCGACTGCACGGTGGTAGCTGCTTTGCAAGGCTACGGCCCAACCGATGAGCGATAGGAGGCCGATGGTAAGCACCGCCAGCCATGCGACGATGATTTTGTCGGATAATTTTTTACTTTTCATAGCCGTAGTATAGCAGAAGGTGACGATTATATGCAACGAAGTTTTACAAGACGCAATAGTATGATATCGCTAATACATCATACAAATTACTGGTGATTATTCCGACCATGCTGCAAGGTTATTGCCTGCTGGGTCTTGAAGATAAAAGCACTTTTACTGTGGCCAATTCTGCAGCGTCTCGGGCTGGGAGCTCAATATAGTCTATGTGGTTATCTGCGTTGCTCATAGCCCTATTGTGCTGTTTGCGCATACTAAAAACACGCCACTATGGGCGTGCTATCACTAAGCTTTGCAATGGTGGGGGCGGCTGGACTTGAACCAGCGGCCAACAGGTTATGAGCCCGCTGCTCTGACCACTGAGCTACGCCTCCCAAGATCCACTTGCCACATTATACCGTATTGTTGGCGTATATGCTACTAGTAGTCGAGTTTGCTACAGGCTCCGGACGCCTTCGCCGGCAGCAGCGGTGCGCGAATCAGTGCCTTCTGGCTCCTCTTGCCGTGGTCTATTTCTACGCTGAGCGGTGGTTTGGGATGGGTGGGTGGTCTGTGCCGTTTCTTTCACTTCGTGGCGGATACGCATACGCTCCAGGACAATCTCATCGAACTGCGCATTACGATTGGTGCGTGCCTCGGCATATTGCTCTGGTGTCATCCTGAGTGACTCTGCAATAGCAATGTCAAAGATTATACCAGGCTGCGGCACGCTTTTTCTTTGAGTGCTTTGCTTCGTGGGTGCTGTGCAACCTGACGATCGTAGCTATTGATGATTCTTTGGAGAGCATAGAGGTCTTCGCGTGTTGGCGATGTGGGCCGCTCATGAGATGATGATGTCTCAGCCTGCTCTGAGGTGAGGTGTCTGGTGCGCGAGAGGATACCGGCAATCCAACGCCCCTAAGTCGGCCAAGAGATCACCTTGCTTGCCGTTTTTGTAGTAATAATGCTGCACGTCCTAATATTGCAGTGGCGGATCCTATTACCGTTTCTGGTAATACTAAAAACTCTGGGCTGCGTTGTCGAGCAGCCTCTTGAGAAGGTTGTTTGTATGTCATCTTGCATTGGTTATAGCACAGAGGTCGACACCTGGCAAGTCTATGAGCGATTTTTGGCAAAAATTGTGGTGCACAGCGTATTTTTTATTCACCACAGCTTTTGCAGCAACTGCGCGGTCTACGGTATAATAGAAGCCTATGAAGTTTGTGTTCAGCGACACTACCAAGCGCCACATCATCTACAAGATCAAGCATGATTATCTCCAGCTCAATACCATTGTGCTGGCGCTTGCGCTCGTGATTGCGATATACCTTGCCTGGCAGTCGGTGGCACGTCTCCAGCAGAACTACACGCAGCAGCGCGAGCTCGAGACGAAGCGCCGCCAGCTCGTCCTCACCGAGCTCGAGACACAAACGCTGCAATACCAAAAGAACTTCCGCGAGAGCGATGAATATAAAGAGCTTGCTGCTCGTGAGAAGCTCGGCCTTGTGGTACCTGGCGAGAAGGTGATTGTGCTACCCAAGAACAGCCCCTGAAGCACAAGACCCACCAACCGACAAGCCCACCAACCCCGATGCGCAGAGCAGCAACCTCGAGCAGTGGGTTACCTTCCTCTTTGGTGGTGCGGCCGAGCAACAGGCTCAACAAAAAGATAAATAGCTAGTAAGAGCGCAGAATGCTTGACAGCGAGCAGCCCTCACTGGTAGAATAAGAATCGTAACGCGGGGTGGAGCAGCCCGGTTAGCTCGGTTGGCTCATAACCAACAGGGTCGCAGGTTCAAATCCTGCCCCGCAACCAGGTAAGAACCCTACCACACGGTAGGGTTTTTGCTTTGGTGTCTTGGGAGGGTAGAGAAGAATAAGTTTGGCACTCGTCTCGGCACCCTATTAGTCCCGCTACCACTGATGTTTAGCAGTGTGCCATGAGTGCTATGCGAGTTATCAGAGTCTCACATCAGGCATGCGCTGGTGAGCATTTTGCACGCCTCTGATGTAGTCAGCAACGGCTAGCGCCATCTTGACGAATGGCTTAGGGTAAGCGCGTGACAGAGGTAACAAAATAGCCTGAGAGGTGGCATATGGTACGACAAGCAAAGGGCTATCCTGAAATGGTGAGGGATACTGAGATAACAGGGATAAATAAGAAAAACTACAATAAAAATAATTTTGTTTGCATTTTGTTCGCATATATGCTAGGATCGAGATAGGTCGATAATGACAACACAGAGGGTAGATATGCGAAAAGACGAAAGAAACCATACTCGCCACCTGGAATCGGTCGCGTAGTGTGGCAGAGCTGCGGGCATTCATTGCCGCACGCCACAGCAAATTAGCAGAGGTCGAGTTTAAAAAGACCAAAAAGCACCTTGGGCGATGTACCTGAGGTGTTTTTGATTATAGAGGATAATGTACGCGATGCATGATTTGGCACTTCACGCTTCGTCACTCTCTACCCCTCGCACGTCTCTTTTTCTCGTTTCGGTCTCAAAATTGAATATCTCTTTAGGATATTCATCTATACACTGCAAGTTAGTAGTAATCATGAACAAAAATAAAACGGCGTACTCACTGCACGCCGCCTATCATATCTGGTAGCACCGACTGGGATCGAACCAGTGACCTCAGGCTTATGAGTCCTGCGCCTCTAACCGGCTGAGCTACGGTGCCAAACATGACGCATTATAGCAGAGAATTGGTAAGAAGGCTAGGGCTCAGGCGAGTGTTTTGGCGTTCTTTTTGCCCAGGCCAGTGGTATAATAGAGAAAACGCCCAATTAGGAGTTAAGGAGAACCACCACATGATACGACGACCACGCTACGATTATGATTTGTTGGTGCTGGGTAGTGGTGCAGCTGGCAGTACTGCAGCGTTGGTGGCAGCCCGGGCAGATAAGAAGGTGGGGCTGGTTGAGGCAGACACCTTTGGTGGCGGTGCGCCCAATTGGGGAGATATCCCCGTTAAGACGTTGTTAGGCGTAGCGCAGCTCTATAATCGTATCCAGCGGGGCCACCAGTTTGGGCTTGATACATCGCGAGTGGATTTTGACTACCCGGCCATCCAGCACTGGAAAAATACAGTGGTAGAGCTGAACTGGTGCGGGCGATAACGAGCACTATTATAACCAGCAAGGGATTGACACATTCTACGGCAAAGGTGTCTTACGCGACCAGCACACTGTAACGATTGGCGACCAGTGAAGTAACAGCAGGGCATATTTTTGATCGCGACAGGGGCGCATGTAACCCAGCCAGCGATTGCAGGCATTGAGACAATCGATTGGCTCACGCCGCCGTACTGCCCTCAAGCTGAGCCGCCCGCCACGAAGCCTGTTGATCATCGGTGCAACGACGGTGGCGATTGAGCTGGCGCATTTCTTTGCAACCTTTGGTAGTACGGTGTCGGTGGCAGAGCAGCTCATCGCGCATTTTGCCGACTGGAGGACGAAGAGGTTAGTGAGGCAGTGAGCGCAGCCTCCTGCAGCGCGACCAACCACTATCGGTTTTGACGCAAACGACGATTCGCTCCCTCATGCGTGGCCCAGTGGTAACGCAATCGTCCAATACATTCGTGGTGGTATTGAGCGGACGATGGAAGTAGAGCGTGTCTTGGTGGCGACTAAAACCAGAGCCGACCATTGATATCGGGCTGGATAATGCTGAGGTGGCGTATTCGCCCGATGACGGCATTGAGGTGAACCAATTCTTCCAGACTAATGTGCGGCATATCTATGCGGCGGGCCATGTGCTAGGCAATGATGTACCAACCCACACCGTCTTGAGCGAGGGGCGGCTGACGGCACACAACATCCTCCACCCCAAATCGCAAATGACGCTCGACTACGAGTTAGTGCCGCGCGCTACCTTTATCTATCCAGAGGTAGCCAGTGGCTTTAATGAAGATGACTGCATCAAGCGCGACCTCAAGATTAATAAGGTGTTGGTGCCGCTCGGGATGATTGCTCGCAGCAATACGAGTGACTTCCGTGAGGGGTTCGTTAAGCTGATTAGCGACAAGCAGGTGTTGCTGGGTGGAACAATCGTCGCACCGCGGGCTAGCGAGCTCATCCAAGAGGTCACGCTCGCTATCGAGCATGACCTTACTGCTGAGCAGCTGGCGGAGCTTCCACACGTTTTCCTGACGTGGAGCGAAGCAGTGCGAACGGCGGCAAGTAAGCTGTCGCGTAAGTAGAGAGATCTGTTTTGTAGCTGAGGTATTTTCGCTTTCTTAGTTTTGGCTCTTAATAATCTAGGATTGTGAGCTTTTTAGCTCGACACCATCGATTAGTCTTTTTATTCTCTGCTACTGGTGCAAATTGCATAGGGTGTGGCCTATTGCTTTGCAGTATATTACGAAGAAGTTTGCGAGACTCTTGAGCCTACAAGAAGCTCACTGGTGAAGACTCTGTCATGCTGGTTTACCAGTGCTATGAGACACGGCGTATTGCTAAAATAACAAAGAGCATCCACTTTCAGCTCCATTTAAGCGGGCGGGGCATCACTACCTGTAGTAGCTTACACGCTACCTCCTCCTCTATTATGCAAGCCGCCGTTTCTCCTCCCGGGCGGCTTGTTTTGTGTCTTACGCCTAGCATATTACACATAATAAAACTAGTATTTACTCCTCTTTGCAAAATGAATATACTATTGCCATGGCATATCTTGTTGCAGTGTCTGGTGGTGTGGATAGTGTGGTGCTCTTGGATGTGATGGCGGCGCAGGCGACGGAGCCGTTGATTGTGGCGCATGTCGATCACGGAATCCGGGGCGAAGCATCGGCAGCAGATGCGCGCCTTGTGGCGGCATTGGCGGCGCGCTATGGACTACCCTTTGTGTCTACTCAGCTTAAGCTTGGGCCGAATGCGAGCGAAGCGACAGCGCGAGAGGCTCGGTATGATTTTTGCTCGATACAGCAGCGCAATACCAAGCACCAGTGGTAACAGCACATCACTTGGACGATTTAGTAGAAACAGTGGCGCTTAACTTAGTACGTGGAACGGGATGGCGTGGGCTGGCCGTGCTGAACCGCCCCGGGGTGGAGCGGCCACTACTGGGCTGGCGCAAGGCAGATATCCGTGCCTATGCACTGGCTCATCACCTGGAATGGGTAGAAGATGAGACGAATGCGAGTGACCGCTACACGCGCAATCGGCTGCGGCGCTCCATTCAGCGGCTCCTTACGGCAGAGCAGGCGGCGCAGATTACCGCGCTGCGGGATCGGCAACTTGCGCTGCGCCACACCATTAATGATGAAGTGCAACACCTCTTGCCGCAGTTTGCGGCCCAGCGCCATGGGTTGATTATGATTGACGAAGCAAGCGCTCAGGAACTATTGGGTGCGATGATTATGTGGGCAGGTGCGCCGCGCCCAACCCGTCCGCGGCAGGCGTGCGGTACTAGCCATCAAGACTGCTCGTCCAGGCAGCCGCCACGTGGTGGCGATGGCGTGTATTTGCAGTTTAGCCCTCGGCAATTCACTGTAGAAGTGGTACAATAGATCAGATTACTGTGTGAGAATGCAAGCGAACGAAAGGAGTGAGTTCCCTGATGAATAAAAAACCGTCGAAAGCGACCAATGCCCTGCGCCTGGGGCTGTTTTGGGCGATTGTGGTACTGGGTGTGCTGGCATTTTGGGCGATTAATTCGCCGCAGGCCAACCTTAAGGGAGGTGCCGCTCTCGGATGTAGTGAACCGGGCAAATAATGGCAAAAATTGCCAGATTGAGATCCAAGGCAATGAGCTGACTGTCACACCCAAAGGCCAGTCTAAACCAACCGAGCGCAGCCTCAAAGAAAATGGTACCATCTATACCAGGACTCAAGCACGACAAAACAGAGTAAAGGTGCAAAATGAGTCACAGACGGGCCTATTGTTTGGAATCTCGCACCAATTGTCCTGTCGGTTGTATTGTTTGGCGTTCTCCTTTATGTTTATGATGCGCCAAGCTCAGGGCAGAATAGCCAAGCGATGGGCTTTGGCAAGAGTAAGAGCCAAGCTGTATGGCCTTGATAAAGAGCGGGTAGTATTTGATGACATTGCTGGTAATGAAAACGCCAAGCAAGATTTGCAAGAGGTGGTGGACTTTCTTAAACATCCCAAGAAGTATCAGAGCCTCGGCGCTAAGATTCCTAAGGGAGTTCTCCTTGTTGGTAACCCTGGTACTGGTAAGACAATGCTAGCGCGAGCGGTTGCAGGCGAGGCTAACGTACCGTTCTTTTCCATTAGTGGCTCAGAGTTTGTGGAGATGTTTGTTGGTGTGGGGGCAAGCCGGGTACGCGACCTCTTTGCTAAGGCCAAGAAGAATGCGCCAGCCATTATCTTCATTGATGAGATTGACGCCGTGGGACGTAAACGTGGCTCTGGCATGGGCGGTGGCCACGACGAGCGTGAGCAGACACTGAACCAGATTTTGGTAGAGATGGACGGCTTTGAGGCTGATACAAACGTGATTATCCTAGCGGCAACCAACCGGGCCGATGTGCTCGACCCAGCACTGTTGCGCCCAGGCCGCTTTGACCGCCATACGACGATTAGCCTACCCGAGCGCAAAGACCGTGAGGCAATCCTCAAGGTGCACTTCAAGAACAAACCAACCGATGCGTCGGTCGACCTCGACAAGCTTGCTGCCAAGACAGCCGGTAGTAGTGGTGCCGACCTCGCGAACATGGCCAACGAAGCAGCGATTATCGCAGCGCGCCGCGGCAAGAAGACGATTACTAACCAAGATCTGACCGAAGCCTTCGAAAAGGTGGCGATTGGCCCTGAGCGCAAAGCTAAGATAATGACCGACCATGAGAAAGAACTCACGGCGTACCACGAGGCAGGTCACGCTATTGTGGGCATGTCTTGCCGGATAGCGATCCGGTGCATAAGGTGACCATCATCCCGCGTGGTGGCACTGGTGAGTGTGACATGGTTCTTGCCACCAGAAGACAAAAGCTACACCAATGTATATGAGTTTAAGGATATTCTGGCTCGAGCAATGGGTGGGCGCATTGCTGAGAGAAAGCTGATTTATGGCGATGACGGCGATTACAACTGGGGCAGGCAGCGACTTGCAGCAAAAGCGACGGAGATTGCTCGTGATATGGTGATTGAGCAGGGCATGGGTGTAAAGCTCGCGACCAAGTCTTCCACGAAGACAATGGTGGTATGGTATTTGACAAGATCACTCACGAGCGACCATATAGCGATGCGACTGCTGAGGCGATTGACCACGAGGTAGAGGCGCTTATCAAAGAGGCTTCTCGCCGTGCTGAGATTGTCCTCACGCACAACCGTCCAGCGCTTGAGAAACTCAAAGATGAGCTGCTTGTTCACGAAACACCTCGAAGAAGACGAAGCTAAGGCTGCGATGGCAGATGCCACTTTGCCAACGGGAGGCCAAGCTCCATTAGGAGCAGGGGAGGTACCAGTGGCACATGGAGCAAATCGTCGGCGTGTCCGCTCAGTCGTCGCCAAAGCAAATAGCAAACTAAACATCAAGAATGCTGCTGCCCTACTGGCAGGCTCGACGCTGCTGTCGAGCGTCTTGGGGATGTATCGCGAGCGGCTCATCAATGGTATGTATTACGACACCTACAAAGTGGGTGCTGATGCCCTGCTACTGCAGCCTTTACTATCCCCGATTTCATGTTCTTTGTGCTGGTGTCTGGGGCGCTGAGCGTATCCTTTATACCAGTATTTAACCAGCGCTTAGCGTCAGGCAATAAGCAGTCGGCATGGGATTTGAGCTCGAGTTTGATCAATTTCTTGGCACTCACCACCTTAGCGGCGAGTATTTTGATTATGATCTTTGCTGAGCCACTTGTGCAATGTTGTGGTAGGGCCGGGGCTCAGCGAATCAGGGCGGAGCCTGGCGGTGAGTATGATGCGCGTGATCGCGGTCAATCCATTCCTCTTTTCTCTATCTCCACCGTCATTGCGAGCATGCAGCAGGCGATTGGGCGCTTTACCTTCTGATGTGTTGGCACCAACGATCTACAATATTGGTATCATCATTGGTGCAACCTTCTTCACAGAACGGTATCAACATCTTTGGCTGGGCAGGTGTTTGAGGGTGGCATTATGGGTGTAGCACTGGGCGTGGTGCTGGGCTCAGTGCTGCAGCTGATTGTGAGCCTCGATTGGCTTGCTGGGGCTGGACTTCGACTATCGCTTTACGATCAGGCGGAGGAACAAAGAGCTCGCCAGTGCTGCGCTTGCTGCGGACGCGCTCACTGGACCAAGGGATTGACTCACCCTCAATGGCCTCGTGGAGACAAACCTCGCTTCGCGTATGGCCGATGGACGGTTCGAGCCTACCAACAGGCGTCGGCACTCGTCGTTGATGCCGGTGAACTTGATTGGTGTGGCGATTAGCAACGCAGCCTTCCCACAAATGACGGAACACCTTGGGGCAGGGCGCGAGGATCTCTTCCGCAAAGAACTGCAGGTGATGATCCGGGTGATTATTTGGCTCGCGTTGCCAGTGGCGGTCATTACCTACTTTGCACGGGGCTATGTGGTGAGCTTTATCCATAACGGGGGTGACCCAGTAATATCCGGTTTTCTTGGAGTACTGGTTTTGACGATATTTTTCCGCACGATTTATCATATTGCAGCCCGTAGCTTCTACGCACAGCAGGATACCAAGACGCCGCTTTATATCTCATTCTTTGCGATCGGGTTTAACATTATCCTGGCGATTATCTTGGTGAATCTCTGGTCGAAGAACCAAAAATCCAGGCTATGGCCTGGCTTGGGCGCAGTCTATCACCGCCGTTGTAGAGGTGATTATCCTCTTCTTCTTCATGGGGCGGCGCATGCCGAAGCTGTTTGACCGCAGCTTTGTTAATAGCATCTACAAGATGGTTATTGCCGCAGTGCCAACTGGTTTGGCCGCCTACCTGAGTGTGGTGATGATCCCCTTTGGCACGAACGATAAGAGTTTCTTCCTTGCTTTTCCGAAGTTTATTATGATCACGGTGGTGAGCTTTGCGGTTTATATATGGTTCAGCAGGCGGCTGAGGCTTAAAGAGGCTGAGCCGGTACTTAATCGGTTGCGGCAGATCTTCTTTGGGCGGATTAACCTTGGCTGGAACTGGAAGCGCTAGCGTATGGAACATATCCGTAATTTCTGCATCATCGCCCACATCGACCACGGTAAAAGTACCCTGGCCGACCGCATGATGGAGCTGACGGGCACCGTTACCAAGCGGGATATGAAGCAGCAGTTGCTGGATAGTATGGATCTGGAGCGCGAGAAGGGGATTACCATCAAGCTTGCCCCGGTGCGGATGAAGTATGAGTATAAATCGGAAGCGAGTAGTATATCATCGTCTCCCATCGTCGAAGATTCCCGGAATCTTCACGTCGAGTCGCTGGACGCGGGTCCTGTCAGTCGATCCGCCCCTTCTTCTGAAAAATCAGAGATTTCTTCAGAAGCGGGTGCTGTCCCGTCGACTCGCCACCCGCTTAGTATCACCTGTTGATTCAATTGACGGGGGCAGAAACATCGCGCCCCAACCGGGCGCCTACGACCTCAATCTGATCGACACCCCGGGCCACGTGGATTTTAGCTACGAAGTATCGCGTAGCTTGCAGGCTCTGCGAAGGCGCAGTGCTGGTGGTGGATGCCAGCCAGGGGATCCAGGCGCAGACGCTCGCCAAGTGTATCTGGCGATGGAGCAGGATCTCACCATCATCCCGGTGCTTAATAAAGTCGACCTGCCAGCGGCCGATGTACCGCGCGTGTCCAAGCAGGTGATTAATCTGCTGGGCTGTGACGAGAGCGACATTATTCATATTTCGGCCAAGACTGGGCAGAATGTACCGCAGGTACTGCGGGCTATCGTTGAGCGCATCCCGGCACCAATATCGCCACTCAGCGGTGCAGGCTGAGCGCATGGCCGCGCAAGATGGCAAGACGCCGAGTATACCAACCCGCGCCCTGATCTTTGATAGCTACTACGATGACTACCGCGGGGTCATCCTCTACGTACGCGTGGTGGATGGCACGATACCCAAGGGTGCAGACATCACCATGATGGCCACCGGCGCCCGCGGCCTTGCCCTGGAGGTAGGGCACCTGAGCCCAACTATGCAGCCCGACCCACTGCTTGGCACCGGCGAAATCGGCTACATTGTCACTAACCTGAAAACCACGCGTGAAGCGCGGGTGGGCGATACGGTGACACTCAAGAAATACTTTGAGTAGTTATAACATGTGCTATAGTTTCACTGTATGATGGCTGCGATAAAAAGTACGCATATTCATCGCCATCTTATTTGCTGGCCTGATTATACTATTCATCGCCGTGGCATTTACTGTTCCGAGTTTTTGGGATTGGCTGTGGCAGCGGCACCACAACCAGCTTAGTTGGTATATCCGTCCATTGTTCTTGATACCGTTTTGCTGGTTTGCCTATCGGCGGAGCTGGGCAGGGATAATGATGGTGATATTCTTGACCTTGACTAGTATGGGATGGTTTGCCCCGCCCGATGAAACGAATTTACAGGTGCAAACAGTTTCTGCAAGTTGAGCAGCAGTATCTGCAGGGTGAATGGACGTTTGGTAAGATTTTCCTCACATTGCTTTATACCATTATCCTTTAGCGCTTTAGCAGCGGCATTGTGGTGGCGAAATGTCTGAGCTAGGTGTGGCAGCTCATGGCGTTCATGGCTGCCGGTAAATTACTATGGAGTATAACTTTTTCTGGTGAAGCTGGTCTGGCAGTGATTGCTCCTGCGACAATTGGATTTGTCCTATGTAGTGGCTGTTTGTGGCTGATTACAGTGTTGTCTCGTCGTTATATCCCTAAGGTTAAGAAAGTGAATTTTATTAAGAAAGGGTCAAATAGGTAAAGCTTATCCATATCTTACCAACAATGTCATCACACCAGCTGCAAAATGGCGTATGCTATCGTCGCGGACGCTCTTCGAGCACCCTCGGCTTACCGTCGCAGAAGATATAATAGAGCTGCCAAATGGAAAGACCATCCAATATATCCATTACCCCTACCATGGGTAGGTGGGGTAATCGTAGTGTGTCGCCGAGGCAATAATATTTTGGTACAGCAAGAGTATTCATACCCAGTGGATGAAGTGTTGTATCAGTTCCCCGGGTGGGAAGATCGAAGCAGGTGAGGACGTGGTGCGGCAGCGCAGCGAGAGCTGGCTGAGGAGTCGGGCATTGTCATGACAGGTGTGCGAGCGTGGTTGGCTCTATGCCGACAATCGTCGCACCAGCGCGAAAGCTCCACGTGGTTTACGGCGAATATGCTGGGACGAACCATCAACACCAGCCGGATGACACCGAGCAAATCATTTCGCAGTGGCTGCCAATTGCCACCATCCACCATATGGTCGCTACTGGTGCAATCACCAACTACGCCATGCTCGCTGCCTGGGCTTTGCTTGCCAGCACCCTCCAGCAGTAGGAGACCTCGTGCGAACGAGTAGTGTGGAATTGCCATCGGCCAGTGAACTGCGCACAATGATACGCCAAGAATCGCCACGGTTAGCTCGGCACCAGGATTATCTTGACGCACGGCCGTGGTTGTTTGCGGAGCTGAAACGGATTGCACATAACGCTGGTATCGATACAGCTGTTTTTGATCATTATACAGTGTACGATTTTGATGATACCATATCGAAGCTTCATCGGTTTACGGCACAATTAGCTGATTACTTGGCTTAACATGCTTATCATAGTGAGGCTGTCACACTCTACGAGGTGCTCGCGAAGGGTAACCCTCCAGAGCTGTCGGATGCCATACTGCTTTCCGAACTACTTCTCTTATGATTAAAGCGCGACCTGGTAAGAAGAATGAACGGATTGTTGCGCAGCACGCTTATCGAAACGCACGATAGCCAAAACGGGAGATAATGTGCTATTGGTGCGTGGGCTCAACCCAACAGAAAACTATATTCACAAAATAGACGTTGGTGAGTTTTACAATGCTATTGTAGATTACGTATCAAAGACAGCCGAAGCAGCTGGCGCAAAACCTGCCATTGTTGTTGATGATCATAGTGGCGGATCAACGACAAATAGGCCAACGCTTTTATGGCTATATTCGTGCTCAGCAGCCGACATTGCCGAAAGTATCGGTACCTCGTGATGAAACATTCTTCAACACATATGACGTCTCAAGCAAAAGTCATCTCCTTTCGCTAATACCCTCATTTCACTCACAAGAATACTTCCTGAACTTCCATGTGACAGAATACTACGATTAGTCGCACAATTTAAGAAGTGGCTGAATGTATAGTGTGCAGTATACTACAAAAAGCTTGGGAATTGCGATGAAGAAGTATAGAGCGATCGATGGCTATAGGCCAATGTTTTGTCTCTCCTCGAGCAGTTCTCGCAGATTCAGCACTACCGCGAAAAAGCATCTTAATCCATCTGCAGAGCATAAGGGTTTCTCGCAAGAAGGGTAATTCTCCTCTGCTGCAAAACTTGCTATAATATCAAACATGACAGCGATAACCGTCCAGCCTCTCCCTGGCTACAAAGAAGTCAAGCCCTTCGTCTACGCAGGGTTCTTTCCAGTGTCCAACGAAGATTACAATGACCTGAAGGAGGCGATTGAGCGGCTGAGCCTCGAGCGATAGTGCGCTGCAGTTCGAGCCAGAGAACTCGCCAGTGCTGGGTTATGGCGTGCGGATTGGCTTCCTTTGGCCTCTTGCATATGGATATCATTCGTGAGCGGCTCGAGCGCGAGTATAATTTGGACCCTCATCGTTACCAACCCAAGTACCGACTACCAAGTGAGCTTAACCAATGGCGATGAGCTGGATATCAAGTCTGCTAGCGAATTGCCTGACCCAGCCCAGATCAAGGAGATTCGCGAGCCGTGGATTGATGGTGAGATCGTCGTACCCCAAGATTACATCGGCGCAGTAATCCAGCTCATCGTCAGCAAGCGCGGCCGGCAAAAGAACTTCAGTTACATCGACGAGCGTGCCCTCATCTCCTTTGCGGCACCACTGGCTAATCTCTTGACGGATTTTTATGACCAATTAGTCGGTGACCAGCGGCTACGGCTCGTTTAATTATGAACTACGGGGCTACCAAGCGGAGGATTTGGTGCGGGTGGATTTCTACGTGGCGGGCGAGATGGTTGATGCGCTGAGCGTGATGTGCCACCGCTCGGAGTCGCAGCGGCTGGGGCGCGAGGTGGTGAAGAAACTCAGCGATGTTGTGCCACGCCAGAGCTTTGAGGTGGCGCTGCAGGCGGCGATCGGTGGGAGGTTCATTGCCCGCGAAAACATCGGTGCCTACCGCAAAGATGTCACTGGCTATCTCTACGGCGGTGATGTGAGCGGCAAGAAGAAGCTCCTTGCCAAGCAAGCCCGCGGCAAGAAGCGCATGAAACGCTTTGGTAAAGTCGACATCCCCAGCGAAGCCTTTACGGTGATGCTCAAGCGAGATTAACAACTAACAGGGCTGTGTAGCAGGGTGCAGATACGTTATGACCGATTGGTGGCCGATATAGACCGACGCTCGTGATGACAATGTGCCACCTGCAGAGAGAGCGATTATCGGTATTGGCGAGCAGTGAGCTTAGCGCGGCTTGCGCTAGAACTGAGCAATGGCAACGATATGCTTACTCTTGATGGCGTGCCAGTGCATTTTACTCGTCACTATGCGGACGCACGACGCACGGCACAGTCAATTGCCCGTGGCCGGTGGACTACCAAACGCGCGGTAGAGAGTTGCAGCAATGATTCATCGCGGGTTTCGACCGAGCAGCAGCTCCAACCGAGCATTGATTATTGCGCACAGGGCAATATCACGCTGTAACGAAGCCAGATTATATGGGGATGCCTGATTGTGTGCGTATCGGAGGATATATGACAGATATCGATCAGTACTCCCAAGAGTTCCTGGAAGACTACTTTCAGATAGATTTAAACAATATCAAGAATAATAGCTAGCTTCTTATGTCAAGGGTAAGAAACTACTCTCTATGATGTGCTATCATAAATATGATATGACTATGACGAATCTTCAATCACTTATCGAACAGTATCAGCCAACTGAGGCTGTGCGTCAGCTTTGTATGCGACACGAGGATTGTGCTCGTTGGCATTTCTGGGGCCGGCAAGGATACGACTAAGCAGCGGTTGCTTGCGAGCACCGAGTTTGCCGATATCGTCTCGTACACCACCCGTCAGCCTCGCCAGAACAAAGGTGTATGGGAGCAAAAGGGAGTCGACTATCATTATATCGATGAGCTAACCGCCGCAGAACTGCTGCAGAGTCGTGCTGTAGAGGCGAAGTTCGTCCATGGAACACTCTATGGTACAGGGGTCAGACAGATTCAGGATATTCGCGATGCGGGTAAGATTGCTCGTGACGGACAGTGATGTGCGGGGCGTTGATGAGTATAAAGAAGCTCTCCTGGTGTGGTCGCGATATTTCTCGCCGCCGAACTTCCAGGAGTGGCAGCGGCGCCTGCAGTGTCGCTATACCTCGCAGGCGGAGTTTGATCGTCAGTGGCCTCAAAGCGCTATACTAGTGCAATCCGCGAGATCACTCGCACTCGAAGTCCCATACTACCACTTCGTCATCAACGATGATATCGACGAGACGGCACGCATTGTGCGGGCAATTGCCTCCAAGCCAGATGTATACAATCGCAAGGATGACGAAGCTCGCTTGGCGCGCGAGAGTTTGCTCGATAGCCTCTTGCGCGAGCGCCCGGAGCATGTAGGAGCAAGCCAGCCGCGCACTGCCGCTGAGCCGGGTGATGCCGAAAGCATAAGCAGCGCTCATCCTTGGCGCTGCGTCGGCCAGTGTGGTCGCCCACAGCGTTGGTCGATCAAGGGTTCTTTATCTTTGCTGGAGTGGCGTCATTTTGGTTTGTTTGGTTGGTGTGGCGCGAGGGCTGGCATACTGCTGGCTGGTGGCTGGTAGGGTTCTTTGCTGTGGTGTGGGTGATTACGGCGTATTTTGCCTTGCCGCGCTTGCACCGTATCTTGAGTAGTATCTATGTGCCCAATTATTTCATTGGCCGGACGCGTACCCCAGATGGTCTCCTTGGCGACCCGGTCAATCTCGCCTTTCGCGGGAGCGAAGCCCAGCTCCACCGTGCCATGACCGCCGCTGGCTGGACGCTGGCTGATGACGTGACGGTGCGCCTCGTCGTGGCGGATTATTCTCGCTACACTGACGCGCCGCAGTTATGCCAATGCCCCCGTCTCACCCCTGGTGCTGTTTGGCCGCCAGCAGGACTTTGCCTACCAGCAAGAGATCGATGGCAACCCAGGCAAGCGTCATCACGTGCGCTTTTGGCGCTGCCCCCAGGGGTGGTTGCTGCCCGGTGGGCATCAGGTCGACTGGCTCGCAGCTGGTACGTACGACAAGAGTGTGGGGCTATCAATCTTTACCTTGCAAGTGACACACAAGATCGACGAAAACACCGACATTGAGCGCGACTATGTGGTGAAGACGGTCACGCGTGCGCTTCTGCGCTCGATTGAGCTGACGGTATTGGAGGATTTCTCGACGGGCTACCACTCACGCAACGGGGGTGGAGACAACATTATCACCGATGGCGACCTGCCCGTTATTGAGCTTGGCCGTGTCCGTGCCAAGGCAAGCGAAGATGAGGACGTGCCTTCCGATCTGATTCTCGATGCAACGGCGCACGAGACTATGCCGATGAGCACGCCACCCTCATGTCGCAGTACTTTGAGCCGCCGCCCACCACAGATCGCCCTTGGGATTATTATGATTGGCCTGGCGATTGCGTAGGCTACGATGAGTACCTTCTTCGAGATTCTCAACTTTAGCCACTTGCGCATGGAGGTGGTGCGGATTTTTCACGAGTGGCTTGCCGCTGCAGAGCATTGAGTACCACGCATATCGTGGCGACTATCTCGGCCATTGTATCCACGACGTGGATTGGCATCGTGATTTTTCTGCGGGCTGACCTTCCGCGGCGGCGATCGCTCGCGGATTTTGCTGATGAGCATTGCTAGCCTTTGCAGCGGTGATTAGCCCATTTGGGCCGACCATTGGCAGAGTCACGTGGTCGGCCGCCGGCACACTGCTCTTCATTGGCGTCAACATTGTCATCGTGCTCTATGTCTCCACCGACGCTGCCTGCGACGCTTCACCCGAGCGCGCAGCAGGAAGTAATGGCGCAGTTATCGAAAATACATTCGGTGCTGGTGCGCTATCGTTTGTCTAGCTGAGGGTGGGAGTGTGATTGTTAGAAAAATCTCACGTAGAGGTAGCAAAGCTTTGAGTTGTGGCTCAGATTGCAAAATTATGTGATGCGAGAATTGACGCGTTACCGGCAAAGCGAGAGGGGGAGCTGAGCTTGAATCTGCAGTTGAATCTCAAAATCGACTCCTTCTGCCAGGCTATCCTCTCCACTCGTTCATTTGAGTGTAGCGAAAAAAGCAGCAGTTATTAGCCTCAGCCTCGGCGCGATAATCTGAATATTCGCAAATAATGTTCATTCTCGCCAATGTTTCTAATGAGAGGTGATAGTGATGAGAGGCGTGAAAATCACCAAGGCTCTAATGCTTAAGTGACACTCAGATTGACAACAGGGGCAAAAATCGCTCACTACCTGATATTGTGACAGAGCGGTTTGATGATCAGTTTAATGATATTGTTACGGGCTGGGGACTGACCCTGATAGCTATATTCCTGAACAGTGTCGAAAGTGCCCACTGCTGGCAGGAATAATAGAAGCGCTCAAAATGGCATTAGCACAGAAGGAAGCGCTGGAACGTACAGCGCTAGAGACGGCAGACAATATTACAACGTGGCTACGAGTACAAAGGTGCGTCTGAGGAAGAAATAGAGCAGATCCTAGAGGATCCAGAGCGACTAAAAGAGGCACAAGCTAAGTATAGGAGTTTGCAAGGATAAAAAGCTTGATGAGGATGCTGCACTCAATCAGCTGCTGCCAGGTATAGAAAAGCAAACAGCAGGCTGCCCAAGAATCATAAAATGTATAGATAGAATACAAGGTTGCAGAGGTATGTGGCTCACCCGCTATGCTAGACGGGGAAAACGCGAAGTGACAGTAGTCGATCGTACTGGCAGAGGTGAACAGGACCCGCCCACGGCAGACACCCCCAACAATAACACACTACGCTAATGATAAATAACTACAGATAAAGGCACAATAGACGCTATGATATCGCGCAATGAATCTCGAAAATTCTATAGCATTATTGATGGGCTAGATGAGCCAGATATATCTGCGGCTTCTTATATCCCCAAGCAGTGCTATGGCTGCCCGCGAGCAGCCGAGCTGCGCCACTAGAGATAACTGCGGTGGCCTGGGAGCATAATGATCTTTGAAGGGCCACTTTAACCGTACTGCAGAAGATGGGGATCCCGAACAAGGAAGAGATACTATGCGTGCTATGGACAGGCTCGAACAGGAGAATCTGCAGACAAGATATGAACTGAGTCGGCTCATTGCGCATTGTGAAGGACTCGCCTCAATGTGCGAAACAATAGAAAGAAATGGCAAGGTAACAGAGGTAAAGATCACTGCATGTATGTCACCGTCACTCCTGCGATGCGATCTTGACGGCAGGGAGCGGAGGGTAGCTCGCTGTGATACGCCGCCGGCAAGCTGGATGCCTACGGTCGATCCAAGAGTGGTATAGCTCTACCCAAGAGCGGGGGTATGGCGACTGACGCTTGCTCGTGATGGGCTGGAGCTAGACGCTTACAGTGCCGACCTCCAGAGTGCAAGGGCACTGGGAAACGTCTGTATACTTGACAACGCTGGATACGCTCCATGTCTGTCGTGACTCGCCGTGGCATACTCTCACCACCACGCGAATATCCGCACGGACAATGGCAAGAGCGCGATGTATATCCGCTCATTGCTGTGCCTGCAAACGACCGTGTGCGATCACCAATGTGCTATCCTCACCAACTCAACGCCGTAATGTGGCAAGAGCTGCGCAATATCCAGAGCTACAGCAACCTCATCGCCAGAGGTGTGGCTGCCGATGATGTACCGCCCGTTCAAGACAGACAACATGCCATTACCTACGCTAAGTCAATAAACATCGCACCAGATTATCGTGCGTATAGTGGCCGCCCACACATTAGCCTCCGCAAAAAGTTGCCTGGTCGGCCCGATAGATCGCAGACACTTATTGCTACACACGAAGTTATTCATGAGGCAGTCCACCTAAGCCATTTTGTTCATCATCCGATATATCATAAGGAGAAGAGGGATCGATATCGCGCTATTACCGAGATTGTCGCTTTTAGCGTTAATGCGGCAGTGAGCCGAGCTATTGCACAGGGTCACCAGTGATGCGTGGCGGTATCTTGCAGCAATGTCGACAGCAATGCGGGTTGATGCAGTACGCCATTCTATCAATGGTTCGATCTCAAATAGCCACGCCTTTGCTAATATCGAGCAAGTTATCGCAGCAGTCAAGCAGCAAGGAATAGGCTACATCTTTCACTAGCTCATTAGCACTCTATTGACGAGAGTGCCAACTCTGCGCTATAATGCGACTATGACCGAACGGCAACAAGCGATTCTTTCTGCCATCATCGAGCAATACGCCGAGATCGCTGCCCCTGTGGGGAGTGTGACGCTAGCGAAGCTATTTGGGGTGTCTAGTGCAACCATCCGGGCGAGATGGCCAAGCTCGAGGAGATGGGTTTCGTCAGGCGCCGCACACTAGTGCTGGGCGTATCCCCACCAGCAAGGGCTACCGCTTCTACGTCAACGGCATCACCAACGCTCAGATGAGTGAGCTCCCCAGCGGAATTGATCGCAGCACCAAGGCTATCAGCGTCGACTCACATCTCGATGCAGCCGACCGAGCCATTCGCGGTGCAGTGGATAGCCTCGTTGAGCTCACGGGTAACCTGAGGCTTTGCTACCATCGGCAGTGAGCTCTATATGAATGGCTAGTCGGCTCTTTAGCCAGCCAGGTTTTCTTGAGGGCAGCAGTGTCCAATCGGTGGCGCATTTTGATTGATAATATCGAGCCGTGTGCGCGAAGCTCGAACCCAACGAGCCGCTTAACGTCTATATCGGTAGCGAGAACCCCATCGGCAGAAACAGCGACGCAACGCTCATCATTAGCAAATTTCGCTCACCCTATAGCGATCGCATACATTGGTGTATTGGCCCGATGCCGCACTACCGCCGTACTATCGAGCTGGTCAAGCGCACTGGGGTGATGCTGGAGGAGATATTGCGATAACACGACCCTGTTATTTGTGTTGCAGCCGTGCTATACTACGGCAGAGGATAACGACGACTGAGCAGCCCGCTCAGTACCACGAAAGCAACACGCACTAGGCGGGAATGATATCGATGACAAAACACAAGAAAGCGCCAACACAACGGAGCTTGAGCAGCAGATTGGTGAGCTCACCCAGGATTTGCAGCGCACTAGGGCAGACTTTGAGAATTATCGCAAGCGCGTTGACGCCGAAAAATCCCACGCCAAGGCAGCGGGTGCTCAGCAGGCAATTCGCAAGCTCTTGCCTGTGATTGATACGATCGAGCGCGCCACTGCCAATGTCCCCAAGAAACTTCAGAATGATACTTGGGCAAGTCGGTGGTGGCAATGTCGAAGAAGCTCGATGGCTTAGATGGCAGAGTTCAAGCTTGAGCCAATCGTGGTTGAGCTTGGCACGACCGAGTTTGATCCAGACCTCCACGAAGCCGTTTCGATGGATGATGAAGGTGGTGACAAAGAAATTATTAGTGAAGAGCTGCAGCGCGGCTATAAGCTTGATGGCCACGTCCTGCGCCATGCTATGGTGCGGGTCAGCCGGCAGCCGTGAGTAGGCAAGGGTGTGCGTTGGCTGCTTGCAGGAACACTCATCATCATAGCAACACTTAGTGTTGGCAGTGCTCAGACTCATACAACGCCGCGTGGCCAACCGCCGATATTACAGTGGTTAAGCGAGCGAGCACAGCCTATCAAGCCTTACAGTAGGCTGTATGCCACTCAGCCCAAGAAGGACTCTATTGACGAACGAGCCCAAAGCAGGCCGCAGCAGCCTCTCTGCGGTGGTGGCAGAGCACTCATTTTCTACGCAACTTGGCGATGAATATAACCGTCATGCGGCAGCTGTGAAGGAAAAAGCCTCAGCCGTCAAGACGCTTTTGGGCGATGCTTCGCAAACCCTTTTGCGAGCAAAGATACGCAGGCTGCAGTCTGTTGACAGATGTAGAAACAGCGGTGAGTCAGCATGACTCAGCCGTTGCGTGCTTAATACAACAGTAGACGATGCCAACCAAGCGACGAATCGCCTCTACTTGTTTATGGTGATTGGTGCTGGGCTCGTGGCGGCAGTCGCGCAGTCTGGGCGCGGCGCCAGCATACCCGGACACTTTGCTAGTAAGCGTAGTGCGGGCACGCTGGGCGGTGGTTGCAGCAGCGGCAGCTGCCACTGGTGGGCAGTTTCGCTCTATGTGATATTTATCCAAAGGAGGATGATGACGGGTTGTGCGCGGCGTGGGCTACGCGGTGCTGACTGGTGGTGTAGCGGTTCTATCTATGCGGTAATGGCGTATTGGCGTCTCCGGCGGGCTGAGACGCTCGCTGCGGCAATTACTGCGGGGCGATGAGTTTACCGGTGGTAGTAAAATCTATTAGCACTTGACAGCCGAGTGCTGGCTCGCTATACTAAACCTATTGGCACTCGCTCCAAAGAGTGCTAGAATAAACAAGATGTTAATAACCGAAACAATAAACAATAACGTTGCTGCGCGGCAGGGCAGGCGCACAGGAGGAAACTATATGGGTAAAACTATCGGTATCGACCTCGGTACAACCAACAGCGCTTTGCGTATTTAATCGCGGGCAAGCCAGAGTTATCACTAATGCTGAGGGTAACCGCACGACGCCATCAGTGGTAGCGCAATCAACAAAAAGGTGAGCGCCCTTGTGGGGCAGGGTGGCGCAGCGCCAGCGTGTGACCAACCCAGAAGAATACAATCTACGGCGTCAAGCGCTTTGATTGGCCGCAAATTTACTGACAAAGAGGGTCCAGAAAAGATCTCGATATCATGCCATACGAGATCGTCAAGGAAAGAAAGGCAATGCCGTTGCCGTCAAGCTAGGGTGATAAAGAATACGCCAGAAGAAGTGAGCGCCATGATTCTGAGTAAGATCAAGGCTGATGCCGAAGCCTTCTTGGGTGAGAAGGTAACAAAGGCGGTTATTACCGTACCAGCCTACTTCGACGATTCGCAGCGCCAGGCTACCAAGGATGCTGGTAAGATTGCTGGCCTAGAGTCGAGCGCATCATCAATGAGCCAACGGCGGCTGCTCGCCTATGGTTTAGATAAGGAGAAAGACGAAAAGATCGTTGTTTTTGACCTTGGTGGTGGTACCTTCGACGTGTCAGTGCTAGAAATCACCGGTGAGATTTTCCAAGTGCAGTCAACCAATGGCGACACCCACCTTGGTGGTGAGGACTTCGACAATGCCATCGTCAGTACTTCCTCGACGACTTCAGGGCCAAAGAAGGTATTGATCTGCGCAAAGACAACGCTGCCATGCAGCGCCTCAGAGACGAAGCCGAGAAGGCAAAGAAGGAGCTCGACTGTTACTGAATATGATGTCAATATTCCATTCATCACCGCTGATGCTGACGGGCCAAAGCACTTTGAGATGAGTCTGACGCGCGCTAAACTGAGGGATTTGGTGAAGGATCTACTCGACCGCCTCGATGGTCCAGTCGAGAAGGCGCTTAAAGACGCCAAGCTGAGCAAGTCTGATATCAACAACATCGTCATGGTTGGCGGTATGACCCGCATGCCAGCAGTGGTCGAGCGGGTGAAGAAACTGTTTGGCAAAGACCCAATGCAGGGTGTCAACCCAGACGAAGTGGTGGCCGTTGGTGCAGCCATTCAGGGTGGTGTGCTGGCCGGTGACGTCAAGGAGTGCTGCTGCTAGATGTGACGCCGCTCAGTCTCGGTATTGAGACAATGGGCGGTGTGTCGACCAAGTTAATTGAGCGCAATACCACTGTGCCAACCAGCAAGAGCGAAGTGTTCTCAACTGCAGCAGACAACCAGCCGCAAGTGGAGATCCACGTCTTGCAGGGCGAGCGCGAGTTTGCCAACGACAACAGAGCCTAGGCCGCTTCGTGCTTGACGGTATTGCACCAGCACCACGCGGTGTGCCACAGATTGAAGTGACCTTCAATATTGATGCCAATGGTATTCTCAGTGTTACTGCTAAGGACAAAGGCACAGGCAAAGAGCAGTCGATCACCATCCAAAAACTCTGGCAACATGAGCAAGGAAGATATTGAGAAGGCGCAGAAGAAGCTGAGCTCCACGCTGACGAAGACAAGAAAAAGCGTGAAAGTAATCGACGCCAGAACCACCTCGAGAATGCCATCTACCAGGCAAAAAGAAAAATGCCCGATGAGTTTAAGGACAAGATCTCGAGCGACGACAAGAAGACACTGGAAGATGCCATTGCAGAAGCTGAGAAGCATAAGAATGCAGAAGACAAAGACGAGCTTGAGGCTGCCACGCAAGGCGCTGGGCGACGTGACGATCATATGGCGCCAGCTCTATCAGCAGCAAGCTGAGGACAAAAAGCCGAAGAGGAGGCTGATGCCAGGCGAAAGCGACCGACAAAAGCCTGGCAAGACGAGGCCGTCGAAGGTGAGGTTGTCGACGACAAAGCAGCGACGAAGTAGCGTGACACTATAGCTCAGCTGCATGTACAGTAGCCACCTGGAGAGGGTGGCTATTTACTTAGTATCATAAGTGACTAGGTGGTGACGAACGCCTTGGGCAAATCTACAAAGAAAACAAGAAGCTCACGTAGTATGAGCTTCTTGTTGCGCACTGACCTCTGTTATTTAATATCCACTAGCTCAATGTCGAACACGAGATCGCTGTTAGGTGAGATGTTGGCGGCAGCGCGGACGAGACCGTGGGCCATCTCACTTGGGATGATGAGTCGGCGCATGCCACCAACCTCATGCCGGGCACGCCGTCTGTCCAGCCGCGGATGACTTGAGTTGAGGCCGAAGGTAACGGGCTGACCAAAGTCGTGGCTGCTCTGGAAGATGATGCCATTCTTGCATAGTGCACCAGTATAGTGTGCGGTGATGGTTGCGCCAGCTGGTACCTCGGCACCAGTGCCAGGGATGATGTCGATGATTTGCAGTGCGTCGACCTTGGCGATAGGTGCAAAGTCGGCGAGTTTGGTTCCTTCTGTATTGTGTCATGACTCTATTATACCATTATGCGTCTTCCGCCGCGCCACGCAGTTGAGCGGTGGATGGTTGTCGATGGGTGAGTGCGATCGACGACTATGACGCCTGCTGTAGCTGTCGTAGGCGTTCGAAGAGACGACCAAGCGCGCGCGTCATGGTGCTGGGGTAGCGTTTTTCATCTGGCGCTGTGGCATAGCGAGCTCCCTCCTCGAGCGGTGTCGCCCAGCAGCAGCTGGCGTGGATGGCACGAGTGTCTTGGGGGAGTTTGGGGTATTGGGGGTATTGCATGCCATAACCCACTAGATCGGCACACACAGCAGAGTAACGTGCGAGTACACTGTTGCTGCAATGTGTTGCTGCGAGTGAATGTCCCCCTGCTCGGCTGAGCTAAAAATCGTGCGTTTGCGCTCAAGCACGCGGCGTGTGCCATTTTTGATAATGACAAGTGAGTTGTAAATTCCATCCGGGTGGTACTCTGGTGTGCCTACCACAAGCTCCGCTGTGGGCATAGAGGTGAAAAGCTTCTTCCAGCTCGGTGAGACGGCCATTTACCGCTGCATGTTGGTCTGGGATTGATTTCAGCCAGCCCATGCCTGCCGTCGTCATGAGTTCGGGGCTGATGAAGCGATGGGCGGGGTGATCGGCAGGGGTGATCGGCAGCTGCTTTGCGTATCAGATCCAGCGTACTCGCGCCAGGGTATTGGCAGACACCGACAGTTAGTGCTTTCTGATGATGGTTGCTCAGGTGAAAACACACCGGTTTGGCGGTACCACTGGATGCTCATAATGGCGGGCTTGTTCGCGTGGTCGTTTAGGATACGTAGATATATCACACGATATACGATCTATAGAGCAAACATACGCAAAAATATCGCCAATAGTATAGAAGAGTGAGTAGGTGTTGATGAGTAAAAGCAAGGGAATGTGGCAGCTCTGATGGGTTAGTTTTTGGCTAGACTATATATCTGCACACGATGGATTGTGATTATAGATTGATATCAGGGAGGAGGCTAGGCTCCACAAAGTGCTCTTTATTGATACCGCCACTGCGCCATATCACGGTTATGAGACCGCTCGATGATACGCGGCGTTAGCAGGGGTGAGATGCCCGCTGGTGGTAGGCTGAGCGAGCGCTGGCGCAGAGCGTAGTCGAGCAGTTTGGTATCGGTGTAACTAGCCCAGGTGCGGCGTGGCTGGCTCAACAGATGGCTTTATCTCGGTCGAGAGACACAAGGCTCACTCGCCAAAGGAGGGCACGGTAATGCTAAAGGGTGATATGCCGCTGGGGGCTGGGCGGATGCGACGGTGCCAGCCACCATTCGCGAAGCGCGTGTGGCGAAAAATACGATGACGTCGCTTGAGTGATCATCACCCAGCAGGGGCTGAGGATGCGCGCGGCCTGGCGGTAGAATTGCTGCGAGTAGAGCTCGAGCCAGGCGGTCGTTCGATGGGTCGACCAGACGATCAGAATGGCGTCGTAGGTTTGGTGCGTCTTGAGAGGCAAATAAAAACGCGTCCCGTGTCGACGACGCGCACACCTGGAGCTGCAGCGAGCGCCTGTTTTGCTCGGCGAGCAGGGAGTTGGTGCGCGCCAGCTGCGTCATAGCTGGGTCGATATCCACCGAGGTGATGTGCTCCACACTTTGTATCAGGATCTCGCGCGCGCAGCAGCCCGTCACACCGCCCATAATCAGCGCGTTTTTGGGCTGCTTGACCGCTGTCATCGCCGCGCCGGCCAGCGCGTCGTGCAGCGGGGCTCTGCGTCTAGGCTGCGAAAACTGCAGGTTGTTATTTAGATACAGCCGCAAGTCCCAAGCTATACTGGTGAGGACGATCTTTTGATAGGCAGATTGCTGATACAGAATCACCGGGCTCTTTATAAGCCTTGGTGTCGATGCTATGCTCCAGCCAGCTGGCGCCAAAGAACAGCCAGCAGCAGGATGGTCGCGACTACACTGGCGGCTAGAGCCTGCGCGAGTCTTCAGCTGCAGCAGAGATCAGCACTGCCACGGCGCTGATAAGCGCGGCAATCAAGCAGGCTGCTGCGATCAGGCCGCGCTCGGCAGCAGCAGGCGGGAAGACCAGCGAGGCCACCAGCGCACCAGCAATCAATCGCCAGCACCTTTGCTGAGCAGTTCCCACCGAAGACGGCCGGAAGCCGAGCGGGTAAAACATCTTCACCAGCAGTGGGATCTCTAGCCCGATCAGCACACCAATCACCAGGCTAATCGAGCGCAAATACCGACAGTGCAACTTGTTTCAAAGCTAAAGGCGCTGTAGAGCAGCAGCACTGAATTACCACCCGCACCAGCCCGAGCAGGATTTCACCACGGCGAAGCTTGTGGCTGGGTGCCAGTGAATGCGTCGCACGAGCAACGACCCCACCCCCATGCCAAAGAGGGTTATACCGGTTGCCAGGCTAAAGCTTAGGATTGAATCGCCCACCAGGTACGAGGCGGCTGTGCCTAGGATGAGCTCGTAGATAAGCCCGCCAATCGCCACCAGGAGCGCTGCCGCAAACAGCGCGATATTTTCCTTGCTGGTGATGCGCTTGCTGCCCGGTGGCGTAACGCGCGTGTGTGCCATGGTATCTGTGTGCCTTTCGCGCCTAGGTTACTTTGCCTACGCCGCCACCGCCACCGCCATAGACGCTGCGCCCGTGGTAGGTGCCGCTGCCGTGCGAATCATCGTGGCCAAAGAACTCATCGTAAATGGCAAAGAGCAGTGCGCCAACAAAGCTGATAATCATTACCCAGCGCCAAAACAGTGGCCAGTTGCGCGGGCGAATAAGCCGGCCAAATAGTTCCTTTCTGTTGCAGTCGGACAGGGTGCTTTTGCGGTAGACATCGTACCGCGCCGGTTGTATTTTTCGACCGTGTAGGTGGTGGCAGCCGGTTCGGCGTCGGTGTAGTCGCAGGCTGGCAGTGAGGCCATTGGCTCACCCTCAAAGACTGGTAGCGTTCTGCTGCGGATGGCCATAATGGTGCTCTCGCCGGCCTCGGCAACGGTACTGGTTTGTGCGGTGCCGTCCTCCAGTGTGATGGTAAACTCGTGCCAGCAGCCGCAGCGTCTCTGGCTCAGCCGCTGGGCAAAACCGCACCGGCTCGTAGAGCGACACAACCTTGCTATCGTGGTCGTACCCACCCAGCTATCGTAATTTTCGAGATCGCCCGCTCCCACCTTCCCAGTAGAGGCTTGCTTGGGTCTCGAGGTTTGTCTTTGAAAACAATAAGCAACCTACCGCGCGGAAGTTGGTTCGCGTGCCGCGCAGCACATCGTTGATTTTGAGGCGAGCTTTGGTGCGTTTGGTCATAATACAGCGCTTTCGATCGTTATAGTGTTGGTATAAAATGCGTCTGCAATGGCTTGGCGAAGAGTCTCGATTGTATCTCGCTTTAGAGGGGCCGGCATGTGGCAATACTGAGGTACGCTCCGCAGCCCGGGCCAGGTGTGGATGGTAGCGTGCGACTCAGCGAGCAGCAACGACACACCACGCCCTGCGGTGAGAACCGATGCGAGACGGACTCGAGCGTGCGCCAGCCAGCTCGGCAGCGGTGCACCGCTTTTCTCGGCATATGCGAGATCATTTAGACACGTGGCATCGGCGGAATCGTGCAACCAGTGCCGCGTACCTGCTCCATTTGCATCGCATGCGCTATTATACCACTTATGATGCTAAAGAGCTTAGCCCACCTGCTTTGAGGCAAAACCAGCCCAGAGCTGGCTGGCTGGTCTGCGCAGCGCGCAAACAGGTACCGAGAGTGCTGTGGCACGCCGGAGCTTGGCTCGTGCGAGTTGATTGCCAGCGGCACAGCAAAACCCTGGTATTAGCGCGAGTGTCACGACGTCTCCAGGCTGTAGCTCGTCGGGTGTCGCCATCGGTCAGGGTAGAGCCCGCAACGCGCCGATGCAGCATTAGTCACGCCATCTTGCTCGAGCTTGGTATGGAATGTCGCTTCGGCAGAGTGTGCGATGTGCCGGTCTACCACGAGTACTGATGCTGTCGCCAGCCTCAACTGCTAGAGTAAGTAATACCATCCAGGTTGGCTGGTAGTTGCGGCTCTTCGTGATTTGGCCTGCCTCAGGCGTGGCGCTGGCTGAGGTAGAAGCATACGCATCGACCAGCTGGGTGGCACGCTCTTCGGGGTTGGGGCTGGTGTGGCAGGCAAAGAGTGCTGATCGTCGTTTTGACCGCAAAGCGATGAACCTGTCACGCTAGTCCCAGGACTGCAGCGGCTCCAAGAAAACCGTCGTGAGACATCCTTGCCCTCGAGTGTTGTGATTCAGACTGAATGGTAGGTTCTCTACCAAGTGACGGTACCGTGTCATCACCACATTTGGGTGTTGGGTGAAGAATGTGGGCTTCATGACTCTGTTTGGTCTCTGTTAGTGTATGCATAGTCCATTCACTATACAACAGAGGTCCAAAAAGGAAGAGAAAATGGCAAAATGATGCATATTGCATAATTTCCCACAAAACGAGGTAATAGTATATAATGTGCAATATTATAGATAAAAATACGAAAATAATACATTTTCGTTGCAGATACCTGAGTGCCTGTTTTCATAGCCAAACGGTTCACTTCGCCTGATTCCTGCTAGCCAGCTACATAAAATGAATGCTTTCTCGAAATATTCACCTTTAGCGCGAGAGCGCGGCGCTTAGTATAGCGACGAATCATCATATCTCATCGAATAAAACGGCAGACATAAATGAGAGTATACCAGAGGTCATAAGCCAAAAAATAGAACAAATACCATAAATTTGCCGTTTTTGAGGTATTTCTGCCGCAGATGCCATGCTACAATAGAGGGTATGAGATCTACTCGAACCATCCAAATTGTGAATATTACTGGGCGAGAACTCGCCGGCAAATCATCAACAATTCGTGAGCTAATGCCGCGGCTGGGTGCCGGGGTTGTTTTGTTTCGCCCGAGCGATGTCTTGCGCGAATATGCCGCGAGCCATCATATGACACTGCGCAAGCGGAGCGATTATTTGCGCGTGCTGCAGATCATGACGGAGTCTGCACCGAGCTTGCTAGCCGATCGGGCACTGGAGCTGCTTGAGCGGCCTGGCGTGGAGCTCGTGGTGCTCGATGGCCTGCGTGACTACCGCAGTGCCTGCCGCCTTAAGGAGCGACTGGGTGATCGCTACCGGACGGTGGTGCTCACAGCGCCAGATGAACTCCGCTATGAGCGCTGTAAGGGCGTGGCCGAGGCGAGGCGGCGTGCTGGGCGCGATGCAGCGGTGATTCAGAGCTTCGAAGAATTTATGCGCGATGGCGAGGATGACATGGACAGCATGCAGCAATTCCAGCGGTGCTGGCGCCACGACCTAACGCCTGGTGGCGATCGATACGAGCACCCATCCATCGGCCGTTGCGGTGGCAGATGCGAGACTCGTAGCTACTGGCCGGTAATCCAGAGCAGGCAGCGAGTGCGCCGTAGCATATATGAAGAACGCTTCGTGTGTATCGACAAAATACGAGCAGCACTCTCTGTACACTCTATAACGCTTATGCTATCATGAAGGCATGAATAAGCGAGGGTTTACGCTGGTTGAGATTCTGGTCGTGGTCGGCGAGTGTTGGCTATTTTGGTGTCGGCATCAGTCGTAGGGGTATGGTGCCTGGCGCCAGCGTGCAGCCAGACGGAGCTCGTGAGTGATCTGCGAGCTGCTGCCGCGGCAATGACAGCCTACGGGACGTTTTATAATGGTTATCCTACATCGCTACCAGCTGATTATAATAAGAGTGAGAATGTGACAGCGACACTCAAATACGTCGCATCGGCAACCACTGCATAGGAGGCAACGACGCGCGCACCACCCGAGGGCTTGTCTATCACATAAAGGGTTCAGAGAGCGAACCCAAAGAGGGGCGGATGTGATGCCTACCAGGCGCAATCTGGCGAGAATGAATCGCGAGCGACCGATGGTGCTGCTGCGCTACTGCGCATGTGATCCGCGCCGTTGAACCAACCCAACCGGCAGTGTGTGAGCCGGAGTTGCAGAGGTAAAATTTTAGCATCATAAAGATCTAAGCCAGATGTTACCTCCGCGAGCCGTATACTCTGCCAGCTAAGATAACGATGAATAGGGCGAGGCTACGATGTTGCAACCTCAAAGCTTAGCTTTTTCATACTAGCTTCATTCTCTGCGCTGCTTTACGAAAATTTCGCTGCGGGCAATCTGACTTGCAGCGCTAATGCTGAGAGATTGGTATTCGTAAGACGTCGATCCTGAGAATGGTTGAGGAGGAGAAACAACACAAGTTTTGAGGTGTAAGTATTGTAATATATACTACAGATCAATCACCTCACCGCGGTCGATTGGCTTATTGGCTGTGCGATGCCCAGGCATACGACGACGCACGATGCGGCGCAGCTCGATGGCATTGGCAAGGAGAATGATGCCATTGACCAGTGCATAGCCACCAACGATCTGGACGAAAAGCTGAGCACTGCCCACTGGGAAGAGCCAAAGGACGAAGCTGACGATAACACCGATCACGCCAGACATGAGCCAGAGCGCTCGCGTGCGGCTCTTAGCGGGAAAGATACGGCTGAGTATAAGGTCGATGAGGGCTGCGGAGCATCACTACCCAGCCAAGCACAAAGCGGGTGTTGCCACACTGACCCGAGGGCTGGCAAGCACCACCGCGCCAAGCAGAATAAGCAGCACACCTGCCACCACGAAAACGTCTCGGCTTGGCCATCTGCTACCTGCAGCCACGCACCAGCTGCGATAGACCCCAGACGATGATCAAAACTGCAGGACTCGTCATTAAAAACAGTGAGAGTGACTGCCGGCATCGCAAGCGAGACGCCACCAAATATAATCAACGACAGGCTAATGATGATAATCACCACCACGCACCAATAATCTGTCATCTTTTGGGTTGTTCTGATCATACATGCCTCCTTATCCTTCTAGTGTAAATGATGGCGGGGTAATCTGCAATTATGAGTGATACCTACTACTGTAGAAATGGCAATGATCAGCATTATTAGTCGCGGGCAAACTGCATCAGCACCAGTGGGTCGCCGGTAACGGAGCGCAGGGTGTAGGCACTGGGTAGTGTTGGGGTGGTGGTTGCGGTTGAGCTACTATAGTAGAGAACGTTAATTTTTTTGGCATCGGTAAAGGGCTGAGTAGTGTCGGCTACCTTGCGGTAGGTGGTGCTCCCCTCGAGCGGTGCGTAGCCGCCCATCAGTGGGCCACCCACATAGGCCATGTAGATGGGGCAACGTGACTGTGCTTGCTCGAGATAATAGCTTATCTCTATGGCGATGTATGGGTCGGCCGCAAGGACGACACTCCCATCGCGGCAGGTGCCGAGCTGGGTGGCAATTTGCTTCACATTGGGTCGCTCATCGCGCTGGAAGTTGAAGTTACCCTGCAGTGATAACTGCACCATGCCATAAAACATAACTACTGGCAGAAGTACCAAGAGAGCGGTTGACACAGCCTTGTGCCAGCGCAATGGCGAACGATGCGGGGCTACGCAGGCCGTATAGAGGACAACACTTGCAATAGCAATGCCACTGAGTTGCTACGTGAGCAAGGTGGCGCTCGACATAGCATTGGAGCAGATGGTGACACAACGATCAGTGCTGCAGTTGGTACGCCCACATGAGCAAGCAATAGCCAAGCAAGCTCAGGGTGTGGCAACGAACGCATTGCGCGAGGCCACGCCCATGCAACGGCACAGATAATGATAAGAACAAGTTGCGACGACACAACGCCTAGCAACCAAGATGGCTTATAAATCATGTTGAAGGATGCGATGCCAAGCAAATTCTGCAGGTTCATCGGCTGGCCAACTCGGCTAAAGCACATTGCCAATTTGTCCCAGGAAGGTTGGTAGCCACGGTAAGAATAGCATGAAGCTCACTACATACGCCCAGAGCCACGGTAGTTTCCACCACTGTTGTAGACCTTGGCGACGGTAGGTCATAACCATGAGCCAGAGTAGCTGGGCTAGCCAGAGTAAGGCGCTATAATACAGCGTCCCCATACCGAAAGCGACAAGCACCGCATAGAGCATCCAGTCGCGCCAACGGTCGTCGTGCCAAGCGCGTGCCAGTACAGCGGTGGCGCTTACACCGATGAGTGACGGTGCATACATCCGTATCTCAAAAGCCGTAGCGCATCAGTAGGGCGTGCCAATCGGGTGAGGAGCGCATGACCCGCGGCGCGCGTACCAAACCAGCGCCGTACGAAACACCCCATAATAATCATC
>BNJV01002867.1_pt1 | contig 61031 bp, 68 predicted proteins | sample 8540591 | NCBI WGS metagenome assembly BNJV01 (sample SAMD00202457, study PRJDB9452) | human saliva metagenome | host: Homo sapiens | reverse complement strand
AAACCAGGAACGTACCCGGGACCCTGTCCGAATACATTCGCGGCTGAAAAACGAAAACAGACGGCATGCACCATTGTGTGTCGTCTGTTTTTGCATATTTACCACCTCCGGCTGAGCGTAAAACCGAAGGCTCTGCCCGTTCGGTGCCCTTGCGGTTTGTATAGCGGCGTCCCTGCAAAAACGTCATACGAAAAAGCCGGGCGAAATATCTCCCCGCATGCCCACGACAGCACCGGCAAGGGTTCTGCCTGTCCCCATCCGTGCCGAAGGTCCGTATACGGCACCTGCATCGATACCGGCGTATGCGGAGCTGTGCAGTGCCGGGATATAGGAAGAAACTTCGCTTTGCACGTACCAGCCGCTTTCTCCCATGAGCGTATATTCCCCGTCAAACCCCCGCACCGTGTACCGGTTCCCTATGCTGATCATATCCACGCCGTACAGTCTGTCGCCGCCGGTCGTCCACGGTTACGGCAAAGGCGCCGTCTCCCGCATAGATGCCGGCCTATTCGATTACGCCTATGTAGTCGCTTTCTATCTTCCCCTTGCTGATAGTGACCGTAATCTCCATGTTTCCTTTTTTAATTTTATAAAGGTCGATACATATATAAAACTACTTCCAGTGGCATTGTTCTGATAAGGATACACCCTGAGTTTTTTTATAATTCCTCCAAACAAGTCTTCATAGCAGAGATATCCTCTTGTTTTTCTAATCCACGACGAAGGATCTCGTCAAAATACCAGATCTTTTTCGGATTCTCCTTTGATTCTTAAGGTTTGGTATATCTGCCGATCGCCTTCTGACACGTCCTGTAAAGAATCCTTCAAAATCAACTGGCCCCCGAATTTATCCTCAAACCGCTGCAACGTAGTTTCGAACGGTCCCGTAAATTCTTCTGACACGGTTTGATAATAGCTCCGGTTATAAACCTTCTCGACTTTTCCAAAGGGGACTACATTGGTCTTGGTGTATCCCGATATTCCATAGGTATATAAGTACGGTGACTCGAAATAGTAGGCAAATATCCATGGTTCTATAGCAACATAGACGTTATGCTGAATAAGGTTTCTATCGGATTCCATCTCATACCGCATCATCCCAAAAGTATTTTTACCTTATCTACCTGTATAACATTCACGGTAGACCAGTACATACCATATAAAATAATAAATGCCATTACCGTCAACAAACTCCATGCTCTCATCCTAATTGTCATTTCTATTTCACCCCATATAATTCTGCTAATGAAAAGGTAACATCATATGTTGTTTTTAAAAGGCATAGGTCCCTGCAGAGTCCATTTTTGTTGTACTATATATGTGTCCCTAAGAAAAGAGCCAAGTCTTGCATCTTTTTCACTATGATTCCAATTGTCTGTCATACGGTTTTATCTTAATAAGATCAGCAGCTTCCTTTGTCGTTGTAATCGTTCCCGAAGTGATGGCGGATTTGAACGACGCGCTTATCCAGCTGACGACCTCTCATATAGCAAATATGAAAGGAAGTGCCCTCCGACAAAGTCATCAAGCTCGGTTGATCCACTCTCATTTTTTCAAAACAATAAACTATTATTCTTTACTCCCGGCTATAGAGAATCTAATCCTCGCTCCTTCTCCAAATACTCATCTATCTTGTCCGGAAAATGAATACATTTCCTTCTAAAATAAGACGTTCTACGCTCTTGCCCAGCTTCTTTTAACCCTAAGTAAATATGTCTATCCATCTCCGACACATCTTGCAACGAGTCCCTTAAAATCAGTTGTTTCCCGAATTTATCCTTAAACCGCTGTAATGTAGTTTCAAATGGCCCCATAAATTCGTCGGGTACATAGTTATAGTAAAACCGAATTATATACTTTCTCTACGCTTCCGCCGGGAAGTACATCGGTCTTGGTATATCCCGATACGCCATAGGTATATAAATACGGGGGACTGTAGGTATATGCAAATACCCATGGCTCTACCGCAACGTTTGCCTCATCATGAATGAGCGTAATATCGGAAATAAATTTATATCGCAGCAGGCCAAAATATTTTTATGGAATCCAATTCTACAAAGCCGATAGCAAGCCAACACAGAATAACCAAGAGGGTATATACCGTTACCTTTACCGCCTTCACCGGCCTTCGCTCAATATTCATTTAACTTTTCCTCCACATAATAGCCTTGAAATATGGGTCGAAAAGGCTTATCTTTTTATGTTTGGGTTTATAGTCCGGAATCATGCGAAGTTAGCTATGGATCGGGCAGTTTGATTACGCTCATTGCTTCGGCTTTCGAGAAATATCCATCTGCGACTACTGCCCCATTCCTGAGCAAATATAAAAAGAGGAGTCCTTCGGCAAAGCTATCGGATTCAGTTGTTCAACTGTGATATTATCTATTGCTGCCTACAGCACTCGTTCCAGTTCTTTCTGTCGTGCCGGTAAAAGTCCATAGAGGTCTGTATTTACGTACAACAGTTACTATAAATCTCTTTATATAAAATCACAGTAGAACAATAACAGAAAAATAAGAACATTTTGCATGTATCTAATTATAAATTAAACATTTGATATTTATTTCTTTCATATTGTAGGTAATCAAAAATTCTGTTGATTATCTTTCAAACATATTTCGCATGTTAAGTATTCCTGATATAATCTTTGTATTTTTCATCTCATATTTGCTCTTTCCCAGGAATGTAATGCTGCTTTTGTTAATGCATAGTCCTATTTTCCTTCTAATGTTGCAAATTATTTCCTCTGCGTATATTACGTCTTTACTGGTATACACAACTGTATATGGGATAAACTATTCCATTTAATACAGGTATTTATTCCCTCTTTTCATTAAATATATGATTACTTACACTTCGTATCCTTAAAATTCAATACTATACGCTTCTCTTTTTAAAAATATTTCTCTATTTCTTTCCTTTTTTTCCGAATCAAATTTATCAAACAAGCCCCCAAAAACAACATATATAAAAAAAGTAATAAAATGATTCCTCCCTTTATTACCTCAGAACGACTCCCATTTCATTCTCTATTCCTGCCCTCCTTCCTATCTCTTTAATCAAAAAAATCTTTAATATTTCCTATAAATATAGTTCTTCTATACGTGAAGTTGGTTCCGGCACTTGTAATAATACCAAATTCTGTATTTATTGCACCACCATCATAGCCTTTGCTAACACTACTGGACAGCAAACTGCTTCCCTGATATGCCATAACTGGTGCCTCGAATTGCATCTATCAAGCCTTTATTAGGATGAGTTTTTAACCAAGATGGATCAACATATCCATATCCTTTTCCTACAAAAATCGGTGTGCCCACACCAAAACCACCGGTACCTTCCGCAAAAAGATAAACATTTCCTTCTTTATCAATAATTCCCCCGCCTGCGCCTGTAAGAAATTTCAATGCCCCGGCACCTAGTTCAAAATATTCATAATCCGAGGTCATTTTAGCCGGATCCGGTATAATCCCCTCTTCTATCAATTGTCTCCCCATCTGTTTACTTGACGGGTTGAGTCTTTTAAAAGCTTTCCGGTGCGCCAAATGAGAATGAAGTATTAAATGCTTGCGAAATATCTCGTTTATCTTTCGGCAAATATTCATTGGGAACCCATGCACCGTTTGCGTACCATGCGCCATCAGCCCCTTGTTCTACGGGATATCCGGCACTCATCATTCGTACACCTACCCAGTCATTGGTTACTTCCGTATGTCCGTCCGAATATATGTGATAGATTCTTCCGTCACTTGCCTGATGTCCTTCTCCGATAATGCGAGGCTTTTCATTGCTGCCATAGTTGTCTCCGTATGTCGGCCTTATGCCGATGGCGAGATCTCTATATACCCGGCCGTTTGCTCGAAATTCTTCCAATTTTGCGTCCCTAAGCGCACTTAACCGTTGCCTTTCTTCCGGTGTGTTGTAATATTCGGCAAATAAATTATTAATCAACTCTGTAAGCTGTATGCCGAATTTATTGTCATACGCCTGTATATCATGCTGCCTAATCGAATCATTAAGCTCTTTAGATATCATATCGTTTGACCCGTATAAGAGGCTGTTTTCACCTTCATAGTCATTTAAAGCCAAATAATATGCCGCCTTCTCCAAAAAAGCGCCTCTAGCCGATTCTATATCTCCGCCTTGCTGCAAACTGATAAACCACTCATAGTCATTCAAAAGATTCATCTGATCCGAATGCATTAACCAGTTGTATGTTGTCCCATCCATTGCAACAGCTGCAGATCTTGCAAAAAGAGGATGCAACATTTCGGCTAAGCGCTCCAAAGTGCTGCATCCTCTCAAAGTTATCCTTTACCTATACAAAAGCAGTATATCCTCAGATGCCACGCCCAGTCGTTCCGGCAAGGCTGCCGGCCGCCGGTCTTTTGGCGAAAACGCCACCAAATATGCTGCGTGCCTTCCTGCTGGTCGGCATAACGGAATTTCAGAACCCACTCAAAGGGCTGCTCTATCTCTTCGACTATGCGCAGATTGAAAGGCGTTGCGCTCTTCGTCGATCTTAAACGCGTGAGCACGCACGCCTACGGCACAAAGGTCGTCACCGACCGCTTCCTCCGTCGTAAAGGTCACGCCCCAGCCGGGAACGTTCACCTCATGATCGCCCGCTTTCGCGGCGGCAATGATGTTCTTGCAACCCGTCAAGGCGGCTGCCGCCTTTGTCCGCGGCGCTGCAAAAACATCTTTTTGTCCTGCCGAATACTTCCAGCCGTCCCGCCGAGAGAATCGCCGAGGGAATCGCAAAGCTGGTAGGCTTCATCGCGGCTGTGCGTGACGAGGACGACGTCCTTCCGGAAACGATGCCAACGTCTCGCTGATTTCGATCATTACCTTTTCCTTCAAATAGCTGTCCAATGCACTGAACGGTTCATCAAGCAACAATACGTCGGGTTCATTGACAAGTATACGAGCCAATGCCACACGCTGTTGTTGCCCGCCTGAAAAGCTGTCCGGGTTTTACGTTCTTCCAACCCCGTAAGACGCAAAGAATCGACAACGGATTTAATGATTTCTCTCTTTTCCTCTTTACCCGCTTTTTTCCGAATACTGTAAAAGATATTCTCTTTTACTGTCATGTCGGGAAAGAGCGCATAGTCTTGAAATAAATAACCTACCCGTCTTTTCTGTACAGGTACGTCTATGGCCTTTGACGTATCGAAAAGAATTCGGTCATCGACCGATATATGGCCTTTATCCGGTTTCTCAATACCCGCAATGCACTGTAAGGTTTTGCTCTTGCCGCAACCGGAAGCACCTAAGAGACCGACAATGCCGCCGGGCGACGAAAAAGATACATCGAGTGAAAAATCGCCCAATCTTTTTTGTACACTTACGTCGATTGCCATGCTCGGCCCCTCCTTTGACGAGCCTTCTTTTCCATCATATTCACGGTCAAAAGCACGACAGCACTGATTATCATATTAATGACAACCCATATAAAAGCACTGTACTCGTCATTGGTTCGCCATAATTGATACACGGTAGTAGAAATCGTAGCCGTATTATTCGGTATATAGCCGATAAGCATACTCGTTGCACCGTACTCGCCCAAGGCACGAGCAAAAGCCAGAACAACGCCGGCAATAATACCTTGCTTACAAGCGGGCATGCGGATTCTCCAAAAGATAAACCGTTCCGACAGCCCCAAGGTCCGGGCACTCCAAGCCAAGTTTTCATTAAAGCTCTCAAAGGCTCCGCGAGCAGTCCGATACATGAGCGGGAAGGCTACGACTGCCGAGGCGATGACGCCGCCATACCAAGTCATAACAAACTGAATACCTATCTGTTTCAGGTAAATACCCAGGGGATGTGTGAGGCCGAAAAGGAGAAGTAAAATCCAGCCGCACACCGTTGGCGGCAAGACGAGAGGCAAGGTAAGCAATACATCTAAAATTCCCTTAGCCAACTTCGGTAAGGCGGCAATTTTATAGGCCGCAAAAATACCGAGAAAAAAGACGATGACACAAGAGATGGCCGCTATGCGCAAACTGTTCCAAAGAGGATACCAATCCATGTATAACGAACTCCTTATACGCGGCTGAAGCCTACGCTTTCAAATATTTTCATAGCTTCGTCACTTTGTAAGAATTTTAAGAAATCTTTAGCTGCATCTTGCTGTTTCGAATTCTTCAATACGGCTGCCGGATAAATAACCTGACCGCACATTTCCTTTGTCGCCTGGTCAACAGGTTTCAACTTCGCACTGAAAGCGTCAGTAGCATAGACAACGCCGCAATCGGCACTTCCTTCCAAGACCTGTGTCGTAACTTCTTTTACATTGGAGCCGTATGTAATATTACCGGCAGATGCAATCGCTTTTTCATCCAAGTTGTAGAATTTCAGGATTTTTTCCGTATACTGGCCGACCGGCACGTCACTATTGCCCATGACCAAACGAATAGAGCCGTCTTTCAGCTTAGCCGCCATATCGTTAAAGTTTTGGATTTGCTTGGGGTTTCCTTCAGGCGTAACCAATACAACCTTGTTTTCCAACAAGTTAATACGCGTTGCCGAATCTATAAAATCCAATTTGTCGGGGTTTGCCGTTGCATCTTTCGACCCGTCCAATTGATTCATCTGCTTTTGAGCTGCCGATATGAAGAGATCACACTCCGCCCCGTTTTGAATTTGTTTTTTCAATGTACCCGAAGAATCGTAGTTAAATGTAATTTCTACATCGGGATGCTGCTTTTCATACTCTGTTTTAAGCTGATTCAACGTTTCCGTCATACTTGCTGCCGCAAATACGGTTAAGTGTACTTTTTCTTTTCCTCCTGTCGATTTAGGACCTTCCTGCTGTCCGCCGCAACCGATAAGCCCCACTGCCATAGCCGCCATAATAGCTAAGCCTGCCGCTTTTTTTCCAGGTATTCATATTTAAAACCTCCGGCAAAAATTATTTTTCTGGCACAGTCAGACGCCCCGTAGCGCAATAAATCCAACGGATGAGCGACAGTGCTTAAAAATACGTCCAAACATTCATCGCAAGCCTTGGGACTTCCCGGCAAGTTTACGATCAATGTGCCCTTACGAAGAACACTCGTAGCCCTTGAATACATGGCCCGTTTCGTAAACTTCATCGATTCGGCCCGCATGGCTTCGGCGATTCCCGGAACCATACGATCCGCCACGGCCAGAGTCGCCTCGGGGGTCACATCAGTCGGTGCGAACCCCGTACCGCCTGTTGTCAAAAATAAGATCTGCTTGTCGTTGATCGGCTAGGGCGGATTAATTCTTTCTTCAGTTTTTTTCTTCATTATCGGGTAAAAGCAAGGTCTCCATAACTTCGAAACCTTCCTTTTCCAATCTTTTTTTACAATAAGCGGGCCGCTTTCGTCTATGCGTTCCCCGCGACTGCCTTTATCGGACAAGGTGATAACGGCCGCTTGATAGGGACGCGGGCCTTTACGCTCTTCAATAACCAGTTCATCACCGCAATGCAGTGTTCCGCCCTCAAGAACGCGTGCAAATACGCCTTCTCTCGGCATAATACAGTCACCGACGGAATGATAAATAGCACAATGAGTATGACACTCCTTACCGATTTGCGTCATTTCCAAAAAGTACGTCCCCGGAGCGCAACAAGGTCCCTACCGGCAAGGTAGCAAAGTCAAATCCCGAAACAACCAGGTTTTCGCCGAAGGCTCCGAAATCAACATGAGCTCCTTTTTCTCTAAACGCATTTATCTTATCGGCAGAAAGAAGACTCACCTGACGATGCCACTTACCACCGTGTGCATCACCTTCAATTCCCCAATGGACAAGAAGATTGGCTTCTTTTATCGGCTCCTTCTGCACGCCTCGTTTTCTGCTTATACAAATAGCTTCTATCTTTCCCATATTATCACCCACCGATTCGATTCATCGTCTTATTTTCCGTTATTTCCCCGATATGAGAGAAACAATGGCCTTGCGGTTTGCTTTTGACGGCACGTGTCAGAGCTGCTGTCAAACTGTCTCCGGAACCGCCGCGTAAGACAGCTTTGAGGTCGATACCGCTGTCATAGCACAGACAGGGCTTCAAAAACCCGGTACTCGTCAACCGCATACGATTGCATTCATCACAGAAGCGATGAGTATTGGCGGCAATAAAACCTATATACCCTTGCAGCAAACTGCTTCCGTAATAAACGGCCGGCCCGTTTCCTCTTACATCCCGGCGATAAGCCAAATCAGGATATTCTGCTTGTAATATCTGCAAAACTGCATCCTCTGTCGGGCCTTTTTCAAAGCGACCGAAGCCGATAGGCATAACTTCTATAAAACGCACATCAACAGGCATCTCTTGTGCCAAATGTGCCAGGCGTAAGATCTGGCTTTTCGTTTCACTGAGAAGAACCGAGTTGATCTTGGTCTTAAGTCCGGCAGATACGCAAGCAGCTACGGCATCTACAACCGCATCCACTCCGTCCGTTCCTGTCAGACGACGAAACTGTTTGCGATCCAATGTATCGAGACTGATATTAATACCGTCCAATCCCATGTGTTTAAACTCGTCTATATGCTCTTTTACGAACATGCCGTTCGTCGTAAGCGTAACAGTCTCTACCCCGTCCGTTTCTTTTAAACGTCGCATAAAGTCGACACAGCCCTTACGCACCAGCGGTTCACCGCCCGTAATCTTAAATTTTCGAATACCTAGCGAACGGCCGCTTCACAAATACGTAAGATCTCCTCATACCGCAAGATTTCTTCATGTTCCACATCGGGAACGGGGTCGGGCATACAGTAGCGGCAACGAAAATTACACTTATCCGTTACGGAAATGCGCAAATAGTTTATATTTCTCCCCGACTTATCTTTCACGGTTTTCACCGCCTTCGTTAAACAAGAAGGGACCGCTCTTACCGCCCGTCTTTTCTTCTAAATGCACCTCGGAAATGACCATTCTCTTATCGACGGCTTTGCACATGTCATATACGGTCAGTAGAGCCACGGATGTTCCCGTAAGAGCTTCCATTTCAACACCGGTCTTACCTTCACAATAAACCCGACATTGTGCTTCAACGGCACGTGTCTCATCATGAAATACGAAATCTACCGTGCACTTGGTAATCAATAAATTGTGACAAAGAGGTATCAAGGAACTTGTCTTCTTTGCCGCCATAATTGCCGCAATACGGGCTGTTCCCAAAACATCTCCCTTGGTGACTTGGCCGCTTTTGACGGCTTTGTAGCACTCATCGTTCATGAAAATCCGACCGGTCGCCAAAGCCATACGTGATGTAACTTGTTTATGTCCCACATCAACCATGAGAGCATTTCCTTTTTCATCAATATGTGTAAATTTTGCCATGCATCACACCTACTTACCGAACCCGCAGTTTGGGAAGGTACAGACGGGACAGTCCAGACATAACCCGCCTTCACCCATACGTGCCAACGTCGCTGCATCCAATTCCGTACCGGACATCAAATAAGGCAAAGCCAAATCGAAAATCGTCCGTTTTGCATACATAACGCACCCGGGCAATCCGACAACAGGACGGGCATCTGTCGTATACGATAAAAGAAACATGGCTCCCGGCAAAACCGGTGCGCCGTAGGAAACTATGCGATTCCCCGTGTTTTTAATGGCTAAAGGAGTTCTGTCATCAGGATCGACGCTCATGCCGCCTGTACAGAAAACAGCTTCCATCCCTGCTGTCAACATGTCCTTAATAGCGGCTGTAATGCCATCGGGATTGTCGGGAAGGACGGTATGCATTTCCACGCGAGCCCCGAATTCTTTTACCTTGTCATAAATGACGGGCGAAAAGGTGTCTTCAATTCGTCCGTAAAAAACTTCATTTCCCGTCGTAACAAGACCTACCCTTTTAACCTTAAACGGGCGGATATTCATTAACGGTTTTCCCGCCACCGCTTTTTTTGCCGCTTCCATCTTTCTTTCTCAATGACCAGCGGAATCACTCGCATACCGGCCAATTTATCACCTGTATGTACAGTAAAACCGCCGTGTCTGGTAGCAACCATCATTTCACCGAGACCGTTGATAATATTTAATCGCCTCGTATCTATTTCCAACATGCCGTCACAATCGGCAATCAAATCGATCTTGCCTTCCTTCGGCTCTGTAGCATGCATTCCCGATCCCATAGTAAGATCTCTCAGTACAGCGGCACCTTCGTCTTCGTGCATCATTTGCTCGTCATTTTCCCAAACAAAGAGCGTATCCTTTCCGACTGATAAAAGGACGGGTATATCTTCTTTTTGTACCACATGACCCTTACGAAAAACCGGGCCCTTGGAGACGCCGCGAATAATCTGTGTAATATCGTGACAGAGAACCTGACCTACGGCCTCTTCCGTTTTTATCCGTTTCATAGCTTGTATTGCCTCTCTGAAAATTTCTCCATAGTGTAAACAACCGGCTCTCGACGTGAATGCCGGAGCCGGTATTACATGATTATTGTAACCTATTTTATTATAAATAGCCAGTATCCAAACGCAAGTACTTTTCTTCACAAATGGCTATTCTATGCCTTTTTCTTGGGGTAACACTTCTTGTACACTGCCCCCACGAGAATACAACCACCGATAATATTTCCAATCGTGACGGGAATCAGGTTGTTAATAAAGAAGTTTCCCCACGTAAGAACGGACGTATCTATCCCTTTAGCCACTGCCGCCGCCGCATAGACAGGGTCTCCTGCGGCAAAAATCCCCGCCGGAATGTAGTACATATTGGCAACACTATGCTCGAAGCCGCATACAACAAACAGAAAGATGGGAAGGTATACAGATGCAAGCTTTTCCGTTACGGAGCTGCCGCCGGCGGCAATCCAAACGGCAACGCAAACCAGGAAGTTACAGAATATGCCGAGAATCAAAGCGCTTAAAGGAGCTAAAGACACTTTAGCGACTGCTGTTTTCATAGTAACCAAGGCCACCCCGTTGCCGAACAGAGAGTACTGATGGGCTTGTGTCATCAAAAAAGCTACTAAAATAGAGCCCACAAAGTTACCGATATACACTAAAACCCAGCACCGAAGCATTTTCTTCCACGAAATAGCCCCTTCACCGGCACTGATAATCATGAGACAGTCACCGGTAAATAATTCCGACCCGGCAAGAACTACCATGGCAAGACCTGCGGGGAAAATCATAGAGCTCACAATTTTGGCAAGTGACGGATTTTCAATCATACTGCTGCCCGTATTGGCGCCTACAGCCGCCAATGCGATGTACATCCCTGCCAACAAAGCTAATAAAAGTGCCTTGTGTAAGCAAAGATCCGCCTTGCCTTTACCGATGTCAATAAACTTTTCCGAAATTTCCTGGGGAGAAACATAATAATGATACCTCCTTGCTCTAACCTATTAGAAATAAGCAAATATAATATGAGTTCAGGTTATAGTATACATCTTTATAAATTTTCGTCAATACAAGTTTTTTTGTAATTTTTTTTTGCAACGCCGCCAAAATATGATAGGATTCTTTAAAAGGAAGATTTGAAACGAGGTGGTTTACCTTGAAAAGACATGATAAAATTCCCAACTTATCGCTTTTAATCTTAGCCGGCGGCAAAAGCAGTCGCATGAAAAAAGATAAGTCTCAATTGCCCTGGCAAGATTCGACAACGTTGACTCATATGCTGACAAATTCTTACGTTTATCCCTTTGAACGCACGGTTATTTCCGCAAACAGGATAATAGAACCGCAAGAAATTCCGGACTTTATCTGTCAAAGCTCGATACAAGACGGTCATACAACAGAATACATCCGAAACCGGGGACTTGACACGGAGCGTCACCTTGCTATTGTATCCGACCGTTATTCAGACTGCGGCCCTTTAGGCGGTATGGAGGCGGCCATGAGATTATATCCTTCCGACCGTTGGCTCATCCTGGCCGTGGACCTTCCCTTTTTCGACTTTTCACGGGTGCCTGCTTTGCTGGCTGCCGATGCCTCCGAGTATGACGCTGTTATACCCGTTGTCGACGGGCGAGAAAATCCCTTGGCGGCACTTTATAAGGGACGGGTTTATGAAAAAATCCGTGCAGCCTTGGCCGCCGACGACTACAAAGTTCGAAAAATTTATAATAAAAAGGCGGTTTTCATCGACGAAACGCCTTATGCACGCCAATACTTGAATATGAACACACCCATAGCCTATAAAGAAGCCCTGGCTTGTGCAATTAATCAAAATCGCCCCGTTCCTGTCGTTTCCATCACTGCAGAAACTTCGGGTACGGGAAAAACACACTTGATTACACAAGTCATCAAAGAGTTGTCTGCCCAAGGGTATAGGTCGGCTATGTTAAAAGCACTCATCATATGTCTACAGGGCCTAAGCGAAACAGCGATACGGATCTGGCGACCCGTGCCGGAGCCGTTTGTACGGCTCTTATCCCGGACGGACCGAAAAAAAGCCGGGCCATAGAGGACGCCGCCTTTTCTATGTCCGTAGATTTGGTCCTCATTGAAAGTCGCCGTCACGGTCTTTTTCCGAAACTTTTGGTTTTACCGCCTGAAGCCGGTGCCGCAGAAGGGGACAATGAAACAGTCGCCTTGGTGACACGACGAAAGGATACAAATTCAGTGCATTTTAATACTTTACACGCTGACAATATTTCTGCCTTGGCGAAATACATAAAACTATTGGCCAATCTGTAAAATTCTTATTTTATCTGATGTTTTAACTATCTCTCCATTTATAAGCCGTAAAAAAATTTTTCGTTTTTACGTGTTGCATATTGAGAAAATTAGGTATAAAATAGACATGTATCAAGATATCCATGAGTAAAACTCATGAGAATTTTTCTTTTGGCGTATAGTTATGTAATTGTTCATCTATACGCTTATTAAAAGAGGTGAATCACCACATGTCTTACGAAACGATTACTACTGTCTGTCCCTACTGCGGTACGGGTTGTCTTATTGACTGTACTGTAGACAGAGAAAATAATCGCGTCATTGAAGCAAAGGGATCGCCGCACGGCGTAAACAATGACGGACGTTTGTGCTTGAAAGGCCTATACGGCTGGGATTATCTGAATGATCCCAAAATTTTAACCAAACGTATTCGCACTCCCTTAATCCGTCGCGGCGGTAAGGGAGCTCCCTTGGAACCGGCTACTTGGGAAGAAGCCATTCAGTATACTGCCGATCGCTTAAAGGCTATCATCAAAGAATACGGCCCCGACACGGTTATGGGTGCCGGCTCGGCTCGCGGTCCCGGAAATGAAGTAGGCTACTTAACTCAAAAATTCATGCGCGCAGTTATCGGTACCAATAATGTCGACCACTGCGCCCGTATCTGACACGCTCCTTCTGTCGCCGGTCTCGGCGAAACATTAGGTGAAGGCGCTATGTCGTACAGCGTGCCGGAAATCGAAGATGCGGAAGTCATCTTCAACATGGGCTACAATGCAGCTACCTCTCATCCCCTTGTAGCGCGTCGTATTGTACGGGCTAAGAAAAAGGGAGCCAAGATTATTTGCGTTGACCCCCGCAAGACGGAAACAGGTCGTATTGCCGATATTTTCCTGCCCATCAAGGGCGGCACGAACATGCTCTTCCTTTGTGCTATGGCTCATGTCATTGTCACGGAAGACTTGGTTGACCATGAATTTATTGACGCTCATACAGTAGGCTTCGATGAGTACGCCCGGGAAATTGCCGATCCCAAGTACGCACCGGAAGCCATTGCCGAACAGACCCATCTCGATGCGGAAGAAATTCGTAAGGCCGCACGCCTCTTCGCTTCTTCCAAGCATACTATGACACTTTGGGGCATGGGCGTTACACAGTTCTCCCAAGGCGTTGAATGCGTTATTGCCTGCTCCAACTTAGCTTTAATGACCGGTAATTTCGGTCACTATGCAACAGGCGTAGGTCCCGTACGCGGACAAAATAACGTACAGGGAACTTGCGATATGGGCGTTCTACCGAACGTATACCCTGGCTATCAAAAGGTTACTGATCCGGAAGTTCGTGCCAAGTTTGAAAAAGCTTGGGGCGTTCCCCTATCACCCGTTAACGGCACGCCGCTGACACATGTTCCCGACAAAGTACTACGGGAGTCGGATCCGAAAAAGCAAATTCATGCTTACTATATCATCGGCGAAGATCCGGCTCAGTCCGACCCGGATTTACCGGAAATTCGTGAAACGCTCTCGAAAATCGATTTCGTCGTCATTCAAGATATTTTCTTCAACAAAACCAGTGAATACGCAGACGTTATCTTCCCGGCTACGGCCTGGGGCGAACACGAAGCCGTATACTCGGCCTGTGATCGCCGTTTCCAGCGCGTTCATAAGCTCGTGGATCCGGATCCGAACGTCAAGACGGACTGGGAAATTCTCTGCCTTGTAGCCACAGCCATGGGATACCCCATGCACTACAACAACACGGAAGAAATTTGGGACGAAATGATTTCCCTTTCACCGAAATACTACGGGGCTACGTATGAAAAACTGGAAGCCAACTACGGCATTCAGTGGCCTTGCTACACTCGCGACCCTGAAGATAAGGGCACGAAATTCCTTCACGAAGGGGCTACCTTCAACAAACCGGAAGGTAAGGGACATTTCTACTTCTTCCCCTTTACGCCTGTAAAGGAAAAAGAAACGGAAGAATTCCCCTTATCCTTGTCTACAGTCCGCGAAGTCGGTCACTACTCTGTCCGTACCATGACCGGTAACTGCCGTCTCTTGCGCTCCCTCGCCGACGAACCGGGCTTCATTCAAATGAACCCCGACGATTGCGAAGCTTTGGGCATTAAAGACGGCGAACTGGTGCGTGTCTTCTCGCCTCGTGGTCAAACGATTACGAGAGCTTTGCCGACAGAGCGTGTATCCAAGGGCGCTACGTATATGACCTATCAGTGGTGGGTCGGTGCGTGCAACGAATTGACTAACGCCAAACTCGATCCGAAAAGTAATACACCGGAATTCAAATACTGTGCCTGCCGCGTTGAAAAAATCGACGACCAAAAAGCAGCCGAACAGGAAGTTGTTGAACGATACAAAGAAATTCGCCGCTTAACAGGCGTTCTCGAAGAAACGGAGGCGGCATCGAATGAATAAATTCATCAAATCGGATCCTATGCTGTGCATCGGCTGCCGCACCTGTATGATTGCCTGCGTTGTCAATCACACGGGAAAGAATGTATTCAACATGGACCCGGACAGCTACGACTTTACGCCGCGTGTCCAAATTCAAATTACCAAGGACATGACAAAGCCCGTACAGTGCCGTCAATGCCCTAAGCCCAAATGCATGGAAGCTTGTCCTTTTAACGCCATTTCCATGGGTGAAGACAGTGTTATCCTCGATCAGGATATTTGTAAAGGTTGCGGCAAATGTGCCAAGGCCTGCCCCTTCGACGGTATTACGATGGCACGCATTTACCATGGCGATACAAAGGGTCGTCCTTTCCGCCAATTGGCTTTTAAATGTGACCTGTGCCACGGTACGGAATCAGGCATTCCCGCCTGCATCGAAGCATGTCCTACGGAAGTATTCACACTTTTCGACCCGGCAGAAGCGGCGGCCAAGGCCAAGGCAGCCTTAGCGGCTAAGCAAGCTGCAGCATCGAAAGCATAACAGAAAGGTTCAGCTTATGACTCCCATATCAGTAAAAGAAGTAAATCGTATATGGGCGGATGTACTGACCACGACAACAGTCGGGACGGAAACAATCCGTCCCGATCTTGCGTTGGGGCGAATCCTCGCCGAAGATATACATGCCGCCGAACCGTATCCCCCTTTTCGTAAGTCTCCTTTTGACGGCTATGCCGTTCACTTCGAAAAAGATCGCACAGACTATGAGGTCTTAGCGACCCTCGGTGCCGGCGAGGTCTATGACGGCACGGTAAAAGAAGGGGCTGCCGTTCGTCTTATGACGGGCGGAGCCCTGCCTGACGGAACGGACACCATTGTCATGCAGGAACAGGTGTCCGCTACAGCTGACGGAAAGAGTATTCACCTTAACCTGCCCGTGCAAAAGGGTGACAATGTCATTCCTATCGGTGAAGAATGTACGACAGGTGACTTAATACTAAAGCCGGGTCTGTCCTGACTGCCGGTGCCATGTCGGCAGCTGTCGGTATCGGCCATACGACTTTAACTGTCTACAAGGACCTGCGAGTTCTCTTTATTACGTCGGGCCAAGAATTGGTCATGCCGGGAGAACCGCGCAACGGAGCACAGATTTATAATTCCAATGCCTACCTATTTGCCGGTCTTTTGCGTGAATACGGCTTCGGACAAATCGGCTACATGCACGTAACGGACAAGGCGACCGAACTGGATACGGAAATTACCCGTATCTTCTCAGCCTCTATGGAAGTCGATATAATTATCAGTACAGGCGGCGTTTCCGTCGGTCTCTTCGATTCCATGCCGCAAATTTACGAACGCATCGGCGCCCGTAAATTATATGACCGCGTGACCATGCGTCCCGGTTCCGCGTCCTTTGGCGGAGTCATTGAAAGGAAAGGTAAAACCGTCCCTATTCTCGGCTTATCCGGCAACCCGTCGGCAGCTTTTAACGCCTTTCATCTCATTGCCTTGCCCGTACTGCGTCGTCTCCGCGGCGAGGAACAGACAGCTTTACCGGAACTTGATTGCCGTATGAAAGAAGGATTGCATAAAAACAACCCGGTCGATCGCTTCGTCCAAGGCACGGTTTCATATGAAGACGGTATCCCCTTCTTTACGCCCCTGGAACGAGCTACGGCAGGCTCCTTATTCGGACCGGCTCGTGCCGACGCTCTCGCCTTTATTCCCAAAGGTGCCCCTCCTGCGATGGAAGGAATGAGTGTAAGAACCGTATTGCTGAAAAATAACGGACAAATGCTAAAAGGGAGTGACCTGTAGGTCACTCCCTTTTCTTATTTATACTAAGATATATTTCCCTGGAAAGACACTCTTTCAGGATGTGTATATAGGCGGAAGGAGTCGGGACGCAGGCCGCATACAACCGTAATCCCGTATTCATCTGCCAACTTCAACCCCAAGGCCGACGGCAAAGCTCTTGATGCGATTAAATGCACACCCATACCGTGTACCTTGGAAATAACGGACTGAGGTACGCGACCGCTGAAGATAAGCATCACATCGGAGACATCGATTTTTTTATCTTCTACAATCCCTCTCAAACGGTCTAAAACATTATGACGGCCAATATCTTCAGCATAGGCCAGGACTTCACCGTTACGCACTAATGCCCCTTCATGAACACCGTGAGAGGCGTGATGAGCTGCCGATAACGAATCAAGTAAGCCGCCGTAACCACAAATTTCATCGGCCTTAACTGTTCCTAATCGATCTGCCGGAGGCGTCGGTATTTCATGAGCTTCCGCCGTCATCTTAACGAGAACCTTTCCGTCTTCTACAACCAAAGACTCAATATCGGCATATGTAGGCACCAGATTTTCAGCCAGAACATAGCCGATAGCCAGGTGGTATATATCCTGAGGCGAGGAAATGATCATTCCCCGTTCACTGCCGTCAATAATGACAGGGACCATGACTTCTTGAGAAATGGGGGCCGTCTTTTCTTCCTTCCCCCTTTTGGTATAGTAATCGACATATGAAATCTCCGAGCAGGGAGAAAATTTTAAGACATCACTTTCTTGAACCTTTTTTACTTGCATACTTAAATACCTCTGTTTTCAATAATATATTTGCAATATATATATTATAACATATATAGTTATGCAGATACGATGATGTAAGCCAATTACAGCTACCGAAAAGCTCTACGTTTATCCCCTACATACAAAGAGGGCGTACGCATTAGCGTACGCCCTCTCACCTTAATCAGCGGCTTCCTATCCTCCCAAGGGGCCTCCCCCTAAGTACTTTCGGCGTTTGTAGGCTTAACTGCTGTGTTCGGTATGGGAACAGGTGGACCCCTACAGCCATCACCACTGAATCTTCAGAGCCTGTGCCCTGACAACTACAGAAAACGTAAGTCTCTTTCCCTTATACTGCTCTTATCTTCGTAAGATAAGTCCTCGGCCTATTAGTACCGGTCCGCTCCATGCATTGCTGCACTTCCACTCCCGGCCTATCAACCATGTCGTCTTCATGGGGCCTTACTTGCTTATGCAATGAGAAACCTCATCTTTAGGCTGGTTTCACGCTTAGATGCTTTCAGCGTTTATCCGTCCCGAACGTAGCTACTCGGCTGTACGCCTGGCGGCATAACCGATACACCATTGGTTCGTCCACTCCGGTCCTCTCGTACTAGGAGCAGCCCCTTTCAAGTTTCTTGCGCCCGCGATGGATAGGGGACCGAACTGTCTCACGACGTTCTGAACCCAGCTCGCGTACCACTTTAATGGGCGAACAGCCCAACCCTTGGGACCTACTACAGCCCCAGGATGTGATGAGCCGACATCGAGGTGCCAAACCTCCCCGTCGATATGGACTCTTGGGAGAGATAAGCCTGTTATCCCCAGGGTAGCTTTTATCCGTTGAGCGATGGCAATTCCACTCTCTACCACCGGATCACTAAGCCCGACTTTCGTCCCTGCTCGACCTGTCCGTCTCGCAGTCAAGCTCCCTTCTGCCTTTACACTCTTCGCGCGGTTTCCGTCCGCGCTGAGGGAACCTTTGGGCGCCTCCGTTGCTCTTTCGGAGGCGACCGCCCCAGTCAAACTGCCCGCCTGAGACTGTCCGCAGCCTCGTTACGGCTCTCGTTAGAATTTCAATAAAAACAAGGTTGGTATCCCACCATCGACTCTGCGTACACTGGCGTGCGCGCTTCTACGTCTCCCAACTATCCTGTACATCTTCTACCAAAATTCAATCTCAGGTTACAGTAAAGCTCCATGGGGTCTTTCTGTCCAGTCGCGGGTAACCTGCATCTTCACAGGTACTTCAATTTCACCGGGTCCCTCGTTGAGACAGTGCCCAAATCGTTACACCTTTCGTGCGGGTCGGAACTTACCCGACAAGGAATTTCGCTACCTTAGGACCGTTATAGTTACGGCCGCCGTTTACTGGGGCTTCAATTCTCTGCTTCGCCTTACGGCTAACACGTCCTCTTAACCTTCCAGCACCGGGCAGGGTGTCAGCATCTATACATCAGATTTCTCTTTAGCAGACGCCTGTGTTTGTGGTAAACAGTCGCTTGGGCCTCTCTTGTGCCACCCATTCCCGCTCCGGATGTTTCTTTCCTTCACGTACTCTGGGTTATCCTTTTCCCGAAGTTACGGATACATTTTGCCGAGTTCCTTAACGAGGGTTTTCCCGCGCACCTTAGAATTCTCTTCTTGCCTACCTGTGTCGGTTTTGGTACGGGCGGCGTCGTCCTCACTAGAAGCTTTTCTTGACAATCGAGTCCCGGTTCCTTCACCTGTATTTCTACAGGCTCCCTATCACTTCTCGGCTTTTAGAATACCGGATTTGCCTGGTATTCAACCTACCTGCTTAGACATGCTCTTCCAATCGCATGCGAACTTTCCTTCTTGTGTCACTCCATCGCTCAAACAGACGACGTCGGTACAGGAATTTCAACCTGTTGTCCATCTCCTATGCGTCTTCGCCTCGGATTAGGTCCCGACTTACCCTGGGTCGACGATCGTTGCCCAGGAACCCTTAGGCTTTCGGTGGAAAGGATTCTCACCTTTCTTTTCGCTACTCATACCGGCATTCTCACTTCCTGCCTGTCCACCTGTCCTTCCGGTCAGGCTTCGCCCATGCAGGAACGCTCCCCTACCCATGTATTTACATACATGCCAAAGCTTCGGTTCCGTACTTTAGCCCCGGTCATCTTCGGCGCAGAGTCTCTCGACCAGTGAGCTATTACGCACTCTTTTAATGGTGGCTGCTTCTAAGCCAACATCCTGGTTGTTTTCGAAACTCCACATCCTTTACCACTTAGTACGGCATTGGGGACCTTAGCTGTTGGTCTGGGCTGTTTCCCTCTTGACTACGGGTCTTATCACTCGCAGTCTGACTCCCATGGATAAGTACAGCCATTCGTAGTTTGATTAGGTTCGGTAGCCGGATAGGCCCCTACCCTGTTCAGTGCTCTACCGCCTGCACTCTTGCCATGAGGCTAGCCCTAAAGCTATTTCGGGGAGAACCAGCTATCTCCACGTTCGATTGGCATTTCACCCCTATCCACACCTCATCCAAAAGCTTTTCAACGCTCACTGGTTCGGTCCTCCACACATTTTTACCTGTGCTTCAACCTGGGCATGGATAGATCACTGTGGTTTCGGGTCTATTCCATCCGACTTATCGCCCTGTTCAGACTCGCTTTCGCTTCGGCTCCGCGTTTTCCGCTTAACCTCGCCGGATGAAATAACTCGCCGGTTCATTCTTCAATAGGCACGCCGTCGCACTCATACGGTGCTTCGACTGCTTGTAGACATACGGTTTCAGGTTCTCTTTCATTCCCTCCCGGGGTTCTTTTTCACCTTTCCCTCACGGTACTATGCGCTATCGGTCCATATCAGTATTTCGCCTTGGAGGGTGGTCCCCCCTGCTTCCCACAAGGTTCCTCGTGCCCCGTGGTACTCTGGATACTACCCCATACCCTTCTTTACGTCTACCGGGCTCTCACCGTCTCTGGCTCAGGTTCCCACCTGATTCGACTTCATCTAGGTACTTGTTGGTAGTCCTCAACCCCGGTGCGGTTTCCCGCTCCGGTTTGGGCTTTGCCCGCTTCGCTCGCCGCTACTGGGGGCATCTCTTTTGATTCCTCTTCCTCCGGCTACTTAGATGTTTCAGTTCACCGGGTGCCCTCCTCTCATTCGAGAGGTGACAGTACTACTACTGCCGGGTTTCCCCATTCGGAAATCTGCGGGTCACTGGTTACTTGCACCTTACCGCAGCTTATCGCAGCTTATCGCGTCCTTCTTCGGCTGATATGGCCAAGGCATCCGCCGTACGCCCTTACTTACTTAACTTACCTTTTGAGTTTTCTAAGGTTTGAACTCTCTAATTTCTTAAAGAGGTCTTTTTCGTTTCTTACGTTTTCATGTAGTTGTCAAGGTACAGTTGAAAGGATTGACCTTTCAAAACTAAACAATACAATACCAATGCCACAGTGCCGACCTAAAGATGGAGACATGTACAGGCCGTAGCCTCTACACTCTCATATATCCCTAGAAAGGAGGTGATCCAGCCGCACCTTCCGATACGGCTACCTTGTTACGACTTCACCCCAATCATCGCCCCCACCTTCGACGGCTGGCTCCTTGCGGTTACCTCACCGGCTTCGGGTGTGAATGACTTTCGTGGTGTGACGGGCGGTGTGTACAAGGCCCGGGAACGTATTCACCGCAGTATGCTGACCTGCGATTACTAGCGATTCCTGCTTCATGTAGGCGAGTTGCAGCCTACAATCCGAACTGAGACTCTGTTTTTTTGGGGTTTTGCTCCGGATCGCTCCTTCGCCTCCCTCTATTAAGAGCCATTGTAGTACGTGTGTAGCCCAAGCCATAAGGGGCATGATGACTTGACGTCATCCCCGCCTTCCTCCGCATTGTCTGCGGCAGTCTCTCCTGAGTCCCCACCCTTACGTGCTGGTAACAGAAGATAGGGGTTGCGCTCGTTGCGGGACTTAACCCAACATCTCACGACACGAGCTGACGACAGCCGTGCACCACCTGTTTTCTCGTCTTCCGAAGAAGAACAGAGTATCTCTACTCCTTGCGATCAATGTCAAGGCTTGGTAAGGTTCTTCGCGTTGCGTCGAATTAAACCACATACTCCACCGCTTGTGCGGGCCCCCGTCAATTCCTTTGAGTTTCAACCTTGCGGCCGTACTCCCCAGGCGGGGTACTTATTGCGTTAACTCCGGCACAGAAGGGGTCGATACCTCCTACACCTAGTACCCATCGTTTACGGCCAGGACTACCGGGGTATCTAATCCCGTTCGCTCCCCTGGCTTTCGCGCCTCAGCGTCAGTTTTCGTCCAGAAAGCCGCTTTCGCCACTGGTGTTCCTCCTAATATCTACGCATTTCACCGCTACACTAGGAATTCCGCTTTCCTCTCCGATACTCTGAGCTTCCCAGTTTCCATCCCATCACGGGGTTAAGCCCCGCACTTTTAAGACAGACTTAAGAAGCCGCCTGCGCGCCCTTTACGCCCAATAATTCCGGACAACGCTTGCCACCTACGTATTACCGCGGCTGCTGGCACGTAGTTAGCCGTGGCTTTCTCTTACGGTACCGTCACTTCTCATGGGTATTAACCACAAGATTATTCGTCCCGTATAACAGAGCTTTACAACCCGAAGGCCGTCTTCACTCACGCGGCGTTGCTCCGTCAGGCTTTCGCCCATTGCGGAAGATTCCCCACTGCTGCCTCCCGTAGGAGTCTGGACCGTGTCTCAGTTCCAATGTGGCCGTTCATCCTCTCAGACCGGCTACTGATCGTCGCCTTGGTGGGCCGTTACCCCTCCAACTAGCTAATCAGACGCAAACCCCTCCTCCGGCGATAGCTTATAAATAGAGGCCATCCTTTCTTCCGACAGTCATGCGACTTTCGGAACGTATTCGGTATTAGCAGCCGTTTCCAGCTGTTGTCCCCATCCGTAGGGCAGGTTGTTTACGCGTTACTCACCCGTTTGCCACTAGATTGTAGAAAAAGCAAGCTTTCTCTACGCTCTCGTTCGACTTGCATGTGTTAAGCACGCCGCCAGCGTTCGTCCTGAGCCAGGATCAAACTCTCCATGATACTATGGAAAGAGCTCTTTTTGGCTCGTCCTTACTTATTGTTTGTTCATACTTACTCAATGAAATCTTATATACATAAGACCTCGCACTCTGGCGTTCATTTGGTTTGTATTGTTCAGTTTTCAAAGGTCACTCGCCGTTTGGCGACTCGTTTATCTTACCGCATTCACCTTCTCTTGTCAACCTCTTTTTATCTGTTTTTCCGTTTTATACATAAAAAGTACGGAGTATACAAGATTTTGTATACCCCGTACTCTATGCTCCTCTATTCGTCGATATCTACAATCTTCGACGGATTCATAATATTGTTCGGATCGAGGGCTTTTTTAATAGCTTTAATAATATTGCGTTCCCCTTCCGGCGTATGACGTTTGAATTCTTTCAATTTCTTATACCCTACGCCGTGTTCACCCGACATCTTACCGCCCAAAGCATAGACTTCCTTAAAGAGATCGGCATGGAAGGATTCCATCTTTTCCATCCACCCTTCAGGCGACAAGCCGTCCTTATTCAAGGGCAATACGTGAATATTGCCGTCACCGATATGGGCAACCGTAACAGTGTAAAGACCGTGTTTTTCTTTTAAGGCCGGCAGCTTGGATGTAATTTCGGCAATCTTGTCCAAGGGTACAACAAAGTCTTCGGCAACAAACATAATATCGATGTCTCTCGCCGCTTCGGCAAATTGGCGGCGGCAACCCCAAATGCGTTCATCCGCCGCAATAACATCGACGGCACCGCATGCTTCACAAACATCGCCGGCCTTTTCCATCTTTCTGTCCAACTCATCTTCATCAAAAGTTTCTACCGTTACGATAACATAGCAGACCCCTTCATCTACATGGGGCAATGTAATATCGCAATAGTTTGACGAAATTTTCAATGCTTCATTATCCATGTATTCAATGCTGGTCGGTTCAATCCCCGCTTTGAGCAACTTGTTCGGCAAGGTAAAGGCTTCGTCATCAGTCTTAAAAATAGATACCAGGTCAAACTTATAGGGCGGTAAAGGACGAAGTTTCAACGTGACTTCCGTAATAATCCCCAAGGTGCCTTCAGAGCCGCAGAAAGCTGTTCCAGACAGTAGCCGGTCGAACATTTTTGTAAGCGGCCGCCGATATCTACAATATCCCCTGTCGGGGTAACCACCTTCATGCCGTAAATTTGATTTCTCGTCGTACCGTATTTAACAGCCTTATTGCCGCCCGCATTGGTTGCCACATTACCGCCGATTTGACAGCTGTCGGCACTACACGGATCTCCGGCATATAAAAGCCCCCGTTGACGACACTGTTCCTGTATTTCACTGGTCCGAACGCCCGTCTGAACAACGGCGTACAAATTATCTTCATCCAGTTCCAGAATCTTATTCATTCTGTCGAGTTCCATAACCAACCCGTGGTGAATGGGAATAGCTCCACAGGCAACGCCCGATCCGGCGGCACGCGGCGTAATCGGAACTAGGTGTTCATTGGCAAGTTTCACAACGGCCGCTACTTGTTCCGTCGTTTCCGGGAAAAACGACCACTTCCGGTGTACGGAACCAGTAGGAGTTCCTTCTTCATCCGTTTGGAAGGTCAGAAGTTTTTTTCCGGGTCCGTCGTAACTCCCTTTTTCTCCTAAAAATACTACGCAATTTTTTTCAACAAATTCCGGTGTAACCTTATTGAATTTAGACATGATTTCATTCCCTCCGTTTACATTAAGCCGTTTTAATCTTACTGTCCCATGCCGCCCGCTTTAGTATCGCGACCGGCCCACACAGAAGCTATAAACGAACAACAAATAGTAGTCCATACGACACCGATGGCCCCCGGCAAGGCTGCCACGGGATCGAAGTACTGTACGGCCAGTGCTACGGCTAAGGCCGTATTCTGAACGCCGACAACAAAGGTCATGGCTTTACCCTTTTCAGCCGGCATACGCAAAAGTTTGGATACGAAAAAACCGAGTGCCAAACCGCAGAAAGTATACAATACCAGTGCCACAGCCGCTTCCAGTGCCACAGCCTGTAACAACTTGACGTTTAAGGCCACGACAACCAGCGTTACCGTAACGATGGCAAAAATAGTTGTCGCCGGCACGAGTGCCAAGATAGTATCCATATACTTCGCTGCCGCCTTACGAATGACCAGTCCGAGTACCACCGGTACAATGACAATTTTAATAATGCTCATAAACAACGCCATTCCGTCAACATTCATATACGTTCCGGCATAAAACATCAACAAGGTCGGCATGACAAGAGGTGCCAACATAGTGCTGATACTGGAAATAGTAACGGATAACGCCTTATCCCCTTTTGCCAAAAAGGTCATGACATTCGACGTCGTTCCCGTCGGCGAACAGCCCAACAGTATAAGTCCCACTGCAAGCATGGGAGACAATCCCAAAATCTTACCTAAGCCGATCCCGACCAAGGGCATACATATATATACAGTAAGAATACCGATAATAACATCCTTCGGTCGTAATATAATCAGCTTAAAGTCCTGTGGGGTCATCGAAAGTCCCATGCCGAGCATAATTAAACTCAGACAGGGAGAAATCACCACCTTGTAATCGCGAAACATGTGCGGCCACATGTAAGCGATAGCGGCCGATATGATAACCCATAAAGGTACATATTTAGCCATGAAGGCAATACACTTTTTCCAATCACCCATAGCATCCCCTCCTAATATATATTTATAAGTACATAATAATTATATCAAAGAGGCGTCCTAGTATAAATAGGAATAAACGGCTTATTTGTCATTTATATAACGATTACTTTCTTCTTGCCGTTTATGCAAAATACGCTTAAACGTTTATCTTTATACAAAAAAGGCATTTTTGCCGTAAAGCAAAAATGCCTTTTCTTACATTCTACATCAGCGTATCTTGGACCGGTTCGTCGCTTCCTTCAACAGAAATCGTATCGAGAGCGGCCACTTTATCGTTTTCTTCAAGTCGCTGAATCTTGACTCCCGACGTATTGCGTCCCTTCTTAACACCGATACTTTCAATATCCGTGCGAATGACGATGCCGTTTGAAGTAATGAGTATGAGCTCTTGCGTATTCCGAACAACTTCAACACCCACAATGACCCCGGTCTTCGGCGTAATCTTAAAGTTTTTTACGCCCTTACCGCCACGACGCTGGACCTTATAGGCATCTACGTTATTGCGCTTGCCGAAGCCTTCTTCACTGACTGTAAGCACTTGTGAATCATCGGCCAGGATGTCGGCACCGATAACCATATCGTCTTCAGCAAGAGTGATGCCGCGAACGCCGCGCGTATTTCTGCCCATGGGCCGTACATCCGTTTCTTTGAAGCAAATAGCCATGCCCTGCTTTGTGGCAAGGATGATATTCTGATCACCCTTGGTCATGCGAACCTTAGCCAGGTGGTCACCGTCCATAAGAGATATAGCAATGAGACCGTTACGGCGTACATTACTGAATTCCTGTAAGGACGTCTTCTTTACAAGGCCCCGTTCCGTCGCCATGAACAAGTTTGCCTGCGGATCGACCTGGTCAACATCAATCAACGCGTTTACTTTTTCCCCTTGTGACAGAGGCAAAAGGTTAATGGCCGCAATACCCTTGGAGTTTCGGCTGTTTGCTTCGGGAATTTCATAAGACTTCAGGCGATAGACGCGACCGAAGTTGGTAAAGAAAAGCACCGTATTATGAGCCGACGTATACAAAAGATGGTTAACCGCATCTTCATCCTTCGTCGCCATTCCCTTTATGCCGCGACCTCCTTTATTTTGTGTATGGTATACATTGGCATTAATACGTTTAATATAGCCGCGTCTGGTCAGGGTCAGCACCATACGTTCATTAGGAATGAGGTCCTCTACATTTAATTCCGACGTATCCGCTTCAATCTGTGTGCGGCGTTTATCGGCATACTTCTTCTTCGTTTCCAGAAGTTCATCTCTGATAATACCCATGAGTTTGTGTTCATCAGCCAAGACACTCCGCAAGTAATCGATTGTCTTTTCCAGTTCGGCATATTCTTCCTGAATCTTGTCGCGTTCCAAACCGGTTAAGCGACGTAAACGCATATCCAAAATGGCAATGGACTGCTTTCGCTCAAATCGAATTTACTCATTAAGGCATTCTTGGCAATTTCATCCGTAGCCGATTCACGAATCGTCTTAATGACTTCATCTATGTGATCGAGGGCAATGAGCAACCCTTCCAAAATGTGCGCCCGCGCTAAGGCCTTATCCAGTTCAAAACGGCAACGTCTGGTAACGACGACCTTGCGATGTTCCAAATAATAAGCCAATACTTCGCGCAACGTCAGTACCCGCGGATGTCCGTCCACAAGAGCCAACATGATAACGCCGAACGTTTCTTGCAGCTGTGTATGTTTATATAATTTATTGAGAATAATATCGGGATTTACGTCGGCACGCAATTCAATGACGATCCGCATACCTTTACGGTCCGATTCGTCACGTAATGCCGTAATGCCGTCAATATCCTTATTGCGCGACAAATCGGCAATACTTTCGATAACCCGAGCCTTATTGACCTGATAGGGAATCTCCGTAATGACAATGCGATTCTTCCCTTTGGACATCGGTTCAATTTCGGCGCAAGAGCGCATCTTCACACTACCGCGACCGGTCGAATACGCTTTAAGTATGCCTTCACGACCGAGAATCTTAGCGCCCGTCGGAAAATCAGGACCCTGAATCTTTGTCATCAACTGATCCAACGTTACATCCGGATCATCAATCATCATGACAAGCCCGTCAATTACTTCCCCTAAATTATGAGGAGGTATATTTGTCGCCATACCGACGGCAATCCCTGCCGAGCCGTTTACCAGGAGGTTCGGGATTTTAGCGGGAAGTACGGTCGGTTCCTGTAAGGAGCCGTCATAGTTCGGCATGAAATCGACAGTCTCTTTGTCAATATCCGCCAGCATTTCGCCCGTAATCTTTGCCATACGTACTTCAGTGTAACGCATGGCAGCCGCCGAGTCGCCGTCTACGGAACCGAAGTTGCCATGACCGTCTACTAAGGGATAACGCGTCGAAAAATCCTGTGCCAAGCGAACGGTCGCATCATACACGGAACGGTCCCCGTGCGGATGATACTTACCTAATACTTCACCGACAATACGTGCCGACTTCTTATACGGTTTATTAGGTGTCATACCGGCTTCGTGCATAGCATACAAAATGCGACGATGAACGGGTTTTAACCCGTCTCGTACATCGGGCAACGCACGCGTAATAATAACACTCATGGCGTAGTCGATATACGAATTTTGCATTTCGTGTTCCAAGCACACGGGTAACACTTTATCAAATTGCTGTTCGTCCACAATGTCACCTCAACTAACCAAAACGTTTTCTTAAAAACAGCAGCTCATAACCGCCGTTATGAGCATATCCGTTTTATTATAGCAAATACGGTCGATTTTGAACAGGTTTACGTAGCTCGTCATTTACAAAGACTCGGCTCTGTCAAGGAAGGACCGTATAATTTCGCAAGAAGCGTGGAATTTTTCCGCTTCTTCGGGTAATAAAGGAACCTCGATGATTTCTTCAATGCCGTTTTTTCCTAAGACACAAGGTACGCCGGCTACGACATCTTTTTCCCCGTACTGACCCGTAAGAACGGTCGAACACGGCCAAATCAACTTTTGATCATGAAAAACCGCACGAATCAACATGAGCGCCGCATTGGCGATGCCAAACTCCGTACAACCCTTAAAGTCCACCTCTATATCGCCAGCCCGTTTAACGCGAGTCTGCAACTCATCCAAATCCGTATCAGCTAATTCCGGCTTGCTCTTAATTACATCCGTAAAGGGACGGCCGTTAATACGTACCGTCGACCAGGCGATAAATCCCGAATTACCGTGTTCTCCGAGACAAATCCCCTGTATGGAACGGCGGGCATACCCGGTAAGATTGCCGATAACACGAATAAGTCTGTATGTTTCCAAGCTCGTTCCCGTGCAGAAACAACGACTTGCTTCCCACTTCATAGCCCGACGAATATATTCGCAAATAATATCTGCCGGGTTGGAAATATTAATCATAATACCTTTGAAATCCACTGTCTTTAACCGGCTTACCACTTCATCAGCCATACGAATGGAATCGTCAAACATATCCAATCGAGTTTCTCCGGGTTTGCGGCTACGGCCGAAGGCCGTAACCAGTATATCCGCATCGTTCAACTCTTCATATCCGCCGGCACGAATAACCGTATCGCGACCGCAAGCCGCTCCGGTTACGGCATCGTCCAGATCGAAGGCCTGACCGACAGCCTTGTCTTTATCTATATCGATAAGGACGATGTCATCCGCTTCACCCGACTGAATTAATGCCAGTGCTACATGTGAACCTACGTGCCCTGCTCCTACAATAACGACTTTCCGAGTATCATACATCTTTTACGTCCCTCCGGTTTTATATTATTTGAAATATTCCGTACCTGCTGCAAAGATGGGTTGTACCTTATTACCGTCAATGTTTCTGAACATCGTTTCACCTGTATATCGTTCCGTATGTGCCATCTTTCCGAGAACACGACCATCGGGACTGGTAATACCTTCAACGGCAAATACCGATTGATTCGGATTAAACGTACTGTCATAAGTAGCCTTACCGTTCAAATCTACATACTGAGTAGCAATCTGGCCCTTAGCCGCCAGTTGACGAATCTGTTCGGGCGATGCGACAAAACGACCTTCACCGTGAGAGATCGCCACCGTATGTATATCACCGGCCCTTACATTGGAAAACCACGGCGACATGACGGATACTACCTTCGTATCGACCATGCGCGACAAGTGGCGACCAATGGTATTATACGTAAGCGTCGGACTGTCGGCCTTTAGAGGCTGAATATGTCCGTACGGTAACAGGCCAAGTTTAATTAAGGCCTGGAAGCCGTTGCAAACACCGAGAACCAAGCCGTCCCGCTTATACAGCAAGGACTCCAAGGCTTCCGCTAAGGCCGGGTTACGGAATAAGGTAGCAATAAACTTGCCCGACCCTTCCGGTTCGTCACCGGCACTGAAACCGCCGGGGAACATAATAATCTGCGCTTGCCCAATGCGCTTTCTCATTTCTTCAATAGAGTCTTCTAAGGCCTGCGGCGTTTCATTGCGAATAATAAAGGTATCCGTCACGGCCCCGGCCGCTTCAAAGGCATCTGCCGAATCGTATTCGCAGTTCGTTCCCGGGCAAACGGGAATAAAGACGCGAGGCTTGCCGAATGATTCGCTCCGTTTCGGGCCGTACGTTGTATAAAGAGGTAATTCGGCACTTCCATCCGCCGATTGGCTCTGCAAGGGGAAAATACGCGATAAAGTTTTTCCCAAGCAGTCTGCAATTCTGATAAGGAAATACGCACGTCTCCTGCAACGGCTGCGGGCTCTTCAATCGTCTGAGCCACGACGGCAACGGCATTGAGCTGACTAGCCCATTGAGCCCCTTTTTCAGCATCCGTTTCCACTACAATCGCTCCATACCGAAGGGCGAACAGGTCTTCAGAGCTTACGTCCGAAGAGACTGTAAAGCCGATCCCGTTGCCGAAAGCCATTTCCGCAAGCGTGGCTGCCAACCCGCCCTTACCGACGGCACGTGCACTGTAAATATCTCCTGATACCATGTGTTCATGAATAAAGTCGCAGTGCTGACGGAATACGTCCCAATCCAAAACAGCATCTTCGCCGCGGCGAACATCAAAGAGAACAATTGCATGTCCGGCCTTTTTAAATTCGGGTGAAACAATGTGTTTTGCATTTTCCGTCGTTACGGCAAAGGATACCAGCGTCGGCGGAACCGTCAGCTGTTCAAAGGTACCGCTCATGCTGTCTTTACCGCCGATAGCCGCAATTTGCAGTTCCTTCTGAGCCGTATACGCCCCCAACAGAGCTGCCACGGGCTCACCCCAAGCACGAGCATCCGTACCGAGGCTTCTGAAAAAAATTCCTGCAGCGTTAAATATGCTTTTTGTACGGTCGCCCCCTAAGGCCACTAACTTCGCTACAGACTGAACGACAGCATATAAAGCGCCATGGAAGGGGCTCCATGATGCCAACTCGGGATCATATCCGTGGGTGAAAAACACTGGCTGTTTCCGTCTTTTTGTCCCACACCTACGGGAATACGTGCAACCATACCTTCAACCGGAGTCTTTTTGGTATTTTTCCGCCGAAGGGCATGAGAACGGTACGGGCACCGATAGTGCTGTCAAAGCATTCCGCAAGGCCCTGTTCAGACGCTATATTCAATGAGCCCATGGTGCTTAGCCATGTGTCCTTAACATCTGTTACGACAGGTGCCGTAAAGAAATCTTCCTCTTTCGGATTTTTGTACGACAGCCTGACGGTGCTGCATGACACCGTTTGTATTCAGGAATCGGCGAGATAAGTCTACGACATCCTTGTTTCGCCATTTCATAACCAGACGATTCGTACCCGTGACAGTAGCGACTACTGTTGCTTCCAAATTCTCTTCCGTCGCATAAGCCATAAACTTTTTCTGCATCTTTAGCCGCAACGACAACGGCCATACGTTCCTGCGATTCGGAAATAGCCAATTCTGTTCCGTCGAGCCCCTCATACTTCTTAGGTACCGCATCCAGACAAATGTCGAGGCCGTCCGTCAACTCGCCGATAGCCACGGAAACACCGCCGGCACCGAAATCATTGCACCTTTTTAATAAGAGTTGTGACTTCCCGCGTCTGAATAAGCGCTGAATCTTTCGTTCTGTAAGAGCATTACCCTTTTTGTACTTCCGCCCCGCTCGTTTCCAAGGACGTAAGCGTATGCTTCTTAGAAGAGCCCGTAGCTCCGCCCATGCCGTCACGACCGGTCTTACCGCCCAAAAGAATAACTACATCGCCGGGTTGCGGTTCTTCACGAACTACATTGGCACGCGGTGCCGCCCCTAAAACAGCCCCGATTTCCATGCGTTTGGCTACAAAACCGGGATGATAATATTCCTTAACTTCTCCCGTCGCCAACCCGATCTGATTGCCGTATGAACTGTATCCTTTGGCTGCACCCGTCGTAATCGTTCTCTGCGGCAACTTTCCGGGAATCGTATCTTTTACGGCTTGCCTGGGATCCCCGGCACCGGTTACACGCATAGCCTGGTATACATACGCACGTCCGCTTAAAGGATCACGAATACACCCGCCCAGGCACGTAGCTGCACCGCCGAAGGGCTCAATTTCTGTCGGATGGTTGTGCGTTTCGTTCTTAAAGAGGAGGAGCCACTCTTCCTGCCTACCGTCTACATCGACAGGGACGATAATAGTGCAGGCGTTAATTTCATCCGATTCATCCAAATCCTGCAACTTTCCTGCCGCTTTCAGTTCCTTAACGGCAATGGTCGCCATATCCATTAAAGTCTGCGGTTTTTTACGTTTTAAAGCTTCTCGTGTCGTCTTATATGTTTCATAAGCACGACGAACAGGCGCCGTAAAGGTTCCGTTTTCGAAAAACAATATCCGTGAGTTCCGTCATAAAGGTCGTATGGCGACAATGATCGGACCAATATGTATCGATAACACGAATTTCCGTCATTGTCGGATTACGTTTTTTTCTTCATTACGGAAATAGTCGCGGCAAAACAGCAAGTCTTCATAGCTCATCGCCAGGGACAAGCTGTTTCTGAGTTCCTTAAGCTCTTCATCGGACATAGTGATAAAACCGTCTATTACAGGTACGTCCGCCGGTTCTTCCCAAGCCGTTTCCAAGGTTTTCACTTCTGCTAAAGAGGCCTCTCTTGCTTCAACGGGGTTGATGCAATATTGTTTGATTATTTTCTTATCTTCATCCGTCAGGTCCCCGGTAAACACAAAAACTCGGGCTGTCCGTACAACAGCGTCGTTTTTCATAGTCAACATTTGCAAACATTGCATAGCCGAGTCGGCCCGCTGGTCATACTGCCCGGGCAAATATTCGATGGGTAGCACAAAAGCCCCGTCGGTTACGGGCAGGGTATCGTACACCGCATCCACAGGGGGTTCGGAAAAAATCATATCCTTGGCTGCCGCAAAAGCCGCATCGTCAAGACCGCTCAAATCGTAGCGATTGTACAAATGAACGTCTTTAAGTCCGTCAATCAGCAGGTTTTCTTTCAAGTCCGCATACATGCGTCTTGCTTCATGTGCGAATGCATCTTTTTTAGCAACGTATAAACGACGAATGGATTGCATCGAGTGACCTCCTCAAGTCGATAAATAATTTACTCGTATAGATTATTATACGGCTATACGTCTGTTACTGGCAAGGCAAAAGGCCATTACCTATGGACAAAATACGCCTCTATGTGTAAGATGTGTACCAATGAGAGGAGCTGTTACTATTGAAACGTGAATTACCTAAAGCCAATGAGGTGTGGCGGCATTTTAAAAATAAATTATATTTGATCGTGTCTATTGCCACCCATTCGGAAACTCGAGAGCCTTATGTCGTCTACAAGGCCTTATACGACGATTATGCAGATTATATTCGCCCTCTGGATATGTTTATGAGCGAGACGGACAAGGTCAAGTACCCTCAAGCCGAACAACACTGGCGCTTTGAAAAAGTTGCCGACGCGGCTGCTACGGACCCGTACCGCCATACGGACAGGAGGTAATTTATGCGCTCACAATTCTTTGACGGCTTCAATTTTCAATGATAAGAAATATAGCCTTGTGGCTATTGAAAAGCCGAAAGAGCTTTTCAATATAAAAAAAGTCTCCCTTGCGGCCTACGGTTTTTGACGAATCCTGTTTGCGCGGCTACTCGGCGGTTTATCGACTGGACGATGAAAAAAACGGCTTATTCTGTCACAGTTATTTACCAATAACGGCAACGATGAAGCTCCCTCGCTCTTCGGAGTAGAACCCGTTTCTTTCCATTCTCCTGCCGGAAACGTACGCTACGACTTGGAAAGACCCGTAATCTATACGGGGTCGTTCCTGATTGCCTACAAGTTTATTCACGAATTCTTTACCCCTTTCGGTTACCAACTCCCCATGCCTTCGAAACGGTATACGAGTTAACGTTTGACAATGGCGTGTTCACCCGCGTAGAAGATCGCTCCTCAGCCGCCGCCCGCTTACGTACGGAATATGAGCCGCCTATAAACACCAAGAAAAAGTTGCAATCGAAGTTCGGCAATATATTCAAAGGAAAATCGGAAGAATTCGGGTTCGATGATGATATTATTGCCCAATATATGGATATAAGCTACGATACAAAGTATCTGTTTTAATATAACGCCTCCTACAGGGAGGCGTTATTTACATTTTCGTATATCATGCAATTCTCAGTAGCTTATATCCGGCTTCAATGGTATTATGAGAATATCTATACATAAAGGAGAGATTATAATGAGCCATACGATTAAAGACCTCGTCACCGCTTACGGTAATAAGGTGATAGATGACAGACGCTATTTGCACGCACATCCGGAACTGTCCTTTCAGGAAACCGATACGGCTCACTGGATTCGTAAACGCTTAGCCGCCGCAGGCATTCCTGTATTAGACGGGATTTCCGGCAACAGTACGGTCGGGTATCTTATCGGGTCTCAACCGGGGCCGTCTATCGGCCTGCGCGCCGACATCGATGCCTTGGGCCTTACGGAAGAAAGCGATTTTCCCTTTAAAAAGCACAAAACCGGGCGTTATGCATGCCTGCGGTCATGATGCTCATACAGCAGTGCTCATGGGTGTTGCCGAAATCCTCGCCGCCCATAAAGATCTTATAAAAAGGCACTGTATACTTTATTTTTTTCAACAAGGTGAAGAGTTCCTGCCCGGCGGCGCCTGCACCCTTGTTGAAGAAGGCATTGCCGACAAGGTGGATGCGTTTTTTTCGCTATTCACGTCGATGCCGAAAGACCCTTCGGATCTGTTGATGTTCTGGAAGGAACTCGCTCTGCCGCCATCGCCACTTTTGAAATTACCGTCACGGGCAAAGGCGGCCACGGCAGCACTCCCCATACAGCCAACAACCCCCTCTTACCGGCTTCCGATCTGGTAGATGCCATCAGCATGATCCCCGCTATGAAATGTGGCCCCTTAGATAATGCTACAGTCAGTGTTACCTACTTACACAGCGGCACTCACGGCGTTGCCAACGTCATTCCCGAAACAGCTGTCTTAGGCGGTGCCGTACGCGTATTGGACACGCAGTTGCGTAGCTTTGTAACAGCGGAGATAAAACGCTTGGGAGAAACGATTCCCGCGGCCTACGCGTGCAGTTCGGAGGTAACGATAGTCAACGGTTATCCGGCAGTTGTAAATGCGCCGGCTTGCGTTGCCGTCATGCAGGAATCGGCTCGTGAAATCGGTCTGGAAGTCGCTCACATCGACCCGCGGCTGGGCGGCGAAGACTTTGCTTATTACGGTATGAAAAAGCCGGCGGCCATCGCCTGGTTCGGCATGGCCGATGCAACGGGAAAGCACGCACCTACACCGCATCACAATCCGAAATTCCGCATTGATGATGAAACGGGGCTGCCGGCGGCCTTGGAATACATGCTCACCGTATATACCAAGGCTTGCGAGGCCTTCGCCGCTCATTAATGAATGCTCAAAGACAGCAAAAACGCCGACGACACATGTCGTCGGCGTTTTATATTCAGCCTTATTGGGGAGGCATAAACCCTCTTTCCATAGCCAAATAGGATTCATATCTTTCTTTTTGCATCTTGTTCCGTCTTTTTCAAACAGAGCTTCTGCCGAATCGGGGAAGGTCCGCAAGAGGGATGCGAATCGAGTTTCACCCATGAGGAAGTCGCGGAAGCTTTCCTTAGGCGGCTTCGAGTCGAGAATGAACGGATTCTTGCCTTCCTTCTTAAGAAGCGGGTTGTAACGCCATAAGTGCCAGTATCCGGCTTCTACAGCGCGTTTTTGTTCCAACTGGCTCTGTCCCTGGCCGATTTTCAGACCGTGGTTGATGCACGGTGCATAACCGATAATGAGGGACGGGCCGGGGTAAGCTTCCGCTTCCTGCAAGGCCTTCATAAACTGATTCTTATCGGCACCCATAGCGACCTGAGCTACATATACATAACCGTATGTCGCTTCCATGAGACCGAGATCTTTTTTCTTCGTCTTCTTGCCCGATGCTGCGAACTGTGCTACAGCTGCCGTCGGCGTTGCCTTAGAAGCCTGACCGCCCGTATTGGAATATACTTCCGTATCGAAGACAAGGACGTTAATATCTTCGTTCATAGCCAAGACATGGTCAAGACCGCCGTAACCGATATCGTAAGCCCAACCGTCTCCGCCGAAGAGCCACTGACTGCGTTTTACAAGGAACTGCTTCATCTTATAAACACGTTCCAATTCAATATGGCCGTCTTTTTCAGCTTCCAACAGTGCCGTAACCTTTTCAGCCCGTTCGCGAGTGCCTTCGCTTACAGCCATCTTTTTCTTTCCATTCAAGGAGAGCGTCTTTCAAGGCCGTACTTGCAGCTGCGGATTTCAAAGCTTCTTCTACATAAGAAGCAAGGAGTTTGCGTTCCGCTTTTTCAGCAACCAACATACCGAAACCGTATTCGGCATTGTCTTCGAAAAGGGATGTTGCCCAAGCCGGACCGTGGCCCTTTTCGTTCTTCGTATAACCGCATGTCGGTGCACTGCCGCCCCATACGGACGAACAACCGTGTGCATTGGCAATCATCATACGATCACCGTATAACTGCGTAATAACCTTACAATACGGAGTTTCGGCACAACCTGCACAAGCACCCGTAAACTCGAGCAAAGGCTGTTCAAACTGGCTGCCGATAACCGTTCCTTTATTAGCCGGATTGGGCTTATTCGGCACCTTAATAACATAATCCCAAATAACGGACTTGGGTTGTTCTTCATCGAAGGGTTTCATGGTCAGGGCCTGTTTCGGGCAAACATGCGTACAGCTGCCGCAACCGAGGCAGTCCATGACGGAAACTACAATGCTGTATTTGTAATCGCCGGCCGTCTTAATAACCTTGTTCGTATAGCCTTCCGGAGCTTTAGCCGCTTCTTCATCCGTTAACAAGAAGGGGCGAATAGCTGCATGAGGACATACAAAGGAGCACTGGTTACAACCGATACATTTTTTTCATTATCCCAACTGGGAACGAACATAGCCACGCCGCGTTTTTTTCTTCGGCACATGTGCCTGTCGGCCAGTGTCCGTCTTCAAAGCCGTCGAAAATACTTACAGGCAGGGTCGTCACCTTCAAGACGATTTGTCGGCAACGCAAATTTCTTATAAAAATTCGGAGTGGCCGGACATATCGATTTCTTCATCAACAGCATCGGCCCAAGATGCGGGAACGTCGATTTTAACAATATTCTTAAGGCCTTCATCAATAGCCGCATAGTTCTTGTTAACGACTTCCTGTCCTTTTTTACCGTACGATTTTACGACCGCTTCTTTCAATTTTTCGATAGCTAAATCTACGGGAATAACTTCAGACAGCTTGAAGAACGCCGACTGCATAATCATGTTAATGCGCCCGCCTAACCCGATAGACTGAGCAATACCTACGCCGTCAAGGATATAGAACTGAACCTCGTTTTTGGCGATAGAGCGTTTCATAGCTGCCGGCAATTTTTCTTCCAGTTCTTCCGGTTTCCAAACTGTATTGAGAAGGAAGGTGCCGCCCTTTTTAATGCCTCTGAGCAAGTCATAGTTATATACATACGACTGTCTGTGACAAGCGATGAAGTCGGCACTGTTTACCAAATAAGGCATATTGATGGGGCTGGAGCCGAAGCGTAAGTGAGATACGGTTACACCGCCGGATTTCTTCGAATCATACGCAAAGTATGCCTGTGCATACATATCCGTGTTATCGCCGATGATCTTGATAGCACTCTTATTTGCACCGACCGTTCCGTCAGAACCGAAGCCCCAGAACTTACAAGCTTTCAACCCTTTTAGCCGCCAAATTGACTTCTTCTTTACGCGGTAAGGATTTAAAGGTTACGTCGTCGACAATGCTGAGCGTAAAGTCGGTCTTCGGCTCAGCTTCTTTCAGATTATCGAATACGGCAATAACGTCTGCCGGCAAGAATTCTTTGGAAGCAATACCGTAACGACCATTGTAAATCTTCGGACGAATATCTGCACGTGCAAAGGATGCGGCTACGCTGTGATACATAGGTTCGCCGTTGGCACCCGTTTCTTTTGTACGTTCAAGAACGGCGATTTTTTTTAACAGTCTTCGGCAAGGCTGCCAAGAAATGTTTTTTTCCGACCAGGGACGGAACATATGAACATTGATACAGCCCACTTTTTCGCCCTTTTCATTCAAATAGCGAACCGTTTCTTCAATGGTCTGAGCACCGGAACCGATAGCGATAATAACGTATTCCGCATCGGGTGCTCCCGTATAATTAAAGAGATGGTATTCACGACCGGTTATTTCGTGAATCATCTGCATATATTTTTCAGCTGTTTCGGGAACCTTGTCATAGAAACGGTTCAACGATTCTTTATGTTGCATATAAACTTCCGCCGGTTCACAGAAAGCTACCGCTTCGGGATTATCCGGATTCATCGCATGCTTGCGAAAAGCTTCAACTGCTTCCATATCGAGCATGGGGCGCAAGTCTTCATAATCAATAACTTCGATTTTCTGTAATTCATGGGATGTACGGAAACCGTCGAAGAAATTGATAATAGGTACACGACAGGAGATGGCCGTTGCATGTACGACAGCTGACAAGTCCATAACTTCCTGTACGCTCGATTCGGCCATCATACAGATACCCGTACCGCGCATAGCCATAACATCGTCATGACCGGCGAAAATGGTATAGCCGTTAGAAGCAATAGTTCTGGATGCTGCGTGGAATACGGCGGGCAGTAATTCCCCGCCACCTTGAACATGTTGGAAAGCATGATCATCATGCCCTGAGACGACGTAAAAGTCGTCGTTAAAAGCACCGGCATTTAAGGCACCGTGCAAGGTACCGGCCGCACCTTTTTTTCAGACTGCATTTCCTGTACTAGAACCGGTACTCCGAAGAGGTTCTTACGACCATGGGCCGACCATTCATCAACGTGTTCAGCCATAGGCGAAGACGGCGTAATCGGAAATATAGGTGCTACTTCCGTGAAGGCATAGGCAATGTGAGCGGCCGCCTCATTGCCGTCCATTGTCTTAAATACTTTTTTTCCCGACTCATTTCTTTCACTCCTTTTTTTAATTTTTCCGTCTATCTTTCTTTTTAAAAGCATAGCTACTATGCTTTATCTTGATATTATTGTAGTCTAAAACGTTTATCTTCTCAACAAAAAGCCGCCACCTTCCGGAGCGGCCGGTTTTTGAATAAAAACTCAAAAAGAGAGAAAATGCGATAACAAAGGCATTTTCTCTCTTTTTATTCGCTGGTACTAAAAAAAGTACCACATAATCTTAAGTTGTCGGTTCCCGCTTTATTTTGTCAGTCTTTCCAATGTACCGGCTATAACTTGGACAAGTTGGGCTACCGTGTCGAGTTCCACTCGTTCGTCCGCACTATGAATATCGTGAGTTTCGGGACCGACCGAAACGATGTCCAAGTCAGGATTCATAGCATAAGAGGAAACCCGTTTCCAAACCGCCGTGCATAGCTTCCATTCGCGGTTCTTTACCCATTACTTCCTTATATGCATCTGCCATGAGGGCCTGCAACTTACTATTTTTACTTTCTGTCCAAGCGGGGAAGGGCTTTTCTATATGCACTTTCGTTCCCGTAGATTTTGCCATAATAGGCATGACGCGAACCAAAGCCTGCAAACGAGCGTCAGACGACGAACGGGGGAAGTACTGGAAGGCCAATACATCTTCTCGAGTCTCAATAGTACCGAGGCTGGCTGAAAGAGCCGGCAAACGCGGCAGGCGGCGATCCATTGCAAAGACGCCGCAATGGAGCAAGTTGATAACATCGACAATCGATGTCGTATCTTCTGCAGAAAGAACCGATTTCGGAAGGTCTGCCGGCGTAACTTCGAATACGGCATTCGGATCCGTTTCTCCGTAAACAAGATGAAAATCTTTCCGCTGCGGCCACCGTCGCCTTCACACGGTCAACGTCCTTTGCCGCTACTACTATGACTGCCAAAGCATCGGACGGAATGGCATTAGCCGCAACGCCGCCCTTATAATCGGCCAAAGCATACTCAACGCCGCCTTCAGACAAGCGATACAGGACATCGGCTACAGCCTTAATGGCGTTGCCGCGACCTTCATTAATAACTTCGCCCGAATGGCCGCCGGCCAAAGCATGGGCACGAACAGTCAATGCCGTATCGCCCGTCGGAGCACACCGGTGCAAGTCACGTGTAAACTCCATATGACAACTCCCGGCCGATGCGACACAAATAACATGAATCGATTCGGAGTCACAGTTAATAACATATTTAGCGTCTTTTACGTGGTCTGCCGAAAGAGATAAAGCACCGGTCATGTTCGTTTCTTCGTCGACTGTAAAGATAAGACGCAACGGGCCGTGCTGAATTTTTTGTTGTATGAGATAAAGCGAAATCGCTACAGCAATCCCGTCGTCCGCACCGAGACTCGTCCCGTCGGCACGCAGAATATTTCCTTCACGCACCAACTTAATCGGGTCTTTTTGCGGATCAAAGGCTACACCCGGCTTAGCTACGCAGACCATATCCATATGGCCCTGTAAAAATCGTCAAAGGAACGTTTTTCACAACCCGGTGTTGCCGGTACATCGGCAATAATATTATATATTTCATCTTGTCGAGCCTTTACACCCAGTTCGGCAAGACGGGCAACAATATAGTCACTTACTTCTTTTTCATGGTGAGACGGGCGGGGATGTTTGGCAAGCCCTTCAAACTCCGTCAATACGCCCGAAATAATTTCTTGTTCTGTCATAACAGCGACCTCCTTCGCTATGAGTCGAAAAACTTGTATAAACCTATACTGTAATCGTCAATATTATAACATACTCATACCTTCCCGTCTTGTACTTAAACGCAACTACAGGCCCTATTGCTGACTTTTTCGGCATTATTCCGTCATCGTTTCGTGACAATAAGTATTCTTCTATAGTATACTATTTAGAACCGAATTGGATTTTTATCATATTTCATTAAGGAGGTAGAGTATATGAACTCTCAAAAAGATGTAACCGTATACCCGAGCCTACCGGAACTTACCTTCCGAGGGATGTTCCTAGGCATGCTCATTACGGTTATCTTCACGGCGTCCAATGTTTACTTGGGCCTAAAAGTAGGCTTGACGTTCTCATCATCCATTCCGGCCGCCGTCATTTCTATGGCTATTCTGCGCATGTTTAAAGATTCCAACATTTTGGAAAACAACATGGTCCAGACCCAGGCTTCCGCTGCCGGTACGCTGTCAGCCATCATCTTCATTCTTCCCGGCCTTTTAATGCTGGGCTACTGGCAGGGATTCCCCTTCTGGCAAACCATGGTTCTTTGTGCTTGCGGCGGCTCGTTGGGTGTCTTGTTCACCATTCCCTTACGTCGTGCCATGGTCGTAAACAGCGACCTTCCCTACCCTGAAGGTCTGGCTGCTGCGGAAATCCTGAAAATAGGATCCGCTTCTCATGACAATGACAAAAAAGCATCTAAGGACACGGGCATGAAAGATATCGTCAAAGGCACGTCGTTAGCAGGCTTAATCAGTCTATGTGCCAACGGTTTCCATGTTCTGTCTTCCGAATTCAGCTACTGGATGTCCTTCGGCAAAGTGACGACTCAGATTCCCTTGGGCTTCTCCATGGCCCTTCTCGGTGCCGGTTACTTAATCGGCATTGCCAGCGGCATCGCCATTTTGGTCGGTACGCTCCTGGCTTGGGGTGTCTTCGTTCCTTATTTAACTTCCACTTTATCGCCTGCTGAAGGCCAGACGGCTGCCGCCTTTGCTAAGGCCGTATGGGCTCAAAAAAAGTACGCTTTATCGGTGCCGGCACCATCGGCATTGCCGCCATCTGGACACTGATAAAACTACTGGGACCCGTTATCGACGGCATTAAAATGTCTATTAATGCGATTCGTGCCAACGACACGGCGGAAAAACAGGCTTTACACCATACGGACATCGACATGAGTCCCAAAGCGGTAGGACTGGTTTTCCTGGCTATTTTAGCCGGACTCTTCTTTACCTTCTACACTTTTTGTCGCCGATGCGGCTCTGCCGGCAAGTGTAAGTATTACTTATATTGTCGTCGGTATTTTAATCGCCATTCTCATGGGTTTCTTTGTTGCAGCGGCCTGCGGTTATATGGCGGGCCTCATCGGTACCTCTGCAAGCCCCATTTCGGGTATCGGTATTCTCGGCATCATCGTTTCTTCTCTGGCCGTTCTTGCCTTGGGTAATGCTTTCAATATATTCGCTACGGCGGAAGGCGCAAAAATTCGCTACGGCACTGGCTATCTTTATTACCAGTGTTATTGTCAGCATCGCCTCTATCTCAAACGATAATCTTCAAGACTTAAAGACGGGCTATATCGTCGGTGCCACGCCCTGGAAGCAGCAGGTAGCCTTAATTCTCGGGTCCATAGTCGGTGCTATCGCTATTGCCCCGGTTTTAAACCTGCTCTATCAGGCTTACGGCTTTACGGGAGCACTGCCTCGTGAAACCATGGATCCGTCACAGGCACTTGCCGCTCCTCAGGCAGTCCTCATGACGACCATCGCTCAAGGTATTTTCAGTTCCGATTTAGACTGGAACTTCATCCTCTTCGGTATTGGCGTGGGCGTCGTCGCAATTATTGTCGACATGCTTTTGCGCAAGAGCACAAAGTCTCTCGCTCTCCCGCCATTGGCTATCGGCATGGGCATTTATTTGCCTCCTACCTTGGAAGTTCCTCTGGTTATCGGTGCCGTTATCGGCTATTTCATTCACAAACACTTGCGTAATCGCGCTCAACAACGTAATCCCGAACATGTGGAGGAAGACGTAGACGCTTGCCATCAACGGGGCGTGCTCTTCGCTTCGGGACTTATTGTCGGCGAATCTCTCATGGGCGTTATTATCGCCATGATTATCGTCTTCTCCATTACAACCGGCGGCAGTGAAGATCCGTTAGCTCTCGTAGGCAAGGATTTCGCTAATACGGCCGATCTCCTCGGATTGGGCGTATTCGTTCTTTCCATCGTTTATTTCATCTATCACATCTTGTCGACGAAATTTACTCCGTCTGACAAATAACAGAAGGGATTTAAAGCCGTATGGCCGAAAGGCTATACGGCTTTTCTCTGTTCTCACCTTCCGCCATATGATAAAAATATAGATAGATTCATATATTGAGGTGATTTCAATGCAAGGACTGGCATTGTCTTTACAACAAAAAAACAAAAAAACGACCCAGTTCCAGAAACTTGCCACAACATTGTTAACCCTTCAAGGACAAGACCTGGACGAGTATATACGACAGCAAAGTGATGAAAACCCGCTGATCGAAGTAGCTTACCCATCCCACCGCCCCGATACGGACCTGCCTATAGCCAAATTATCGGAAACGCCGCAAGAAAAAGCTGAAGAATCAGCTTGCCTTACTTTCGTTACCCGTAACGATTCGAAAAAAATTGCCGAATTTATCATTGACTCCTTGGATGAAAAGGGTTTTTTTAAGGACGAAGATTTGCGAACGGCCGCTACCCTCCCCTTCAGTCGTTGGGATATTGGGCGCGCAACCATAGCCGTTCGTTCTCTCGATCCGCCGGGTGTCGGAGCGCGTTCGCTTTGCGACTCACTCATTATCCAAGCACGCCGCAAAAAAAACTGTCCACCCCATACATTACAGCTTTTAAAAAATCACTACGACAATTTTCTGAATGGCCGCTGGCAAGTTCTTCGTAAGGAATCAGGCATAACTAACAACGAATTATCAGAGGTTATAGCTTTCTTACGCACTCTGTCGCTGGTTCCCTTAGAGCAAACGCCTTCAACGGCATTGTGGGTCCGACCGGAAGGAGAACTGGTCATTGACACTAAAACCGCCTCCGTTCGCCCCATATTGTTCCAGGCCTGTCCGTCTGTACGCTTCCGTTCCGACTTGTATTCGAACTATCACAATGCCGGGGATAAGCCGACAAAGCTCTTTTTGAGTCACGCCAAACGTTCATATGTAACCCTACGTTCCGCCCTGGCTTATCGTTCCGATTCCATTCGCCGAGTTTTGGAAGTTATTGCAACCGAGCAGCGGGAATCATTGCTGACAGGGGCTCCTTTACAACCGTTAACACAACGCGATATTGCTTTACGGACGGGACTGAGCGAAACAACGGTGAGCCGAGTCTGTAAAAATCGATATATACTTTTTCGGAATCACACATATAAAATTCAACATTTTCTTTCTCGTGCTTACGAAAAAGATATAGGTTCCAGTATTTCCGACGATGAGGTAAAGCGAAAACTACTCTCCCTGATTGACAAGGAAGACCGTTCCAAACCCTATTCAGATAATGCTTTAACGAAACTTCTCGTCGCCCAAAACATCCCTATCGCCCGTAGAACGGTAACTAAACTGCGATTGCAACTGGGTATCCCCAACAGTACCATTCGAAAGGCTCATGATTCTTAATTGCTAAAAAAATCCACTGTAGAAGTATAATTTAAATATCCGCAAGGATACAGTTATTATACGTAATTAGCGGGGGATGATCTCATGGGTAAATTACAGTGGAAACGTGTTTACGACGCACCGGAAGAAAGTGACGGATACCGTATTCTTATTGATAGACTTTGGCCTAGAGGCATAAAAAAGGAAGCGGCCGAACTCTCCGACTGGGCCAAAGACATTGCTCCGTCAACGGACTTGCGCAAAAAAAGTACCATCACGGAGAAATTTCCTACGAAGATTTTGCCACCGCTTACGACAAGGAGTTATCCGAGAATCCGGGCTTACCGGCCTTTGCTAAAGAAATCAAAGATCACCTTCGTAACGGTAACGTAACACTCCTTTATGCCGGAAAAGATCCGGATAAAAGTCAGATTCCTACCTTAAGAGCTCATATTAATAAACATGAACACATTAGCTGAGAAAGGGTGTATTTACTAATGAAAGCACTGAAAATCGAAATGGTCGTAGGTCGTGAAATCATCGACTCTCGCGGCAATCCTACTGTCGAAGCGGACGTAATTCTTTCCGACGGAACCGTCGGTACCGGCGAAGCTCCCAGCGGTGCGTCTACAGGTCAGTTTGAAGCCCTGGAGTTACGTGACGGCGACAAATCCCGTTTCGGCGGCAAAGGTGTCGGCAAGGCCGTGACAAATATTAACACGATTATTCGCGAAACTCTTGTAGGCATGAACCCTTGTGATGCTTACGCCATTGACCGCGCTATGATTGCCGCTGACGGCACGACGGATAAATCCAAACTCGGCGCCAATGCCATCTTAGCCGTATCCATTGCTACCGCCAAGGCAGCCGCAACAGCCATCGGAATTCCCTTATATCGCTACATCGGCGGCATTAGCGGAAATCGCCTGCCCGTTCCGATGATGAATATTCTGAACGGCGGTGCTCACGCAGCCAATACGGTAGACGTGCAAGAATTTATGATTATGCCTGCCGGTGCCCCGTCCTTCCGTGAAGGCTTGCGTTGGTGCACAGAAGTATTCCATGCCCTGGCAGCCCTGTTGAAAGAAAAGGGTCTGGCTACTTCCGTCGGTGATGAAGGCGGCTTTGCTCCCGACCTGGCAAGCGATGAAGACGCTATCCAATACATTCTTGCTGCCGTAGAAAAAGCGGGCTATACACCGGGTAAAGATTTCGTTCTGGCTATTGATGCCGCATCCAGCGAATGGAAGAGCGGTAAAACCGGCGAATACGTCTTGCCTAAATGCGGTAAGAAATATACATCCGAAGAATTGGTCAACCACTGGAAATCCCTTGTCGAAAAATATCCTATTTATTCCATTGAAGACGGCCTGGATGAAGAAGACTGGGAAGGTTGGAAACATATGACGGAAGTACTCGGAGATAAGGTTCAACTCGTAGGCGACGACCTCTTCGTTACGAACACGCAACGTCTTTCCAAGGGCATTGCTCAAGGCAGCGCCAACTCTATCCTTATTAAACTCAACCAGATCGGGTCCCTTACGGAAACGCTTGACGCCATTAAGATGGCTCATCACGCCGGCTTTACGGCCATCATTTCCCACCGTTCCGGCGAAACGGAAGATACCACCATTGCCGACTTGGCAGTCGCTTTGAATGCGGACCAGATTAAAACCGGCGCTCCTAACCGAAGTGAACGCGTAGCTAAATACAACCGCTTGCTCCGCATTGAAGAAGAGCTGGGCGACAGTGCCGTATATCCGTGCTTCAACGCCTTCCAGCAAAAAAACACTAATACAAATAAAAAGACGTATGGCATTTGCCATACGTCTTTTTATTTGCTCTAACAGGCTTCTCTTTTATCACCCACTTGTCTTGTACAAATCAACGTTGTACACAGGCCGCTTTCAGTATAGCGAGCCCCCCTCAAGCTTATATGAATCAGCTGTTCATACGATTGAAATATTCAATAGCCTTCGGGCTGAATTCAATAAACGTATTACCGTATGAGAAAGGACCCAGTTCATACGGCTGGTATACGAGATTGATATATCCCTTGCCGATTAAGAAGTAGTTGTCCGATGCATAGTTTACATGCCATCCCCGTGGTAGATATGTTTTTTTACGAGTGCTCGTATAAAAGGAGAGGACCCCGTCTCGTACAGCAGTATCCAGTTGTTTGGCACTTGCAATTTTGACGTAGTTATATAAAGGAACCCGTTGGCCCGTTCTCTTGTCATATACCATGCCTTGGGTTCGATATGAGCCGTGAGCTGCCCCGGCACGATAATAATACGTTGTTAACAAGAGAGAAACTACGTCCTTATCTTCATACGTCACTTTGTAGCTTTGCGATACTTGGTAAACGTGACGATTATAGTAGGCGTCTTTGGCTTCACCTACATAAGCGGCAATATCCGTATTAATAGCTGTCTGAGCTACCGCATTTTCCGTATACACGAGGGGATACTTCAAATCCATATTCATATCCGTTTGGCTGCCCGTCACTACTTCGGCATACGCCGGTAGTGTCGCCAGGGTGCTTAAAAGTGCTATCATCCCGATTTCCTTCCAATTCATTACATCCTCGCTCCTTCTCTTTAATCAAATCTTTATTTTTGTCTCAGTATATCTTCCGCTTCTGTACAAACATAAGCCAACTGTCGAGATAATTTTCGCAATCTTTGCGATGAATGCACCCATACGGCGCAACCGGCGGCCAGTACTGCACTACCGATAATATCACTTGTGTAGTGTACACCCGCAAAGACCCTGGATAGTCCTTGTAACAAGGCCCATCCCAAAAGTCGTTTACCTCCGCTTTGCCGACTAAGGATAAACGAAAAGGCTGCAGTTACGGCGTTTAGCGTATGATTACTCGGAAAGGAAGCGTTATCTTCGTGAGTAATACGTGCTGTTTTTACCTTGAGTAAACGGTCTCGGTCTGTGCCAGATACGCCGAATGAGAAGTGACACTGCCGACGCCGCAAGAACGGAAAAAAGCGCCTCCACAAGGGCCGCCCGTTTTCGGACCCGATCCTTACGAGATGTCACAAACCACGAAACGATTCCGTACAAAGGATAAATAAGAAACCCGAAACGAGCTACCCAAACGAGAAGTCGCTCACATCCCCGTACCACTACGGAAATTATATAAATAAAGCGTAAAATACGTGACATTTCCTATACCCCGATTATTTTTTTCACGGCCTTGATCAAGGCTTCTACATGTACGTCCGTTACATCCACAACCGGCACGGATATATTCATCATCTCGAAAAAGAATCGGCAATTCCGTACACCCTAATATTAGCGTGTCGATATGATGGCTGCCAATCATTTCTTCAACAAGGTCCGAAAAAAATATTTTTTTGTGCCCTTTTCCGTTACGATTCCCGCTTCCAATTCTTTTTCTATAATCTCATGAACCTTCAGCTGATCGTCTTCTTCAGGCACGATTGCTTCAATGCCCGCATCTCTAAAAGGCCTTTTTTTGAAAAAGTCTTCCCTCATTGTAAACAAGGTGCCTAACAACAGTGGTCTCTTAAGGCCCTGCATTGCCACATAACCGAGCCGTCACGGCTACACTGCTGACCAGAGGTACGGGCGAGTTTTTGCAGACAACTCGTCAAAAGACAATATGCGGTGTATTGCCCGTCATAGCGACTACTTGTGCACCGCCTGCCGCCAGATTGGTAATCCCCTGTGTAGCTAAATACTCCGTAAGGCCTGCACAATCCTTTTTGCCCGCAGTAAGACAACACTCGATACACATCAAGGCTCTCTATAAGAAGTGGCGGAAAAAGATTTTTCCCGCTTATAAACTTTCTCGGTTATCTTTTTTTATAGTATAACAGCGTGGATTCAGGACCGATACCGCCGATTAATCCCAATTTTTAACATAAGCCTACTCCTATTCCGGTAACCTTGCATAAATAGTTTTTGAACTTACGTGCTTTATCATGCCTAGTTTACCGGCAACGGCGCTTATTACGGACTGAGGTGCATCCATAGTAATACTGATAATGGATATCCATCGTTCTTTATAAGGCAATCCCATACGCCCAATAATATATTCTCTGTAATCGTGAAAAACGGCATTAATTTTTTCCGCCGCCTCGCCGTTGCTGACAATAATACCGCTAAGAGCTACTCTAGTTTCATCCATAGCTACTCCTTATACAAAAAATCCCTGCGCAAATCGCAGGGATAGAGTCATCACATAGAAGACAAACCTTATTTACATGAGCTTATCATTATAAACGAGGCCATACGGATATAGTTGTCCATGCGGTTTGCCGTCAGGCCGTTCCTTTCGACGCACCTACTGCCTACAGTATATCATTTGCCGGAATCACTGACAATTACTACATAATCCTTGCTTTTTTTATCCTTCTCGACATGCTATGATTAATAAAACATATAAAAAGCCTTTACGGAGATGATAAAATGATTTGCAAAACCTGCGGTGTCGAATTAAGAGACGGCGTTCGCATGTGTCCCATTTGCGGCACACAACAAGTGGAAGTACCGCCTAAACCGCGTCAAACACAACCGGCTAAGCTGGTCTTAACCAAGCAGAGGATCATCAGCCTGCTGTTTGTCTTACTGTTCATTGCCGTAGCTCTTTGGCGCATAATAGTCCCGCAATAGCAATGAGGAAAAAAGTATCCCGTCGAAAATAATCGACGGGATACTTTTTATTTACAGTTCATATTATAGTAATTTCTTAATATGAACGAATTATTTGCCCTGGAAATTCTTTTCTTTTCTCTTTTCCATGAAGGCAGCCATACCTTCCGTCTGGTCTTCCGTGGAGAAGCACAGGCCGAATACTTCGTCTTCATAAGCAATACCCGTAACGATATCGCACTGCATACCGCGATTAATAGCTGCTTTGGAAAGTTGTACGGCAATAGGAGCATTAGCCGCAATCTTCTTAGCCACTTTCATAACCGTCGGCATCAATTCTTCCTGGGGAACGACTTTATTAACAAGGCCGATACGATACGCTTCATCGGCTTTTAATATTAGCAGCCGTGAAAAATCAATTCTTTACCGTAACCGCGACCTACGACACGGGGCAGACGTTGCGTACCGCCAAAACCGGGCGTAATGCCAAGACCGACTTCAGGTTGGCCGAAGAGTGCATTTTCAGAAGCATATCTGAAGTCGCAAGCACAAGCCAATTCACAACCGCCGCCGAGAGCAAAGCCGTTAACAGCTGCAATAACCGGCTGAGGAAGGTTTTCAATGCGCGTAAAGACATCCTGCCCGATTTTACCGAAGTTACGGCCGTCTACAGCGTTTTTCGTGGACATTTCCTTAATATCCGCGCCGGCAACAAAGGATTTATCTCCACCGCCGGTAATAACTACTACTTTAACGTCTTTATCCGTTTCAAGTTTGCCTACCAAATCATTTAATTCCAACAGCGTTTCGGAATTCAACGCATTCAGTGCCTTCGGGCGATCAATCGTCAAAACACCGATTCCGTCCTGGTTTTCAAATTTAATGTTGTTATAAGCCATTGTAATAACCTCCTTTAAATGTGCAAAACCGGATTTATCTCGCTTGTAATGAGGCTATTCACAAGATAAATTCTTTATATTCATAGTATACCACGTTCCATTTGTAACAATAAGTATTTTATCTTCTTTTTCTATTCCTTTTATCGTTCGATAGCTTTTTATCTATGTTTTTTTCGTAATACCTATTGTAATAATATACTTCTTTTTATTTTATTTTTACTTTTTTATAAACTCTTTTCAGCCTTCATTAGTGATTTAAATCACATTTATTCTGTAAAAGAGGAGCCTTCATCAGAAAGCTCCTCTTTAATAACTATTTTTGTAACTGTGCTACTTTTAGCCTGTAGTTCTTTATTTTCTTCACGAAGTTGACGCATTTCCCGTTCCATAGCATCCATTCTTTCCGCCAAATCGGAATCCTGCCGAACGGAAGGTTCCCCTCTTTTTCCGACTCGGAAGGTAGCTCCTATATTGGCCGACAATTTATGGCTGTCACCGAAATTCGATGCCGCTCCGAAGGAAAAGCATCAAAGTCACGGGACGCATTGTAAAATCCGCCCATAGCTACGGCTTTTTTCCCGTCATAGGAACCTAAGGCTGCCGCAATCTGGAATTTCGATTCACTTCCCGTGTAATCTAAAGGATGTAGTCCTGCCAGAGCTGCCGAGGCGGCACCGACATTTTTAATTTCTTTACTCAAGCCACCGGTCATATTTTGCCCCGTATTGATACAGCTGATTACCTGTTACGGCATCATGGGATCCGGCAGCAATACGTCCATCCGCTACGTTAACAATCCGTCGTTGTGTCGTATCGTTGCCGACAGACACAACATTGGTTTCTGCCGCCGTACTGCCACCGCCGATAGCAATACTCCCGTTACCGGTGACGGAAGCGTTATGACCCCATAGCCAGCCCCTTCTACGGCATTAACATTGGCACCGTTACCGATAGCTGCCGCATAGTCTTTCTTAGCTACCGCATTAGCCCCGAATGCTGTACCGTTTCTACCCGTATTCGTATTTAACCCGAAATTCGTCCGTTCGCCGCGAATGACAACACGTGCCGTATCGGGTGCACCGTTACCCAAGTTATCGGGCACATGACGTCCGCCGTGTACAGGATATGAATCAGGTGCATAATTCGAGTCGGGTGTCAAAGAACACTGGCTCCTGTCGTCGCATCAACACGAGTTCTGCCGGCTGTCGCCTGACCCGGCGTCGCCTGACCGATTAAAACACTGGCTGCCGAATCTATTTGCGGCGCCGCCGCACAAACTACTCCTCCAATGACGACACAAGCCGTAAGGGTCGCAAAAATACGCATACTCTTATTTTTCATTACTACCCAGTCCCCCTCTACTATTTTGATATAGTATATACGTTATGTTTTTATTTTTAATACTATGATATTCATTGTCAATATCTATTTTTAGAAAAAATATTTCATTCTTACTAAGAATGAAATCGTGAATATCTCTTCTTTATCGGCTCTTAATCGGTATCTTTTTAATTTGTTTTATTCATAAATAATAATAGCTAGTTATCTAATTTGTTTTCATTTGAATATATTTTATACATATAAAAATATCATCTTTTGCTGCTATAAAATAAAAACAGCCTCCTTTTTCAAAGGAGGCTGTTTCTTTTACCTGTACTTATATTATACCCGTCACCATATAGAAGAAAAACGGCAAAGAAGGCTACGAAGATCTTAATCAGCGTAATAGCAAACATATCTTTATACGCTTCTCGATGCGTTAATCCGCAAATAGCCAAGGTTGTAATAACAGCACCGTTATGGGGCAAGCTGTCCATCCCGCCGGAAGCCATGGCGGCAATACGATGCACGACTTCTGCCGGAATGCCTACTGCAGCCGTTTCCGCTAAAAAGTGATTGCCGAAAATATCAAGAGCTATACTAAGGCCGCCCGAAGCGGAACCCGTAATTCCGGCAAGAATATTGACCATTAAAGCTACATTGAACAAGGGAATACCCTGGCCGATTCCTAAAAGAGAGTCGGCGACTTCAAGAAAGCCCGGCAAGGAAGAAATTACATTACCGTAACCTACTTCCGATGCCGTATTCATAATAGCAAGAAGGGATCCGAGCGCTCCTGCATTAAAGGGCCGCCTTAATACTTGTATTCTTGGACATAAACCTTTCTGCCCGTAACACAGGCAATAATGATAGCTACTAAAAAGGCCTATAACCAAAGCCCAAATAGCGATTACATTATGAACATTCTTAGCTACTAAGGGTAGGTTCATGGCTCTGAAGGGTTCTATTAATGCATCATGCCAGTCGAACATAACGGAAAAATAGAAGTTAATCGCCAAGACAACGATAAGCGGTACAAGAGACAGGGTCCACGGCGGCAAAGGTGCATTCGGATCAATTTCCGTTTCGTTAACCGTATGATGGCCGTAGCCTTCGCCGGCCTTTTTCATGTGTTTACGCCGCCATTCAAGATAAATAAAGCAAAGAACGATTAACAAGGTGCCGCAAATAATACCCAAAATAGGGGCCGCAAAGGTCGTCGTTCCCAGATAAATGGTAGGAATGATATTTTGGATTTGAGGTGAACCGGGATAGCAGTCCATCGTTGCCGTAAAAACTCCGGCAACAAAGCAGGCGGGAATTAAGCGTTTCGGAATTTCCGCTTCTCTAAAAAGTGCCGCAGCGAAAGGATATACCGCAAAAGCACAGACAAACATAGAGATACCGCCGTAACAAAGAATCATACACGCGAATACTACTGCAAAGATAGCTCGTTCTTTACCGATAACTTTAATGGTTTCCATAGCAATACTGCGAGCCATGCCGGTTTCTTCCATCACTTTGCCGAAAAACAGCTCCTAACAGGAAAAATAGGGAAGAAAGATTTGATATACATTACGGCTTTAACCATAATAACTCCGTGTACCCGGGCAACACGGGAAGGCCTGATACGGCTGCTGCGAATAACGCAAAAATCGGTGCAAATAAAATAACGGAATAGCCACGATACGCAAAGGTTACTAAGAGAACCAAACTAATAATAATAGCCACAATTTCCATATACATACTCTCCTTTTTCTTTTAATCATTACGGCCATTTGAATCGTCCTGTATCTTATGACTTCATTATAAAGATTTTGTTTGTGAATAAAATATCATAGTTTGGCCAAAATTTGACTTTATGGAATTCATGAATTTCACAGCGTATTTATGCCGTTTTTACATTAATACGAAATGTCTATAAGATGTGCCGAGTGAAAGCTATATTTTTTTAACCGATACTTAGTTCTTTTAAATCATAACTTAAAATGCTCTCCTTGTACAGTCGGCTCACCTAAACTCTAAAGAAAAACAGACAGGAGAAGACATACAAGTCTTCTCCTGTCTGTTTTAAAAAAGAGGTTGTTAAAAAAATGCTTTACAGGCTGATGTGCAGTGATTGTGCAGAATGGATCCGGAAATAATCATCTGCTGTACCTGGTTGGTACCTTCGTAAATCTGCGTTATCTTGGCATCACGCATATACCGTTCAACCGGATACTCTCTCGTAAATCCATAGCCGCCGAATACTTGAACCGCATCCGTCGTCACTTGCATAGCAATATCGGATGCATATTTTTTCAACAATAGACGCATCCATAGAGTAGGACTTCACATCAGGTTGTCCCATCTTCCATGCGGCCTTATACACTGCCAATCTGGCCGTTTCAATTTTTATCTTCATATCAGCCAACATAAACGCAATGGCCTGTTTTGTCGCAATGGGTTTACCGAACTGTACCCGTTCTTTAGCATATTTAACGGCTTCATTATAAGCGCCTTCCGCAATTCCCAAAGGCCTGTGCACCGACACCTACGCGTCCGCCGTCCAAAGTCATCATGGCAATCTTAAAGCCGTCCCCTTCTTTTCCCAAAAGATTCTCTGCCGGAATCCGCACGTTCTGGAAGACAAGTTCCCGTTGTACAGATGCACGAATACCCATTTTTACTTCTTCTTTACCGTAAGTAAAGCCTTCCATCCCTTTTCTACGATGAAAGCGCTCATGCCTTTAGCACCCTTGGACTTATCCGTTGCTGCAAAAACCACTGTAACTTCGGCTTCTCCACCGTTCGTGTTAAATACCTTGGAACCGTTCAACGTATAGGAACCGTCTTCATTTTTCTGGCTGTCGTGCTACCGTTCAGTGCATCCGTGCCCGCATTGGGTTCTGTCAATCCGAAGGCACCGAGTGCCGTCCCTTCCGCCAAGGGTTTTAAAAACTTTTCCTTTTGTTCTGCCGTACCGAATTTCCAAATAGGCCAGGAACAAAGCATGGTATGTACTTCAAAGCTCAAAGCGATGGACGGATCTACTTTAGCAATTTCTTCGCAAGCTACAGCCAAACTAAGGAAGTCGGCACCGACACCGCCTTCTTCTTCACTCCAAAGGAATGCCGAGCAGACCCAATTGACCCATTTCATCGAGAATAGACCGATCAAAGGTTTCTTTTTCGTCACGTTCCTTTACTGTAGGTAACAAACGTTTTTCAGCAAAAATCTTTTGCCAAGTTGGCAATATCCAACTGCATTTCCGTCAATTTAAAATCCATGGTGTGTTTCCTCCCGTGTACCTTTTATTTTTAATATTTTTAAATGCTTACTATTTATCCGTAAATTTAGCCTTACGCTTCTCTACAAAAGCAGCCATACCTTCTTTTTGATCTTCCGTGGAGAAGCAAAGGCCGAAAACTTCATCTTCATAAGCAATGCCCGTAATAACGTCGCAATTAATACCGTGATTAATAGCCGCTTTAGAAAGTTGAACGGCTATTTTGGCGTTGGATGCAATTTTCTTAGCCGTCTTCATAACAGCTTCCATGAGTTCTTCTTGGGGAACAACCTTGTTTACCAAGCCGATGCGATACGCTTCTTGAGCATCAATCATAATAGCCGTAAAAATGAGCTCCTTCCCATAACCGCGGCCGACGACACGAGGCAGACGCTGTGTACCGCCAAAAACCGGGGTAATACCGAGACCGACTTCAGGCTGTCCGAATTTAGCCGTTTCAGCCGCATAGCGGAAATCGCAGGCACATGCCAATTCACATCCACCGCCGAGCATACCCGTTAACAGCCGCAATAACAGGCTGAGGGAGGTTTTCGATACGCGTAAACGCATCTTGTGCAATCTTACCGAAGAACCGACCTTCTACCGCATTCTTAGTAGACATTTCAACAATATCCGCACCGGCAACAAAAGACTTTTCACCGCCGCCTGTAATAATCAAGACTTTTACTTCCGCATCGTTTTTCAATTTCGCCTACACACCGGTTCAGTTCAGTAACCGTTTCCGTATTTAAAGCGTTCAAGGCTTTCGGACGATTAATCTTCAAAATACCGATACCGTCTTCCTTCGTAAACTCAATGTTATTGTACTTCATAACCATACAACCTCCCTCATTAATAACCGAAAATTCTATGAAGTTTAACCCGCTTATTGCATATCTTTTTGATATGTTACGGTCAGTATAGCTTTTTCGCATCATTGACTAAAAACAGGAAAGTTTTGCACTTTCTCGCACCCTTTTGACTTCCATGGACTTATCGTTCATAAATATGTTGCAAATTATGCATTTTCACCATATTTTTATTACGATAACCAAGCAAATATTATAATAATCACAATATGGGCGAATAGAAATATATGTGCCGGAGAGAGGATGTGCCTCATGGGCCAAGAAAACTATGCAGAAACACTGAAGAAGTTACTTACTTTTACGCAAGCAAAGTTTGTTTCTATTGCTGAAGTGGTCGGTTATGACTATATCTTATGTCAATAAGTGAGCAATGGGACTAAGCTTCCGTCTTCCCGTTACATAGAACAGATAAATGAAGATTTAGGGACGATATTTTTACTCATCTCATCAAAGAAAAATAACCGCGAAAAAACGATTTATAAAATATTTGCCTTGCCTGAAGACACAACGGATTTGGAGTTTGCCATTACACAGCATTTATGTGCCGCCTATAGAGGCCAGCATTCACCAAACACATCCGACAAAAACAAAAAGACGGAAAAGCCGGCTGCCTCATTACAAAGTATTAACGGGGGACACATAATACCAAGTCATTCTTGTCCGACTTGATTCATAAAGGGGTGTCCACAAAATCGGGAGAAACGGAGCTCCTTGTCTTTGACGACTTTTGTACTTTGTATCAAGCCGGTTTTGGAATTTTTCAACGATCTTCCGTTGCAACAAAAGAGCCTGACGGTCCGAGTCGGCCTTGATTTGGACAGGTTGGACGATAACTGTCGCCTTTTTGAACATGTTTATGCGACCTTAAACAGACTGCTTGATATTAATTTTTATTTTTTTATGATATCAAGGATATCGAACGTTCCAACTTGCTTTATTATGAAGGATAGTTTTGTCATTCAATATGCTTTTATCCAAAACCGGTTCCTTTATGATGTGTTCTCATATTTCTAACGAGGCAACTGTCCGAGATATTTACGAAAATTTCAATTTCAGCGATCTGACCAAAAGACCGCTTACGGCTCTTTCCGATTCTCTGGGAATGGATAATACCGGTTACCGCACGGCTTTTTATGCAAATAGTCGATTCTTTTTCCATTTAACGAACGGCTTTGACTTTCTCTTGCCTCACGATGTTTTCGAAAGTATTCGCGAGCTCAGCTCCCCGGAGCAACAACAGTCTATTCCGCGTCTATGTGTGACGTGGGAGGAAATCGTGAATAATGCTGAAATCGAATTTATTATTCCTACCTCGTCCCTCATGCGGTATTTGGAAAACGGATACATTTATCTAACCGATGTAGAATATTCATTAACACCGGAAGAACGCAAGGAGCATATTCAAAACAGTCCTGTCTACTATGCAGGAAAAACCCGCACATTATTATGGGCGTACTTTCAACCCTCGGCTTAGGAAAAAGTTACAAAGGAGAAAACCTTTCTTTTTACTCCAACTATAAAACGGGATTTATGAAAAAGAACAAGAGGTATATTCACAACCAGGCCAGTCCGTTCTACCTAATTACAGACCACCGCCTTCACACAATTATCCTTAACTATTTCCGTTCTTTAAAAGAATTACCTTTATACCGGCAGTACAAAATAGACGAATTATTGACAATTTATGAGCGTATTAAACCTCTCATTGAACGAACATTATGTATAAAGTAAAAGAACGCTTCCGACCGGAAGCGTTCTTTTACTTTAATTATCGATTGGCTTTCATTTCTTTTAAGCCCATCAATTCATCTTTTGAAAAATAAACTCGGGCATTACTTTTTACATCTTTCATTATAGGCGTAAATCCCATCTGATCAAGGACATCTTTTTGAAGGTCGATGCCCGGGTGCAATTTCCGTCAAATGAATACCGTCTTCTTTCATTTCAAAAAACGGCACGTTCCGTAATATAGTAAACATGTTGACCTTGCTTACGTGCATAATCACCACTGAAAGTAATATGGTCTACACTCGGTACAAACTTACGAACCGAGCCTTCCTGTATAATCGTAAGTTTTCCGTCTTTTATTTCTTCCTTCAGCTACCGGTAGTAAAGGTGCCGCAGAAAACAACATTTTTGCGTATTTTGTGTAATGTTGACGAAACCGCCGCAACCGGCAATACGCGGACCGAACTTGGAAACATTGATATTACCTATACCGTCACATTCCGGCCAACCCTGAGGCAAAGCGAGATCCAACCCGCCACCGTCATGAAGTCGAACTGACTGGATTGGTCTAAAAACAGCTTCCGCATTGACAGAAGCTCCGAAGCGAACTCCACCTAAAGGTACTCCGCCGACCGCTCCGGCTTCTACAGTCATAGTCAAGCTGTCTCCGATTCCTTCTTCATTAGCTACGGATGCGATAAATTCAGGAATACCGATACCCAAGTTGATAATAGCTTCACTGGACAAATCCAGAAGTAAAAGAGAGGCACGACGAGCAATGATCTTCTTTGCATTCAAAGGTACGGGAGCCAAGGCATGCAAAGGCACTGTCAATTCTCCTGTAAGAGCCGCATTGTACTCACAATCAAAGGTTTTGTTCACAGAATTTCGTTTCAGGTGCTTCGACAACGTAATCAACATAAATGCCGGGAACTTTGACAAGTTTCGGATCCAGCATGCCGCCTTTTAACGATTTTTCAACTTGGACGATAACCGTACCGCCGCTGTTATGTGCTGCCTGAGCAATCGAGGTAGCATCAAGAGGTGCGATTTCCTTAGTAAGAACCACATTACCCCATTCATCGGCATAGGGTCCCGCGAATTAAAGCTACGTTAATATCCATGCGCGGATAAAACAGTTGATCTTTGCCGTCAATTTGAATAACCTTAACAAAATCTTCCGTAGTCACATCATTCAGTCGGCCGCCGGACACGCGGATCCGCAAAGGTTTCCAAGCCTACATGAGTAATCGTTCCTACACGGTGTGCTGCTACATCGCGGAAATACTGTGCCAATGTTCCCTGCGGCAGATTATAGGCTTGAATCTTGTTAGCATTAACCAGTTTCTGCAAAGCCGTTACAGCATTCCAGTGTCCGAGAATCGCTTTTTTCAACATTCCTTCATGGGCAAAATGATCCCGCCGCGGCCGTCCGAATTACCTTGAGACGCAGCATAAATAAGGGTCAAATCCCTAGGAGCTCCCGTTTCAAGAAAACGAGCTTCTAAAGCACTTGTCAATGCTTCCGGTTGAACAGAGCCGACAAAAACCGTTTGATGCGACAACATCATTATCCTTAACTAGAAGAGCGCTTCCTGAGCCGTAATTACTTTTACTTGTTTCACAATCTATTCACTCCCTAACTGACGAAGATATACTATGTACCTTTATTATACGTAGTCGAAAAAGGAATTATAGACAAGTTCTTTGACTCATTTTGACTAAAAATTCAAATAGTTCAAAATTGATGAATGCTTTTGATGGAAAAACCTCCCAATCGGTTATCCGATAAGGAGGTTTTTCCCTTATATAATTTATTTTCCGTTTTTAAAAACTTCAAGAGCTTGTCTTAATGCTTCATTTTTCTTTACGCAATTCCGCAACTTGCTGTGTTAACGCATACAATTGGTTGCCCGTTACGACATCGTTCGAGCCGAAGGCTACGGTTTCCGTCGGCAACATGAGTTATCTTACGAACCCCCTTGTCACTGCCGACGGATACAGTATTAACCGTATCGGCAATACTACCTGCCCCGAGTGCCACACTGTTATCCGCCGTGACGGAGGCTCCATGCCCCAAGGATAATCCATCTTCCGCCTTAACAGCCGCTTTATTGCCGAATGCCGCCGCATAGTTACCCTTAGCTTTAGCTCCCGCCCCTACAGCCGTACCGTTTTTTTAGACGTATTCGTATTCAAGCCGAAGTCTGTCCGTTCACCGCGAATGACAACACGAGCCGTCGCAGGTGAATCGGGTTTCAAATTATCAGGTACTCGTCTACCGTCTCTTTCAGGATAAGAAAGAGGCCCGTAATTTTGATCCGGCGTAATCATAATACTGGCCCCTGCCGTCGCATCTACACGAACCCGTCCAGCCGCTTCCGTTCCAGTAGCCCCGCCGATACTGATAATCGCACTCGGGTCGGCAAACTGAGTTCCCGCAGCCAATCCCGTGACGGCCGAAAAACAAAGACCTGCAATTAAGCCAACCGACGTTACCTTACGTAGTTTCATAACAATCGCCCTCCACTCGATATTCATTAATTATTTTTCAAGTAATTATAGCAAGTTTAGACAGCTAAATAAAGTCTGACCGGGAAAATCCGGCAAACATAAAACCCGATGGGGAAAAAGTATTCTACTTTTCCCCATCGGATTTTTAAACTCTTTTGCAAATGTTGGGGTCTAGCTAACCAACAAGTTTTTGGGCACCGAACACCATTGTGTTCGGTGTCGTTCTTTTTGCTCAACAATAGGATACGAGTTCGGAAGCGGCCAAAGTGTCTAAGCCCGTAACTTATTCGTTTCAATACTTTGATCTTGTTATTGCATCCCTCCGTATAGCCGTTTGAAAAAGGTAGTAAGAACGCATTGGTTATCTGCCCTTTCCATGAAACAAAGGATGTGGAAAAGTTCCTAAATTCCGTTAACTGAGCTGTCTTTACACTCTTTAACCACCATTCTAAATGGTGCGTAATTCGTTCCTTACCCTGTCTTTCAAAGATATGAATGAACTCTTGTTTTAATTTGTATGCTTTTCTTAAGTCATCGGAAACCCGTAAGATCTCTTCTAACTTAATAAGCTCAGTATCCGTTAGTCGGCCAGGGTGTTTCATGAGTATTCTCTTGTTGCTCTTTAGCATGGCTGAATAGCGTACCAACTTCTTTTGCTCACGTTTTCTAACTCGTTCTACTGCCCAATCCACTAAACGGCAGACATGGTAACGGTCACACACAATATGAGCCTGAGGAAACAAGGTTTCCATGACGAGCCTAAATTGCGGAGACATATCCATCACAATAAAGCGAACCTTTTGTCTTGCTTTTCGGCTATAGGATGCGAAATACCGACACAGTGCATTCGTATCCTTCTTCGGTAACACATCAATAATATGATGGCTATCCGGGTCGGTTAAGATGACCTGATATTTTTGCCCGGCTGCATTGCCTCTAAACTCATCTATACCCAAGACGGTCGGTAATTCTTTAGGACGAGAAATAGAAATAAGGGAACAATACCGAATGACGGTAGTTACGGAGACATGGCAAGCCCGAGCGATGGTCGTGTAGTTCAGACCCTTCATGTAATAGGCGAAATATTTCAGCAATGGTGGTCATACCCTAATTGTTTATAACGCTGAATAAAGGGATTTTCTTCTGAAAATCGAATGGGTGCATTGAGGGCAAGAATATCTACGTTGTTTGTATTTAGCACAAATATATAAGCCGTGGATACTCCCTAAGTTGATCGTACGGACTCGGTAGTCTTTTATGTATTTCGTAGTATGCCCGCAATAAGGGCAGGTATGCTCTGTAACAGGAAGTATCACTTCATAGATTAATAAATTATCTTTCCGGTAGGAATGGGTAATAAATTCCCCTTTAATATTGAAGAAGGGTTGTATATAATCATTAGTAGGCATATGAGATCGCATCCTTTCTTTAGGGCTTGGACACTTTTATTGTAAAGCATGCGAGCCTCATATGCTTTTGTGTTGCAAAAAAATAATGCTGAAGTCAGCACCTATTCGGTGCTGACCCCAACATTTATTATAGAACCGTTTTTTTATGCACCCATGTCGTGTATACTCGGATTGCGACCGCCCGGCTTAGAATTCAACACCA
>BNJV01001226.1_pt1 | contig 61049 bp, 85 predicted proteins | sample 8540591 | NCBI WGS metagenome assembly BNJV01 (sample SAMD00202457, study PRJDB9452) | human saliva metagenome | host: Homo sapiens | reverse complement strand
GTTCAAGAAAAATATCCACCGCAACAACATCCTCTCTAAGACCATCGTACCAGCTCGCATTTCTGATGGTCTAGCGGAGAAAGCTAAAGCTATGGCTGTACGCATTGCTGAACAGCTCAACCTCTCTGGTACCCTCTGTGTAGAAATGTTTGCGACAGCTGATGACATCATTGTCAACGAAATTGCGCCACGCCCACACAATTCAGGGCACTACTCAATCGAAGCCTGCGACTTTTCACAATTTGACACGCATATCTTGGGTGTCCTCGGAGCACCACTTCCAGCAATCCACCTCCATGCACCTGCTGTCATGCTCAACGTCCTCGGCCAACACGTCGAAGTAGCCGAGCGTTATGTCACAGAAAATCCAAGCGCCCACCTCCACATGTATGGTAAACTAGAAGCCAAGCACAACCGCAAGATGGGGCATGTGACTTTGTTTAGTGATGAACCGGATAAGGTTGAGGAATTTGGGAAAGGGATTGATTTTTAAAATGGTAGAAGAATTCGATGATGTATTTGAAGATGATATTACTACTCTAACATTTACTTATGCGGATGATGTAGTCATTCCAGAAATTCCGGATGCAGAAGGGATTCATGTTATAGAGAGAACAAACAATCAACTAGTTATAGAGCATACCCGCGATGATGATGAGGTCTATGATTATATAGAGAGTTGCGGGTTAACAAGTCGCCCTATAAAACTTTCGATTGAATTTTGTGTTTACGAAGATCCTGAGGAAGAATAGTATTTAATTTGAATAGGGAAAAAAATTTATGATTCAACTCATGGTCAACACTTTTGTTAAACAAAGACAAGCCATACAACTACTACTGGAAAGGGATTGATTTTTAGGTGAAAATAGCGATTCTAGGACTTGGAGTGATCGGGACTACTTATGCCTATGCTTTTCAAAAAGCAGGTCATCAAGTGGAACACGTACTTAGAGATAGTAAGAAAAACAATGCTCCCAAGGAGTTGTTGGTTGATCTGCTAGATGGTCGCTATCATTCTAAGGGTGAAAATAAACACGACACCTATGAGGTTCATGTGGCAGAAGCTGATTCGGAATATGATTTTATTTTTCTCAGTGTGCGTCATGGGCTCGTCAAAGAAGCCGTGGAAACCTTGCGAAAAAATAATATCAAAGGCACCCTTGTTTTCTTCTGTAATTTCTGGAAATACTCGAAAAGAGGTCCAAGAGTGGGCAGGAGATTACGACTATATTCTGGCTTTTCCAACAGCTGGAGGTCATATGCAGGAGGACCATTTGGATGGTGTCTTGTTCGACCATTTAATGCTAGAAGGTGAGCAAAGAGCAGACATTTCTAACTATGCTGATCTGACAGATTTATTGACTTCTGCAGATTTGAAGTGGGAAGTTCCTCATGATATGGTCGAGTGGATTTGGATTCACATGGCGATTAATGCAGGTGTCACTTCGACAGCTGCGCGTTCGGGAAAATTGGAAAATCCAGAACAGCTGGCTTTGAACTTGATGAATAGTTCTTCGGAATTATCATTGGCCATCAAGGCCATTCGGGAAGCTTTGAAAGTGGTAGAAGCGCGTGGCGTAAATTTGAAGCTTTATAAGGCAGAACTCTTGCCATACAAAATTCCCGCTTGGATTGCAGGAAAAGCCATGAAAGTCATGTTTGCGAAAAAAATGAGCTGACACGGAAAAATCATGACTTTTGCACAATGATAAACAGGACATCTTCTACTGTTGTCAAAGTGTTTATCAAACCGGTCAGGAGTTAGGTGTGAAGATGCCCATTCTGGAAGCAAACATGAAGGGAATTTCGATTTAGGAGGTTTTATGATTCAACTCATCGTCAACGCATTTGTTGAAAAAGATAGGACTGGAGCAGTCGTCGAAGTCTTGTATGCTAGTAGTGATCACGAAAAAGGTGAAAAGCTAAGTATGAAGAGTTGGTTGCTCAATATCCTGAAAACTATTTAGCTATCTATGATGTGCCCGATGGATACGGATTTGAATACACTGGATCATTATCCATCTGTATGGATTGGGAAAGATGAATTTGAATAACGTGATTGCCGGTTGCTAACTGATGTGAAACATCAAAAGAAAGGAAAAAAATTAACAATGATCGAACGTTACTCTCGCCCTGAGATGGCGAACATTTGGACTGAAGAAAATAAATACCGTGCTTGGCTTGAGGTGGAAATCTTGGCTGACGAAGCATGGGCTGAGTTGGGAGAAATCCCTAAGGAAGATGTGGCTTTGATTCGTGAAAAAGCGGACTTTGACATCGACCGTATTTTGGAAATCGAGCAGCAAACTCGTCACGATGTGGTTGCCTTCACACGTGCGGTTTCTGAAACGCTTGGTGAAGAGCGTAAGTGGGTTCACTATGGTTTGACTTCTACTGACGTGGTAGATACGGCCTATGGTTACCTCTACAAACAAGCCAACGACATCATCCGCAAGGACCTTGAAAACTTCCTTAACATCATCGCTGACAAAGCGAAAGAACACAAGTTCACCATCATGATGGGTCGTACCCACGGTGTGCACGCTGAGCCGACAACTTTTGGTTTGAAATTGGCCACTTGGTACAGCGAAATGAAACGGAACATCGAGCGTTTTGAGCATGCAGCTGCTGGCGTGGAAGCTGGTAAGATTTCTGGGGCGGTTGGTAACTTTGCCAACATCCCACCATTCGTTGAAAAATACGTCTGCGACAAATTGGGTATCCGTGCTCAAGAAATCTCTACACAAGTGCTTCCTCGTGACCTTCATGCTGAGTATTTTGCAGTTCTTGCGAGCATCGCAACTTCTATCGAGCGGATGGCAACTGAAATCCGTGGTCTTCAAAAATCAGAACAACGTGAAGTGGAAGAGTTCTTTGCTAAAGGCCAAAAAGGGTCTTCAGCAATGCCTCACAAACGCAACCCTATCGGTTCTGAAAATATGACAGGTCTTGCGCGTGTGATCCGTGGTCACATGGTCACAGCTTATGAAAATGTGTCACTCTGGCATGAACGTGACATCTCTCACTCATCAGCTGAGCGAATCATTGCACCAGATACAACTATCTTGATTGACTACATGCTCAACCGTTTCGGAAACATCGTTAAGAACTTGACAGTCTTCCCAGAAAACATGATTCGCAACATGAACTCTACATTTGGTTTGATCTTCAGCCAACGTGCGATGTTGACTTTGATTGAAAAAGGCATGACGCGTGAGCAAGCTTACGACCTTGTTCAACCAAAGACTGCCCAATCATGGGATAACCAAGTAGACTTCAAACCACTTCTTGAAGCTGATCCAGAAGTAACATCACGCCTCACTCAAGAAGAAATCGACGAAATCTTCAACCCAACTTACTACACCAAACGGGTGGATGAAATCTTCGAACGCATCGGTTTGGGTGACTAATCGCAACGAAAAAGGGAATTTGAAAAATAGACGAAAGAGGCTGGGCAAATACTGTCCAGCCTTTGATGTTTGATAAGACTAACTGCAAGACGCAGTGGTTGAGTGGGCTCTACTACGCTGATTTCATCAGCTTTTACAGTCCTACTCAACTGTGCGGAGGTGGGACGACGAAATCGAATTCTAACGAATTACCGATTTCTGTCCCACACTCTTTTTAAACTTTTTATAGCTAAACTATCACTAATTATATATATTTTTAAAGAGGTCTTTAGAAATCGTTCTCAACATGCTATACTGGAGCTATAAAAAAGACCGAGATGTCTCAGTCTTTTTGGTTCTTAGTGATCGCGGTCACAGGAGATGAACTTGATCTTGTAGTAGTCACCGCGTTTATAGGTTTCCGTGTATTCAAGGATTTGGCCAGTCGCTTCTAGCTTGGTCGTCTTCACTTGTTTGACCGTTGGGAAATTTTCGTCGATCTTCAATACTTTAGCAACCTTGCTTGGTGTAGGAAAGACGATTTCGTTGACTTCTTCGAAGTGCTCATCATTCATATGAATGTGGTAGTCTTCTTTGAAGCGATCATAGATAGAGCTATAGTATTCCAAATTTGGATAGTTTGGATTGATGTATTGTTCAGGAATATAGGTTTGGTGGAAGATATAGGTATCATCCCCTGTCTGGCGAGTCCGTTCGATCTTATAGTAGAATTGCGTTGGGTTGAGGCCTAGTTTGTCTAGGATGCTTAAGGTATTTCCACGTTTAATAGAGAGAACTTTGACTTTGGCCTTTTGGATTGGGAAGGTCTCAACATCTGAAAATTCAACCAGTTTGTGTTTTCGAGCACGAGAAACAAAGGTTCCTTTTCCTTGCTGACGGACAATGTAGCCATCAGCAGCGAGGTCGTTCAAAGCACGGACAACGGTGATAGAGCTGACATCATAAATTTTAATGAGTTCAGCTTCAGTATAAAATTTATCTCCATTTTCAAATTTTCCGGAGATAATTTGCTGCTTCAATTCATCTTTGATGTGTTGGTACTTTGGAATTGCCATAGTGCTACCTCTCTTTAGATTTCTCTTATTTAACCCTATTTTAACATATTTTTTATAAAAGTGTTGACATTTTTTAAATAATTTATTATATTAATAAATGAAAAGGGTTACATATAAGAAAGGGGGGCGTTTATGGGAGTTTTTGAGATTCGCGATGCTTTCTATTTAAAAGATCAACCCTTCAAGATTTTATCCGGAGCGATCCATTATTTCCGAATTGACCCAGCAGACTGGTATCATTCCTTGTATAATCTAAAGGCTTTGGGTTTTAACACGGTTGAGACCTATGTCCCTTGGAATGCGCATGAACCCCGCAAAGGGCAGTTTGACTTTAGTGGTCGATTGGATCTAGAGCGTTTCATTCAAACAGCCCAGTCCCTAGGACTTTACATGATTGTAAGGCCGTCGCCCTTTATCTGTGCAGAGTGGGAATTTGGTGGATTGCCAGCCTGGCTCTTGGAAGAAGACCTGCGAATCCGCTCATCAGACCCAGCCTTTATCGAAGCGGTGGATCGTTATTATGATCGCTTGCTTGGCTTGTTGACACCCTACCAAGTGGATCAGGGTGGTCCAATCCTCATGATGCAGGTGGAAAATGAGTACGGCTCTTATGGAGAGGATAAGGATTATCTTCGTGCGATTCGGGATTTGATGAAAGAAAAAGGCGTTACCTGTCCCCTCTTTACATCAGATGGTCCATGGCGAGCAACGCTAAGAACAGGAACCTTGATCGAAGAAGACCTCTTTGTGACGGGAAACTTCGGTTCCAAAGCAGCCTATAACTTTGGTCAGATGCAAGAATTCTTTGACGAATACGGCAAGAAATGGCCCTTGATGTGTATGGAATTCTGGGATGGCTGGTTTACCCGCTGGAAGGAACCTGTGATTCAAAGGGACCCAGAGGAGTTGGCAGAAGCTGTCCATGAGGTCTTGGAGCTAGGATCGATCAACCTCTATATGTTTCATGGCGGAACCAATTTTGGTTTCATGAATGGCTGCTCAGCTCGGGGGACGCTTGATTTGCCACAGGTAACTTCCTATGACTATGGAGCTTTGCTTAATGAGCAGGGCAATCCGACAGAGAAGTATTACGCCATTCAAAAAATGATGGCGACCTATTATCCAGAATACCCGCAGCAAGAACCACTCATCAAAAGAGTGTTTGCCAGAACAAACCTTGCAATTGGCAGCCAAGACTAGTCTCTTTTGCAAATCTGGACAATTTGGCTCAGGTCAAGACCAGCCTCTATCCCGGAAAAAAAGATGGAAGAGTTGGGGACAAACCACAGGTTATCTCCTATATGAGACAGATCTTGAGTTGGATGCGGAGGAAGAGAAACTTCGTATCATTGATGGTCGGGATCGGGTACAGATTTACCTAGATGATCGCCATGTAGCAACGCAATACCAAACAGAGATCGGTGAAGATCTTTTTATCAAAGGAAAAAAGAAAGCGGTTACCAATTTAAAAATCTTGCTTGAAAATATGGGACGTGTCAACTACGGGCACAAGCTCTTAGCCGACAGCCAGCACAAGGGCATTCGCACAGGTGTCTGTGTGGATTTGCATTTCCATCTTCATTGGAAGCAATACCCGCTGGATTTACAAGATCTCAGTCAGCTCGATTTTTCAAAAGAATGGCAGGCAGGTGCTCCAGCCTTTTACCGATACGATTTTCAGCTGGACCACACCCTCGATACTTATCTAGATATGACAGGGTTTGGGAAAGGGGTCGTCTTTGTCAATGGCCACAACCTTGGCTGCTTCTGGGAGGTCGGACCGACCACTTCACTTTATGTGCCTCATGGATTCCTTAAAGAAGGAGCCAATAGCCTGATTGTCTTTGAGACAGAAGGGCGCTACCAAGAGACACTTGAACTTGTTCAACAACCTACATTTATCACAGTAAAGGGGGAAAACTTATGACTATTGTAGGATGCCGTATCGATGGACGTTTGATCCACGGGCAGGTAGCCAACCTTTGGACTACCAAACTAAATATTTCACGTATCATGGTGATCGATGATGAAGTCGCTCAAAATGATATCGAAAAAAAGTGGTTTGAAACTAGCGACACCACCTGGTGTCAAGCTCAGTATCTTGCCAGTAGCAAAGGCTGCAGAAAATATCTTGGCTGGAAAATATGACAGCCAACGATCTCTTCATCGTAGCCCGTAAGCCAGATCGCTTTCTTCGTGCTTGGTCGAAGCAGGTGTACCAGCTCGAAACGCTGAAAACGTGGGGCAATATGTCTCAATCAGACGAGACTCGTCCGATTACTCGTTCAATCAACGTGGTGGATGCGGATGTGGAAGACTTCAACAAGATCCAGCTGAAAAAAAGGTGTGAAGATTACTGTCTCAGATGGTTCCAAATGATCCAATTGAAGACTTCTTGAAGTTGCTCAAATGAAGTTATTAAAGTAAAAAAAAATTTTTAGGAGGAAATTGTCATGATACAATGGTGGCAAATTTTACTACTTACTTTGTACTCAGCTTATCAAATTTGTGATGAGTTGACGATTGTTTCATCAGCAGGATCACCAGTCTTTGCTGGTTTCATTACAGGACTTGTCATGGGAGATTTAAAGACAGGTCTATTTATCGGAGCTTCTCTTCAATTGACAGTGCTCGGTGTTGGTACTTTCGGTGGAGCTTCTCGTATTGACGCAACATCTGGTGCCGTTCTTGCAACTGCCTTCTCAGTAGCAAAAGGGATTGATGCAGAGATTGCTATTGCTACAATCGCTGTGCCGGTAGCAACTTTGTTGACCTACTTTGATATTCTTGGTCGTATGACTACAACTTACTTCGCTCACCGTGTAGATGCTGCGATCGAACGTTACGACTATAAAGGAATTGAACGCAACTACCTTCTTGGTGCTGTTCCTTGGGCTCTTTCTCGTGCGCTTCCAGTTTTCTTCGCGCTTGCTTTTGGTGGATCTTTCGTAGAAACTGTTGTTACAGGTCTTGCTAATGTACAATGGTTGGCAAACGGTCTGAAACTCGCAGGTCAAATGCTTCCAGGTCTTGGATTTGCGATCTTGCTTCGTTACCTTCCTGTTCGTCGTAACCTTCACTACTTAGCACTTGGCTTTGGCTTGACAGCAATGTTGACAGTGCTTTATAGCAATGTTCAAAGCCTTGGTGCTGCAGTGTCTAGCATTGTTGGTTCTGATGTGTTCGCTAAACTTCCAAAAGAACAAGCTATTACTTTTGTTAACAACTTCAAGAGTGTATCTATGATTGGTATTGCCATTATCGGTATCTTCCTTGCAGTACAACACTTCAAAAACAGTCAACGTACAGTCGTAGCTGCTCCAGCAAGCAATGTAGAAAGCGGGGAAATTGAAGATGACGAATTCTAATTACAAACTAACAAAAGAAGATTTTAAACAAATCAACAAACGTAGCCTCTTCACCTTCCAATTGGGTTGGAACTACGAACGGATGCAGGCTTCTGGTTACCTTTATATGCTTTTACCTCAGTTGCGTAAAATGTATGGTGATGGCACTCCAGAATTGAAAGAAATGATGAAATTGCATACGCAATTCTTCAATACTTCACCATTCTTCCACACCATTATCACTGGTTTTGACCTTGCTTTGGAAGAAAAAGATGGTGTCAAATCAAAAGATGCGGTGAACGGGATCAAGACAGGTCTCATGGGACCATTCGCTCCTCTTGGGGACTCCATCTTTGGATCATTGGTACCAGCTATTATGGGTTCAATCGCAGCAACTTTGGCTGTTGCAGGAAACCCAGCCGGTATCTTCTTGTGGATCGCTGTAGCAGTTGCTTATGACATTTTCCGTTGGAAACAGTTGGAATTTGCCTATAAAGAAGGGGTTAACCTCATCAACAACATGCAAAGTACCTTGACAGCTTTGATCGACGCAGCTGCCGTTCTGGGTATCTTCATGGTTGGTGCCTTGATTGCCAGCATGATTGGTGTTGAAGTTTCTTGGACTCCACACATTGGGGACAAAGCGATTGAAATTCAAGATATGCTCAACCTTATCTTCCCACGTTTGGTACCAGCAATCATCACAGGTGTAATCTACTGGTTGCTTGGACGTAAGGGTATGAACTCTACAAAAGCTATCTTGCTCATCATCCTTGCAGCAATCGCATTCTCAGCATTTGGCCACTTCTTCTTTGGAATGGCATAATGGAGTAAGGTATGGCAAAAGTGTTAGTATTGGTCAGTCATGGTCGCTTCTGTGAAGAGCTCAAAGCGAGCACAGAGATGATTATGGGACCACAAGAATCCATCCATACGGTTGCACTCTTACCAGAAGAAGGACCAGAAGACTTTACTGCTAAATTTGAAGCAACAGTCCAAGGTCTAGAAGACTATATTGTATTTGCAGATCTCTTGGGAGGAACTCCTTGCAACACCGTGAGCCGCTTAATCCTTGAAGGACGTACGATTGACTTATATGCAGGAATGAATCTTCCCATGGTCATCGAATTCATTAATAGCAGTCTGACTGGTAGTGAAGGGGACTACCCGGAACGTGCAAAAGAAAGTATTGTCAAGGTCAATGACCTCTTGTCAAACCTTGATGATGATGAAGATGAGTAGGTTGGTATGGGAGTCTGGGAGCATCATCTCAGGCTCCTTTCCCATTTATCAACGCTAGATAGTAGAAAGGAACACGATTTTCTATGCTAGACTATACAAAAGAAGACTTGCAGGATCTAGGAGCAGAGATCACTACGCGTGAGATCTACCAACAACCAAGGGTTTGGAAGGAAACAGCTCGCTTGTATCAAAAAAGACAAGCAGAAATCCAAGCTTTCTTAGATAAGATTGGCCAGGAGCATGGCTACATCAAGGTCATCTTGACAGGAGCGGGAACCTCTGCCTATGTGGGGGACACCTTGGTTCCTTACTTGCAGGAAGTGCACGATGAACGCCATTGGAATTTCCAATCCATTGCGACGACTGATATCGTGGCGCATCCACAAACCTACCTCAAAAAAGAAGTGCCGACGGTCTTGGTTTCCTTTGCACGAAGTGGCAACTCACCTGAAAGTGTCGCGACAGTTGAGTTGGCTCAAGACTTGGTCGATGAACTTTATCAGATCACCATTACCTGTGCGGAAGAAGGAAAGCTGGCCCAGCAGGCCCATGGAGATGAGCGCAATCTCTTGCTTCTCCAACCAAAAGAAACCAACGATGCCGGCTTCGCCATGACCTCCAGCTTTACTTCTATGCTTTTGACAGCCCTCTTGGTCTTTGACCCAAGTGAGGAAGAAATCAAGGAAAAACGAGTGGAAGAATTGATTCGTCTGTCAGAGCAGGTCTTGGAGAAAGATCGCGAGGTCAAGGAAGTTGTAGATTTAGACTTCGAACGCGTCATCTATCTAGGAGCAGGACCTTTCTTCGGGCTCGCTCATGAAGCCCAGCTCAAGATTTTAGAGTTAACAGCTGGGAAAATCGCGACCATGTATGAGAGCCCTGTCGGCTTCCGTCACGGACCGAAATCCCTCATCAATGACCAGACCCTGGTATTGGTTTTTGGATCTATTGATCCTTATACACGCCAGTACGATTTGGATTTGGTTGGCGAAGTGGCAGGAGATCAGATTGCCCGTCAAGTCGTCCTCTTGACCAACCAAGCTGCTGGAATTGAGCATGTACGTGAAGTGTTGGTAGCATCTTCAGCAGAGTCACTCGATATCTACCGTGCCTTCCCATACATTATCTACGGTCAATTGATTTCTCTCTTGACTTCGCTCAAGGTTCAAAATCGCCCAGATACGCCATCACCAACTGGAACAGTCAACCGTGTTGTCCAAGGAGTGGTGATTCACCCCTTTCACTAGAATGAACGATCTTGGAGGAGACAACTTGTGAAACACTATCAAAAATATCGATTTGGTCAATTGGACGGTCAAGATGTAGAAGCGTATCGCCTCGAAAATGACTTGGGGTATCAACTGTCTGTCATGACTTATGGAGCTACTATTTTAGAGTATGTGACACCAGACAAACAGGATCAATTTGCCAACATTGTATTGGGCTTTGACAATTTTGATGCCTATGTAGGCAATAGCCCTAAGTATGGGGCTAGTATTGGTCCAGTCGCTGGTCGGATCGCAGGTGCCAGCTTTGAACTCAATGGGCAAACTTATCACTTGGAAGCTAATAATGAAAGCAACTGTAACCACAGTGGATCGACTGGATGGGACAGCGCCTTGTTTAGCGTGGAGTCGGTGACGGACCAAGAAATCACCCTGTACACAGAGCGTGCAGATGGCACCGGTGGATTCCCTGGAAATCTCAAGATCTGGGTGACCTATGGTTTGACTGAAGCAGGGGAGTTGGAAATCAGCTACCAGGTAGAGACAGACCAGGACACCCTGGTCAATCCGACCAACCACAGCTATTTCAACCTATCAGGCAACTTCACCCAGCCGATTAATGACCATGTCTTTCAGATCAATCATCAGGGGCTTTACCCCATCCATCCAGATGGCGTCCCTCTTCACACCGTAGATAGAGAAAGTCCAATCGTTCAGCATCTCTACCAAGCTATGCTGTTAGAGGATCTCTTCAAGGATCCTGATCCGCAAATTCGCCTGGTAGAAGGATTAGACCATCCTTTCGCTCTACCAGAAGGGCATGAAAATGCAGGTTTCTTCTACCATCAACCATCCGGACGCTTTTTGAACTTCAAGTCAGAAGCCCCAGCCTTGGTGGTATATTCAGCCAATTTTGTAGATGAAACCGTTCATCTTCAAGGCAAACCAATGGTTCAACACAATGGCTTGGCCCTCGAATTCCAGACAGTGCCAGATGCCATTCATAGTGACCAAGCTGAAAAAGTCATCTTGAGAGCAGGGCAAGTCTTTACTAGCAAGACCAGCTACCATGCGATCGCTAAGAAATAATGAGAAAAGGGGAGGCTCCAAACAAGGATGTAAAATTCTTGCTTAAGGCCTCCTCTTTTTTTAGGAAAATAATTTTTAAAAATAACTATAAGGAAACTTTAAGCTTCCCGTCGTATACTAATACCATCATCAAAGACCTCCTAACTTTGAATGATAAAACTCCTAAAACTTTTTCATAATAATCTCCTATAAGAGCCACCAAAACCGGTGGCTTTTCTATATCTCTTAATGAGGTGAACTCAGAGAGTTCAACCGAATTTAGAGATATTGACGCAGTTCGAACGCTAGTGAGAACTACGTTCCTTATTACCTTTATGAGCATCCGCGAGTTTGGGTACGTTCCTTAAAAAAGAAACAAGGTATTTTAAGAGGAAAATCGCTTCTAGTACCCAACAATCAATAATTAGTAATATATCAAAAAGAATATGATTTTAAATCAACAGAGATATCATTTTTTGCTATAATAGACTGTATGAGTAGAATTTTAGACAATGAAATCATGGGCGATGAAGAGGCCGTTGAACGGACGCTGCGCCCGCAATATTTATATGAATATATCGGCCAAGATAAGGTCAAGGACCAGCTGAAAATCTTTATTGAGGCGGCTAAGCTTCGGGATGAAGCGCTGGACCATGTCCTTCTTTTTGGCCCTCCAGGACTGGGGAAAACCACCATGGCTTTTGTCATTGCCAATGAGCTGGGTGTTAATCTCAAGCAGACTTCCGGTCCTGTCATTGAAAAGGCTGGTGACCTGGTAGCTATCCTCAATGACCTAGAGCCGGGCGATGTCCTCTTTATCGATGAGATCCACCGTCTGCCTATGTCAGTCGAAGAAGTGCTTTACAGTGCCATGGAAGATTTTTACATCGATATCATGATTGGTGCTGGCGAGACCAGTCGGAGTGTCCATCTGGACCTTCCTCCTTTTACCTTGATTGGGGCGACGACTCGAGCTGGGATGCTGTCCAATCCCTTGCGCGCTCGCTTTGGGATTACCGGACACATGGAATACTATGAGCAAGATGATCTGACAGAGATTGTCGAGCGGACCGCCGAGATCTTTGAGATGGAGATTACCCACGAGGCTGCCGAAGAGCTTTCTCTTCGTAGTCGGGGGACTCCTCGGATTGCCAACCGCTTGCTCAAACGGGTGCGCGATTTTGCCCAGATTATGGGCGATGGCTTGATTGATGAGACCATTACCGACAAGGCCCTCTCCATGCTGGATGTGGACCATGAAGGACTGGACTATGTCGATCAAAAAATCCTGCGCACCATGATCGAGATGTATGGGGGAGGACCAGTTGGCCTTGGGACCCTATCGGTCAATATTGCTGAAGAACGCGAGACTGTAGAAGATATGTATGAACCTTACTTGATTCAGAAGGGCTTTATCATGCGGACCCGGACAGGGCGCGTGGCAACCCGCAAGGCCTATGAACACCCTAGGCTATCCCTACAATGGAGACTAACAGAAGATGCTGACGGAAGAAACGATCGTAGAACAAATCCAAGCGGACCCGGAGATGATGGCGGTCTTGACCATTATTCGAGATCTAGATTTGGCAGATGCTTGGTTAGCAGCGGGTGCAGTACGGAATTTCATCTGGAACCAGCTATCTGGAAGATCTGGGTTTGATGCGACAACGGATCTGGACCTGGTCTTTTATGACCCTGCGATTAGCTATGAGGAGACGCAGCAGATTGAGCAGGAATTAAAGAAGGTCTATCCCCAATACGCTTGGGAAGTGAAGAATCAAGTCTACATGCACCAGCATAGCCCGGGGACGGCCCCTTATCGCAGTGCTTGTGATGCGGTTTCTAAATACCCTGAGCAGTGTACGGCTCTTGCGGTTCGCTTAAGGGAAGATGGTCAGCTGGAGCTCTTTCTCCCCTATGGGACCAGGGATATCGAAGACTTCATCGTTCAGCCGACTCCTCATTTTTTAGCCAGCCCCGAGCGTTTGGCGGTGTATACGGAGCGTATGAATAAGAAAAATTGGCAGGCTAAATGGCCTCGATTAGAGGTTCGTTTTCCAAAATAGAGAAAAAGATCAGATTTGAAAAAGGAATCTGATTTTTCTTTAAAATGATAGAGCCCCTTTGTCATCTTTCTGTCACATTTTTTTGTTATAATAGTCATAGTATGCTGGTTTCCCATAGTGGAAAGCGAAGAGCTCATGTAAATTGGGTAGTCCGAACAAGGAGTTAGGTGGTATCATGAAAAAAATCGTCTTTGTCTGCTTAGGAAATATTTGTCGGAGCCCTATGGCGGAGTTCGTCATGAAGGACTTGACCGATCAGTATGAGATTGAAAGTCGGGCCACCTCTAGTTGGGAACATGGCAATCCCATCCATCGGGGGACTCAGAAAATCTTTCAACAATACCAAGTCCCGTATGATCCAGCTAAGACTTCCTTACAGATCAAGGAAGAGGATTTTTATGCCTTTGATGTGATCCTAGGGATGGACGAAAACAATGTAGCAGATTTAAAACAAATGGCTCCTGCAGGGACAGAGCATAAGATCCATCTTTTTGCTGACGAAAGTGTGCCAGATCCATGGTATACTGGTGATTTTGAGGAAACCTATCGCAGGGTTCTGGCGGGCTGTGAAGCTTGGTTAGATCAGCTAGCAACTTCTTAAGAGTTTGATATGTGAGAGAATACAGAATATGAAAGAATTTTTAGAGACTTATAAGGTCTATCTAACAAGAAAAAACTTAGAAATAGCAGCATTTGTCGTGATTATATTATCTGCTTTGCTGGTCTTCTTTTCATCTATTCCGGGTCAGGGGACATTGACGTTGGACAAGGGCGCTATCCGTTACAAGGGAAGTTTAGTTCGTGGCAAGATGAATGGCAAGGGAACGGTCACCTTCAAAAATGGGGATACCTATACAGGAAACCTCGTCAACGGCTCTTTTAGTGGTTATGGCAAATTTAAGTCCAAGGATGGCTGGACCTATGAAGGGCAGTTTGTCAATGGTCAGCCCGAGGGCAAAGGCACCTTAACCACAGAAGCCAACGTCGTATACAAAGGAACATTCAAGCAGGGGATTTATCAGAATGCGCATTAAATGGTTTTCACTAGTCCGTGTCACAGGACTCTTATTGGTATTGCTTTCACCATTTCTTCCAGAAAGCCTTCCCAGGAGGCTTTATTGGGGTAGATATTTTCTTCACCTTTTCAGGATTTTTTTGATTACGGCTCTCTTGATCGATGAATTTGCGCGCAAGCAGGAGATCGACTACCCTAGCTTTCTTTGAAACGGCGCTTTTATCGAATCGTACCGCCACTTGTTTTTATGGTCTTGGTTGTGATGCCTTTTACCTTTATGGTCCAACGTGACTACGTGGCTGGTATTGGGACTCAGATTGCAGCAGTCTTTGGTTTTGTGACCAATTTCTTTGAGATGGCAACCGGTGGTAGTTACGAAAAGTAACTTTATTCCCCACCTTTTTCCTTCACACTTGGAGTTTGGCTCTAGAGGTGCATTACTATGTGCTGTGGGCGCTCCTCGCATGGTTCTTGGCTAAGCGGTCTAAGACAGTTGGGAAATACCGAGGCATGCTCTTCTTAGCATCTAGCGGGCTCTTTCTCTTCACCTTCTTGTCCATGTTTATCCGCGCTTTTTTTGACAGCCAATTTCTCAACGATTTATTTCTCTAGTTTTACCCATATCTTCCCCTTCTTTTGCGGGATCGTGTTTAGCAACGGTGACAGGGATTGCCAATGTCAGTCCTAACTTTACAAAACTTGTCCAGTCTTGGAGTATGAAAAAGACGTTAGCGGTCTTGGGTGGCAGTTTTGCCTTCTTGTTCCTGCTCAGTCTTTTCTTACCATTTGACAGCTTATGGACCTACCTATTTGGTTTTTTAGCAGCGACAATTGCGGCTTGTGCCATGATTCTTTCAGCCCGTATTCTCCATGAGAAGACACCCAATACAAAAGAACCAGCCGTCCTCAATTTCTTTGCGGATACCAGTTATGGTGTCTATCTTTTCCACTGGCCTTTCTTTATTATCTTCTCTCAACATTTGGGAAATCTGGTAGGAGCTATTGCGACAACCATTGTCTCCTTGATTCTAACAGCTCTATCTTTCTATATTTTGGAGCCAACCATTGCAGGTAAAGAGCCTCGTGTCTTTGGCATGAAGATGGACCTCAGTTTTTTTGACCAGACCGATCTTTTACCTCATGATTCCACTGGCTCTCTTGATGTTCGGAATCTCTGCCTTTGCACCAACAGTGGGAGCCTTTGACGAAAGCTTAGTTGTCAGTGGTCTCAATCAAGCAGATAGCAAAATGCAGGTCACACGTACCCAGGTGGAAAAATGCTACGGCGACAGATTATAACGTCTCAAATGGAGTGACCATGATTGGTGATTCCGTTAACTTGCGGGCCCAGGATTATCTAGTAAAAGCAATCCCAGGCATCCAGATTGATGCGGTGGTGAGCCGTCAGTTGGAAAAATGGGATGAAGGTCTTTGAGACGGATATTTCTAATAAGGTCTTATTGAAAAATGTCGTCATTGCCCTAGGAACGAATACTGTTAGCAACTACAAAGAGTTGCTGGATCAGTATGTTGAAAAACTTCCAAAAAGGTCGTCGCTTGATCCTTGTGACACCATATGATGGTCGCTATGCCAACGATCAGTCTAGTGAATCGGTCCAAACCCGTCTCTATGAGTTGGAATTAGCTAAGAAGTATGATTTTATTACCATTGCAGACTGGTACCAAGTAGCCGTTGAAAATCCAAACATTTGGGTTGGAACAGACTCTGTCCACTTCAATATGGAAACGAATGGTGGCGAGCTCTATGCCCAAACGGTTAAGGAAGCCCTTGATAAAGCGGAAAAAGGTCCAGTTAAGAAGTAGAGAGACTTCTTTGAAATTGCAATAAAACAAATGCTAACAAAAGAGAACAAAAACGCAACTTTTTACTTGTAAAAGGTTGCTTTTTTTAGTAAGATCAAGAAAACGCTTACAAAAACAGAATGAAAATTTTACTTTGTGAAGAAAAAATTTTTTGATATTTTTTTCACAATGTCATCAAGGGAATTCTATAATGATGCCTGGTTTGATAAAAATATTCACAAACTATAAAAAAATTCTTTGTGAAAGTTGCTTGGAAGTGTTTACAAAAAAACTCAAAATAGAGTACAATTATATTGTGAAATAATTAACAAATCGAAATCTCTTACACTGTTCTTGAAAATTTCTGAAAACAGGAAAAAGTTCCGGAAAAGAATAAGGGTTTCAAACATTGGAGGAAAGCATCAAATGGCTGATAAAAAAACTCTCTCACCTGAAGAAAAGAAACTCGCTGCTGAAAAACATGTAGACGAGTTGGTCCAAAAGGGTCTTGTTGCATTAGAAGAAATGCGTAAATTGAATCAGGAGCAAGTGGACTATATCGTTGCAAAAGCATCTGTAGCAGCTCTTGACGCACACGGTGAGCTCGCTCTTCATGCCTATGAAGAAACTGGTCGTGGGGTCTTTGAAGACAAGGCGACGAAGAACTTGTTTGCTTGTGAGCACGTAGTCAACAACATGCGCCATACGAAAACAGTTGGCATCATTGATGACGATGATGTGACAGGCTTGACCTTGATTGCAGAACCAGTCGGTGTGATCTGTGGGATCACTCCAACTACCAACCCAACTTCTACAGCAATCTTCAAAGCCTTGATCTCATTGAAGACCCGTAACCCAATCATCTTTGCCTTCCATCCATCTGCTCAAGAATCATCTGCTCATGCGGCTCAAATCGTACGGGATGCAGCGATCAAGGCAGGAGCACCTGAAAACTGTGTGCAATGGATTACCCAACCTTCGATGGAAGCAACCAGTGCGTTGATGAACCACGATGGAGTTGCTACGATCCTTGCGACCGGTGGGAATGCCATGGTGAAAGCAGCTTATTCTTGTGGAAAACCAGCTCTTGGGGTTGGTGCCGGAAACGTACCTGCTTACGTTGAAAAAAATCAGCCAACATCCGCCAAGCAGCCCACGATATCGTCATGTCTAAGTCATTTGACAACGGAATGGTTTGTGCATCTGAACAAGCGGTCATCATCGATAAAGAAATCTACGATGAGTTTGTTGAAGAATTTAAATCTTACCATACTTACTTTGTTAACAAAAAGAAAAAAAGCCCTTCTTGAAGAGTTCTGCTTCGGTGTCAAAGCGAATAGCAAGAACTGTGCGGGTGCAAAAATTGAATGCCGACATCGTTGGAAAAATCGGCAGCATGGATCGCTGAACAAGCTGGCTTCTCTGTACCAGAAGGAACCAATATCCTTGCTGCAGAAGTGAAAGAAGTTGGTCCAAAAAGAACCATTGACTCGTGAAAAAAATTGTCTCCAGTCATTGCTGTTTTGAAAGCAGACAGCCGTGAAGATGGAATTGACAAAGCTCGTCAAATGGTTGAATTCAACGGACTTGGTCACTCTGCTGCCATCCATACTGCAGATGCTGATCTTGCTAAAGAATTTGGGAAAGCTGTCAAAGCCATCCGTGTGATCTGGAACTCTCCTTCTACTTTTGGTGGTATCGGGGACGTATACAATGCTTTCTTACCATCATTGACTCTTGGTTGTGGTTCATATGGGCACAACTCAGTCGGTGATAACGTAAGCGCAGTAAACCTCTTGAATATCAAAAAAGTCGGACGCCGGAGAAATAACATGCAATGGATGAAACTTCCTTCGAAGACATACTTCGAACGTGGATCAATTGAATACTTACAAAAAAATGTCGTGATGTAGAACGTGTCATGATCGTAACAGACCATGCGATGGTAGAACTTGGTTTCTTGGATCGCATTATTGAACAATTAGACCTTCGCCGCAACAAGGTGGTTTACCAAATCTTTGCGGATGTTGAACCGGATCCAGATATCACAACTGTTGAACGTGGTACAGAGATCATGCGGACCTTCAAGCCAGATACGATCATCGCTCTTGGTGGTGGTTCTCCAATGGATGCGGCTAAAGTTATGTGGCTCTTCTATGAACAACCAGAAGTGGACTTCCACGATTTGATTCAAAAAAATTCATGGATATCCGTAAACGTGCCTTCAAATTCCCATTGCTTGGTAAGAAGACTAAATTCATCGCCATCCCAACAACATCTGGTACAGGATCAGAAGTTACTCCATTTGCCGTTATCTCTGATAAAGCCAATAACCGCAAATACCCAATCGCTGACTATTCATTGACACCAACAGTGGCCATTGTGGACCCATCTCTTGTCTTGACGGTTCCAGGATCGGTTGCAGCAGATACTGGTATGGACGTCTTGACTCACGCGACAGAAGCTTATGTCTCTCAAATGGCTAGCGACTTTACAGATGGTCTTGCCCTTCAAGCTATTAAACTGGTCTTTGAAAACTTGGAAGAATCTGTGAAAACAGCCAACTACGATGCCCGCGAAAAGATGCACAATGCCTCTACGATCGCAGGTATGGCCTTCGCCAATGCCTTCCTCGGTATTTCTCACTCCATGGCCCACAAGATCGGTGCGCAATTCCATACGATTCACGGACGTACCAATGCGATCTTGCTTCCATACGTGATCCGCTACAACGGTACACGCCCAGCTAAGACCGCTACATGGCCTAAGTATAACTACTACCGTGCAGATGAAAAATACCAAGACATCGCTCGTATGCTAGGACTTCCATGTTCTACACCAGAAGAAGCTGTTGAAGCTTATGCAAAAGCTGTCTATGAACTTGGTGAGCGCTGTGGTATCCAAATGAACTTCAAGGCACAAGGAATCAATGAAAAAGAATGGAAGAAACATTCTCGCGAATTGGCCTTCCTTGCTTATGAAGATCAATGTTCACCAGCTAACCCACGTCTTCCAATGGTAGACCATATGCAAGAAATCATCGAAGATGCTTACTATGGTTACAAGGAACGTCCAGGACGTCGTAAATAAAATACCAAGGAACAAATGATGTTTATCAGCCCCCTCACTCGAAAGAGTGAGGGATTTTTGATGGTTTTTTCAGGTTTCAATCGAACAAAGGAAGCTGAGGAATTGGCCGTCTTTTTTGCTTTTCAGGCCCCAGAGCCGTTTTTTCATAAAAAAATTAGACTTTTTTTGAGAAACTGTGCTATTTTTATAGCATTCCGAGCTAATTTATGTTACCCTATAATGTGTGAATTTGCTTGTGCTGAAGGGTTAGGATAGCTTTTCAGTTATAGGGAAAAGAATGAAACGAAACTAAGAAGGGAGGCCATCTCAAATGGAGTTAGAAGGTGAAGTGCAAGATCGAGCACAGAAAAATTATTGAGATGCCCCAAAGAGATCGGGGAACGTCTGCTTCAGAAAACTCATGCATCATCTGCTTCGGTGGTCTCCATGTATGGGCAGGAAAGGTCAAGTATTCCTAATCTCCATCAGCAATTGGCAGGCGCTTCTGGGCCTCAAACCATTCAATTGCGGGAAGAATTGGTGCTGGCAGTAGCGCAGAATGCTTCAGCGCAAGCAACTGTGTTTGAGACCGAGCTCAAGGGCAAGCTGGAAGAGGCCAAGGAGACGGTTTTTCCATAAGGTCAGCGAGGTGTCACAAATGGCCCACAGCATGGCTCAATTTTTTTAACAGATGCAGAAGTGGAGCAACTATTAGGAGAGTTCTCCATGGATACTTGCTGGGACCAAGCGGTCGAGGCGGAAAACCTGGCCCAAGCAAAGGCCTACTCGACACGTCTGTCAGATTTGGCTGGCCAATTAGAAGCTGCATCAGCCCAATTGGTGGACTTGGACAAGGGACAAGCAGCAGCCTTTTGATTTTTTTCATAAGTAGGAGAAAAAAAGATGTTAGAGATCCTGGGAGAGGACAGAGAACGAATTGAGGAGCTCCATCGAGAGATTAAAAAGGAGCAAGAGCGGATTGCAATTCGGAGTTTGATTGCGACGCAAAAAGCCTTGATGATGTTGGAAGGGATGAGTTTGCAGGTAACCTTGAGCGGTCAATCAGAAAAAGATGCGCTCTTTTGCTACAACAACCCTAGTTAGTGATTTGAAAGATGGATTTACAGGAGGGGCAGCGGACGCGGTAGAAGCAGCACTGAAATCAGTGAAGAAACCGATTTTCATGAGTCCGATTAAAGGAGGTATGTGATGTACCATTCAGGAAATAGTGAATTAGAGCAACTAGAAGATCGACATCACCGCTTCAATCAGAAACTTAGTGAGCTGGAGTGGGATTATGCGGATATGCGCATGGATGTTCGACAACATACAGAAAAATTTAGTAGACTGGCTGAGTGCTCTGCATTTTCAAGCTCCAAGTGCGGAGGCCCAAAGTGGCTTGGAGCGCTTGTTTGCTTTGCAAGAAGAGTTTGAAGCAGAACTCAAGCGCTATGAAGAGCGTTTAGAAGAAGAGCGCGAGCGTGAGCAGCAAGAATACTATAAGCAGCGTGAACAATTAGAACAAGGTGATTAAAAACATTCCTCTGATAGAGAATAAGAGGGATGTTTTTGTTTGCTCAAAAAAACTATTAAAAAAATATGGTCACAACCCATTGCAAGCGCTTACTCAACATGTTATAATATTCACAAAGAAAACAAAAAAATAAAAATGGTTTATCAAACCAAGAAAGAAAAAGGAGTCGCATATGAAAGCTGCAACCTATGTTTCTGCAGGTAATCTGCAACTGATCGATCAACCAAAACCAGTGATCAAAACCCAACAGATGCAATTGTGCGGATCTTGAAAACAACCATCTGTGGCACAGACCTTCACATCTTAGGAGGAGATGTGCCTGCTTGTAAAGAAGGCACGATTTTAGGTCACGAAGGAATTGGGATTGTTGAAGAAGTCGGTGATGCGGTTACCAACTTCAAGGTGGGGGACAAGGTCATTATCTCTTGTGTGATAACTTGTAATACCTGCTATTATTGTAAACGCAGCCTTCCTTCTCACTGTGAAGATGGTGGTTGGATTTTAGGTCACTTGATCAATGGAACCCAAGCAGAATATGTGCATATTCCACATGCGGATGGCAGTCTCTATCATGCACCTGAAACTGTGGATGACGAAGCCTTGGTGATGCTCTCAGATATCCTACCAACTTCTTATGAAATCGGGGTCCTTCCATCTCATGTGAAACCAGGGGACAATGTCTGCATCGTTGGAGCTGGTCCGATCGGTCTTGCGGCCCTCTTGACGGTTCAATTCTTCTCGCCAGCTATGATTATCATGGTAGACTTATCAGAGTCTAGTCTTGAAGCTGCTAAGAAATTTGGGGCTACTCATACGATTTGCTCAAGCGATATTGCTGAAATCAAGGCCTTTATCAATGAAGTGACCGATGGTCGTGGTGTCGATATTTCTATGGAATGTGTAGGCTATCCTGCTACCTTTGACGTCTGCCAAAACGTCATCTCTGTCGGTGGTCACATTGCCAATGTTGGCGTCTACGGAAAACCAGTTAGCTTCAATTTAGATGATCTGTGGATCAAGAACATTACCCTCAACACTGGTCTTGTCAATGCCAATACCACTGAAATGTTGCTCAATGTCTTAAAATCTGGCAAAATCAATGCAACCAAGCTCATCACCCACCACTTCAAACTCTCAGAAGTCGAAAAGGCCTACGATGTCTTTAAACATGCGGGTGAAAACAATGCACTCAAGGTCATTATCGAAAATGATATTAGTCAATGACGTGCTAGTTAATCGTTTGTTCATAGTTTTTTTAGAAGGGACCAGAGATATTCTGGTCCTATTTTCAGTCTCAACTAACCGATTTCACCTTGCAAAAAAAATTCTTTGTCTTATAATATAAGTGTAGAAAACGATTACAATAAAAGAAAGGTGTGATCTTATGAAATGGTTTCATTATCATCGTGAATTCTGGATGGACTTTCATTTCTGGATCTTGGTCTTGCTTTTGGTGGCTGTGACGTTGACGATGCAGACCCCGCTTTCGGTTATTAGTCTAGCTTATCTTGCATTTGTAGGGATTTTGATCCTGCTTCAGATTTTTCAACCGCCTGTATCGACACGTCAGTATCCAGAAGGTAGCTACCATTTCAACTGGACCTTCTATCGCGATACCAGACTGTATACCGATCTCTTTTATCTTAGCTGGCCTCTTGTCAGGACCCAATTGCTTCATCGGATATGATCTATTGGATCTTGCTTGGTGCCGTTGTCGGCTCTATTGGTTTTGTGTTTGTCGTAAAGGAAAAAGCGACTCAAAAGATGGCCTAGTGAATCGTAAAAAAGAAGATCTCTGAAACTAGTTTCAGAGATCTTTTTATTTTTCCCTAAAATGTGAAACTATAATCCAATTGTAGGGATAATATTGTAAGCGCTTTAAAAATGGATTATAATCAATTTACAAGTACTCGAGTTGCCTTAGTATCAAAGGAGAAGGAGTTATGTCAAAGATTACAAAAGATGAATTAATCCAGCAAATCAAAGATGGCATCATTGTTTCTTGTCAGGCTCTCCCTCACGAACCGCTCTATACAGAAACCGGAGGAGTCATTCCTCTCTTGGTTAAAGCGGCTGAACAGGGTGGAGCTGTCGGGATCCGAGCCAACAGTGTCCGGGATATCAAGGAAATCAAGGAAGTGACCAAGTTACCCATCATTGGGATTATCAAGCGTGACTACCCACCTGAAGAACCTTTTATCACGGCTACCATGAAAGAAGTCGATGAATTAGCAACTTTGGATATCGCGGTCATTGCTCTGGATTGTACCAAACGTCCCCGTCATGATGGTCTTTCGATTAGTGACTTTATCCATCAAGTCAAAGAAAAATATCCCGATCAGCTTTTGATGGCCGATATCTCTACCTTGGAAGAAGGATTGACGGCTGTTGAAGCGGGAGTGGACTTTGTCGGAACGACCCTATCCGGGTATACGGACTACAGTCCAAAGGTCGATGGGCCAGATTTTGAACTGATCCATAGCCTCTGCCAAGCAGGAGTGGATGTCATCGCAGAAGGCAAGATCCACTATCCTGATCAGGCCAAGAAAATCCATGATCTCGGGGTTCGCGGCATCGTCGTAGGTGGCGCTATTACCCGACCAAAAGAGATCACTGAGCGCTTTGTCGCAGCCTTAAAATGAGAAAACAAAACAGAAGATTGAAGGAGGAGGAGACCTAATAGAGAGTAGTCACGTCCATTTAATGAGAATGTTTCAGTGAAGGGATAACGATGAAGATTTCAAGAAGGAAGTCATATTTGCTTAACTTTCTGTAACATAAATCTAGTGTAAAAGGAGAAATAGATGATATTTGATGATTTAACAAACATAAAATTGTACAAAGGGATTCATCCTAATCTGGATCAAGCGATTGATTTTCTCTATGAACACCGGAAAGATTCTTTTGAGCTAGGGAGATATGATATCGATGGTGACAAGGTCTTTCTCGTTGTCCAAGAAAACACCCTTAACAAAGATGAAAATGATCGCTTTGAACATCATCGTCGTTATGCCGACCTTCATTTATTAGTTGAAGGGCATGAGTTCTCTAGCTACGGTTCCCGTATCCTAGATGAAGCTATTCCATTTGATGAAGCAAGTGATATTGGTTTTGTTCATTGTGAGAAATTCTATCCACTCCATTTGGGATATCATAATTTTGCAGTCTTCTTCCCTGGTGAACCTCACCAACCAAATGGCTATTCAGGTCAGGAAGAAACAGTCAGAAAATATCTATTCAAAATTGCGATGGATTAGATATGTCAAATAGAAAATGGAGGAGATAGGCAATATAGTTAGTTTTTTCAGAGAAGTTAAGTCTTCAAAGCGCTGATTACATATTTTTGTATTTAAAACAGAAAGAGGAAAACAATGAAAAATAGTAAGAAAATTCTTTTCGCTTTGGTTCTCGCGTTATTCGCATTGTTTGTCACTGCATGCTCATCTTCAAAAAATGATGCAGAAGGAAGTAATAAATCAGGAGAATTATCTGGTGAAATTGTAATGTGGCACTCATTTACTCAAGGGCCCTCGGTTAGAAAGTATTCAAAAAAATCAGCTGATGAGTTCATGAAGAAGCATCCAAAGGTTAAAAATCAAGATTGAGACATTTTCATGGAATGACTTCTATACAAAAATGGACGACTGGATTAGCAAATGGCAATGTTCCAGATATTAGTACAGCTTTGCCAAACCAAGTTATGGAAATGGTGAATTCAGATGCTTTGGTTCCATTGAATGATACTATTAAGACAATTGGAGAAGACAAATTTAACAAAACAGCACTAGATGAAGCAAAGGTTGATGGCAATTTTTATTCCGTGCCTTTGTACTCACATGCTCAAGTCATGTGGGTTCGCACTGATTTATTGAAACAAAATAATATTGAAGTTCCAAAAACATGGGACCAGTTGTATGAAGCTTCTAAAAAATTAAAAGAAAATGGAGTTTATGGCTTGTCTGTGCCTTTGGGAACAAATGATATGATGGGAACACGCTTCTTGAATTTCTATGTACGAAGTGGTGGTGGTAGCCTGTTGACAAAAGATCTGAAAGCTGACTTGACAAGCAAACTGGCCCAAGATGGAATTAAATATTGGGTGAAGATGTACAAGGAATTTTCTCCGAAAGATTCACTTAACTTTAATGTCTTGCAACAAGCCACTTTGTTCTATCAAGGAAAGACAGCATTTGACTTTAACTCAGGATTCCATATCGGTGGTATTCAAGCCAATAGCCCTCAATTGATTGATTCAATTGACGCCTATCCTATTCCAAAAGTAAAAGAATCAGATAAAGATTATGGTATTGAAACTTCTAATATTCCATTGGTAGTTTGGAAGAATTCCAAACATCCAGAAGTAGCGAAGGCATTCTTAGAATCTTTGTATGAAAAGGAAAATTATATTAGCTTCTTAAATTCAACTCCTGTTGGAATGTTGCCTGCCATCAAAGGAATTAGTGATGATCCAGCCTATAAAGATAATGACATCCGTAAGAAATTCCAACATGCAGAAGAAGTTATTACAAAAGCAGCAGAAAAAGGTACAGCTATTGGATATGAAAATGGTCCAAGTGTTCAAGCTGGAATGTTAACAAACCAACATATCATTGAACAAATGTTCCAAGATATTATTACAAATGGTAAAGATCCAATGGAGGCTGCCAAGGATGCAGAAAAACAATTGAACGATTTATTCGAAACTGTAGCAGTTGATGTTAAATAAGAATAGCAGAGGCTACATTATTGTAGCCTCTGTTTTTAGAGAGGAAAAAGCATATGGTCAAAAATAGAAATTTGACTCGATGGGTGTTTGTATTACCTGCTATTATCATTGTTGGACTATTATTTGTTTACCCATTTTTCTCCAGCATCTATTTTAGCTTTACAAACAAACATTTGATCATGCCGCGGTATAAATTTGTAGGATTAGCAAATTATAAAGCAGTTTTATCGGATCCTAATTTCTACAATGCCTTCTTCAACTCCCTTAAATGGACAGTCTTTTCTCTTTTGGGACAAGTGCTTGTTGGTTTTGTGTTAGCACTTGCATTGCACAGAGTTAGACGATTTAAGAAGTTATATAGAACATTGTTGATTGTTCCTTGGGCATTCCCAACAATTGTCATTGCCTTTTCTTGGCAATGGATTTTAAACGGGGTATATGGTTATCTACCTAACTTGATTGTGAAATTGGGACTGATGAATCATGTTCCTGGATTTTTGACAGAAAGTACCTGGGCCTTTATCTGTTTAGTATTTATTAATATTTGGTTTGGTGCTCCTATGATCATGGTCAATGTTCTATCAGCTTTACAGACGGTTCCGGAAGAACAGTTTGAAGCGGCTAGGATTGACGGGGCTTCTAGTTGGCAAGTGTTTAGATTTGTTATTTTACCTCACATTAAAGTAGTAGTCGGATTACTTGTTGTACTTAGAACAGTATGGATTTTTAATAACTTTGATATTATTTATCTTATTACAGGTGGTGGCCCTTCAAACGCAACAACAACATTGCCAATATTTGCATATAATCTCGGTTGGGGAACAAAACTTCTTGGGCGTGCCTCAGCGGTAACAGTCTTGCTATTTATTTTCTTATTGGCAGTATGTTTCATTTACTTTGGAGTAATTAGTAAATGGGAGAAGGAGGGTAGAAAATGATGAAGAGAAGAACAAATGTACTCCTTGATATTGGGTCACATGTTGTTTTAGTTATTTCAACTATTATCGCAATTTTTCCTTTAATTTGGATCCTTCTATCTTCTGTAAAAGGAAAAGGTGAATTAACCCAGTTTCCAACAAGGTTTTGGCCGAAACAGTTTACTCTCGATTATTTTACGCATGTTATTAATGATCTACATTTTATAAATAATATAAAAAATAGCTTATTAATCGCATTAACGACAACTGTCATCGCTATTATCATTTCTGCAATGGCTGCTTACGGTATCGTTCGCTTCTTCCCAAAATTAGGAGCGATCATGTCCCGGTTGCTAGTCATTACCTATATCTTCCCTCCGATCTTGTTGGCAATTCCTTATTCTATTGCCATTGCAAAAGTTGGCTTAACCAATAGTTTAATTGGTTTAATGATTGTTTATCTTTCGTTTAGTGTCCCTTATGCAGTGTGGTTGTTAGTAGGGTTCTTCCAAACAGTTCCAATTGGAATCGAGGAAGCAGCGAAAATAGATGGCGCAAATAAATTTGTTACCTTTTATAAAGTGGTGTTACCAATTGTTGCACCAGGGATTGTGGCCACAGCCATCTATACCTTTATCAATGCTTGGAATGAATTTCTTTATGCATTGATCTTGATCAATGATACAAGTAAGATGACGGTTGCGGTGGCTTTGCGTTCATTAAACGGTTCGGAGATTCTAGATTGGGGAGATATGATGGCAGCCTCTGTAATTGTGGTACTGCCTTCAATCATCTTCTTCTCAATTATCCAAAATAAAATTGCAAGTGGTCTTTCTGAAGGATCTGTAAAATAGTAAAAATAGAAACAGGAGAAAAACAATGGTTGTAAATTATGGTGTTGTTGGTACTGGATACTTTGGTGCTGAATTGGCAAGATACATGAAAGAAAATGACGGTGCAGTCATTACAGTTGTGTATGATCCAGAAAATGCAGAAGCTGTAGCAGAAAAATTAGGAGCGCGAGTGGCTTCGTCACTAGATGAATTGGTTCAAAGTGATGATGTGGATTGTGTGATCGTAGCTTCTCCTAATAATCTGCATAAAGAACCCGTTATTAAAGCTGCTCAGAATGGAAAAAATGTTTTTTGTGAAAAACCGATTGCTTTATCGTATGAAGATTGTAAAGAGATGGTAGAAGCATGTAAAGAAAATGGTGTGATTTTCATGGCTGGTCATATTATGAATTTCTTTAATGGTGTTCATCATGCTAAAGAATTGATCAACCAAGGTGTTATTGGAGATGTTTTGTACTGTCATACAGCTAGAAACGGCTGGGAAGAACAACAACCATCCATTTCATGGAAAAAAATTCGTGAAAAAAATCAGGAGGACATCTTTACCACCATATCCATGAGTTGGATTGCGTTCAATTTTTAATGGGAGGGATTCCTGAAACAGTTACGATGACAGGTGGAAACGTTGCTCACCAAGGAGAAAACTTTGGTGATGAAGATGATATGATTTTTGTCAACATGGAATTCCCTGGTAAGCGATTTGCCTTGCTTGAATGGGGCTCTGCCTATCGTTGGGGAGAACACTATGTTCTGATTCAGGGAACGAAAGGTGCTATAAAATTAGATCTATTTAATTGTAAAGGTACTCTAAAAGTAGACGGAAAAGAAACTTATTTCTTAATTCATGAATCTCAGGAAGAGGATGATGACCGTACAAGAATCTATCATAGCACTGAGATGGATGGTGCCATTGCTTATGGTAAACCAGGAAAACGAACTCCATTATGGCTATCTTCTGTTATTGATAAAGAAATGAAATACCTTCATGACATAATGAATGGTGCTCCTGTATCAAAAGAATTTGAGAAACTATTAACCGGAGAAGCGGCGTTGGAAGCAATTGCGTCTGCTGATGCTTGTACTCGTTCCATTAATGAGGACCGAAAAGTTAAATTATCAGAGATCATGGGTTAATCATATTACTGATACGACAAAAGGAGAAAATATGTCAGATTTAAAAAAATATGAAGGAGTCATCCCTGCTTTTTATGCCTGCTATGATGACCGAGGGGAAATTAGCCCGGAGCGGGTGCGTGCTCTCGTAGAATATTTTATCGCGAAAGGTGTGCAGGGCTTATATGTCAACGGCTCCTCCGGCGAATGTATCTACCAGAGCGTGGCCGATCGCAAGCTAGTCTTAGAAGAAGTCATGGCAGTGGCTAAAGGAAAATTGACTATCATCGCTCACGTAGCCTGCACTAACACCAAAGATAGCGTGGAATTAGCACGACATGCAGAAGAACTAGGAGTAGATGCCATTGCGGCCATTCCGCCTATTTACTTCCGCTTGCCAGAATACGGTGTCGCCCATTACTGGAATGAAATCAGCGCAGCAGCACCAAACACAGACTTCGTCATCTACAATATCCCTCAATTAGCGGGAGTAGCTTTGACACCGAGTCTTTACAAAGAAATGTTGAAAAACCCACGGGTCATTGGAGTGAAAAACTCTTCGTTGCCGGTGCAGGATATTCAGACCTTTGCTTCTTTAGGAGGTGACGACCATATCGTCTTCAATGGTCCGGATGAACAATTCTTGGGTGGCTGTCTCATGGGCGCGCGTGCTGGGATCGGTGGTACTTACGGTGCCATGCCAGAGCTCTTCTTGAAACTCAATCAATTGATTGCGGATAAGGAGTTGGAAGTGGCACGTGACTTGCAGTTTGCCATCAATGACATTATCGGAGTCTTGACTTCTGCTCATGGAAACATGTATGGAGTCATCAAGGAAGTATTGCGGATCAACGAAGGATTGGAATTAGGATCTGTTCGTTCCCCTTTGACGGCAGTAGTAGAAGCGGATCAAGAAGTGATCCAACGTGCTGCTCAACTCATTAAGGACACAAAAGACAGATTCCTTTGATCAAAGGAGGTCTAGATGAATCCATATGTTGTAATTGATATCGGCGGAACGAGTATCAAATATGGTCTAGCTGATGCAAAAGGGCAACTCTTAGAGACCCATGAAATGCCAACAGAGGCCCAAAAAGGAGGACCTCACATTCTGAAGACAACAAAGGAAATCGTAGCCCGTTATTTGAAGAAGCATCCCTTGGCAGGGGTCGCGATTTCCTCAGCTGGGATGGTCGATCCGGATAAGGGGGAAATCTTTTATGCCGGACCACAAATTCCCAACTATGCTGGAACTCAATTTAAAAAGGAAATCGAGGAGGCCTTTCAAGTCCCTTGTGAGATTGAAAATGATGTCAATTGTGCCGGTCTCGCAGAGATTACCACAGGGCATGCAAGAGGATCGAACAATGCTGTTTGCTTGACAATTGGAACAGGGATCGGCGGTTGCCTCTTGCTGGATGGTCAAGTCTTTCATGGCTTTAGCAATTCAGCCTGTGAAGTTGGCTATCTTCATTTGCCAGATGGTGCCTTTCAGGATTTAGCTTCTACGACTGCTTTGGTCGAGTATGTGGCAGAGTGCCATGGCGATCCGGCAGACCAGTGGAATGGTCGCCGTATTTTCAAACAGGCAACAGAAGGAGATAAGATCTGTATGGCAGGAATTGATCGGATGGTGGCCTATCTCGGAAAAAAGGATTAGCGAATATTGCCTACGTGGTCAATCCAGAGGTCATCGTTCTTGGAGGGGGGGTTATGGCCCAGGAAGCCATCCTCAAGCCAAAAATCTATCAAGCTCTGTGTGCCGAACTCGTTCCTAGCCTAGCCGATAAAATCCGTTTGGAATTTGCCCATCATCAAAATGCTGCGGGTATGTTGGGAGCTTATTATCACTTTAGACAAAAACATGAAACATAAAACAAGTCGCTTGCGCGACTTGTTTTTGCTTGATTATAAAAACCATGAAGGATGAGAGAAGTCTCAAGCTCCATGGTTTTTTAAATAGGGAGACCATATTAAGATTTTCGAGAACGTTGACTAGAGAGTTTTTTGTTTTCCCAGTAGCTATTAAAGACAACTTCTTTTTGTTCTCGGTTTTTACTGAGAAAATGGGCATAGACCAAATCCACAACAATGAGTAGAGGGAAAATAGCAGAGATTCGATCGATATAGGTGTTGCTAGGAAGGGCTGCAGCAGGCAATACCTCTGTAAATCCTTGGTGGATCGCAGCGGGGTTAGAAGTTATAAGAACCGTCTTGGCCCCTTTTTCTTTTGGCATTTAGGAGACTGTCTGTGATAGAGCCAGTACTTCCTGATAGTGAGAAGCCGATGACCAGACAAGAGGAATCGAGAATGCTAGTCGTCCAGGCAAAGCCATCTTGATCTGTCAGAGCTTCACATACGACACCTAATCGCATCAAGCGCAATTTCATTTCTCTAGCGACTAAACCAGAACTACCGATTCCAAAGAAGTAGACTCGGTCCGCTTGGTCGATCAGCTCCGCCACCCGATCCAATTGTGAATCTTTTTACCAGGCTTTCAGTAACGTTATTGACATGGTGGTAGCGTTGCAAAACACTGAGAGTCAGTTCGTCATGATCTTGCACTTGCTTTTGATTCTTGGTTTCTTCATTAAAGTGATAAACAAACTCCCGATAGCCAGAGAAACCGCATTTTTGAGAGAAACGCGTCAAAGCTGCCTTTGAAACATGAAGTAATTCAGTTACACGAGAAGAAGACAGGGAATGCTGTCGCGCTTCTGACGATAAAAAATATTGGGCGATATCGCGTTCCATATCTGTCAACTCTGATTCATGACTGGCAATAATCGATAGTAAATCTTGATCTTGTTTCACAGCAATCCTCCTTCCTCGCAAAATGAAATAATAGGATGCTCCTATAATATATTACAAATTATAACATGGGTAACCGCTTTATTCAAGTAAAAGGGAGCAAGAAATACTGAAACTAGGAACAGGATATGGAACCGAAGAGAACGTTACCAATGTTGAAAGAACAGCCTTGGTGCTTATTCATAATTTTCTGAATATTATCGGATTAGCCTGAACAAACGATATGAATTGTGGTATAATTTAAGGTAATTGTACTGTTGTTCGAAGAATAATGGTGAGATAAGGAGGTGTGACGATGTCGAATGCAACACTTGAAATGATGCAAGAGATCGAGCAGGCTGCTCAGGGCGTGATCGTAGGCTATGAAGCTCAAGTTGAGCAAATTCAAAAAGAATCCCGCGATCGGCTTGCAACAGTGGCACAGCATTACGATGACGAAACCAAGCGATTGGTCGCAGAGGCTGAAACCACTGCCAAAGAAAGGCTTGTCCGTTTAACGAAAGACCTGGAGGAGACGGTTGCTCGCAATGATGCTAAGGTACAACAAGCGATGACCGATAAGCGAGCCGGTTTGGTTGAAGCCATTGTAGAAAAGGTGGTAGCAAGCTATGGCCGTTAGTCAGATGCAAAAGCTGTCCCTCATCTTGCCTAAGGATGACTTGGACAGCCTACTACTAGCCTTGCAGGCTGAAGCAAAAGTCCAGATTTATGATCTCAGTGAAAATGAAGAGTGGCAGGCAGCCTTTTGAGGCGTCCACCTTGTCTCAACCCTTGACAGAGGACAATCGCCAGGCCTTGGTAGAGCTGCAAAAACGTCAAGAACAAGTTGAAAAAATGATTCAGACCCTGGAGCCTTATATGCCTGAGAAAAAGGCTATGCAAGCCCTGAAGGAAGAGCCCTTAAGCTTGTCCTTTGATGATCTGCAGGCCCACGGAATGATTCGAGACGAAGAGCTATTGTTGACCAAATTGAAACGCCAATTGCGCGTGTTAGACAAGGCCCGACAGAAGATTGCGGATGCAAAGGGAGAGATCGAGCGCTTAGAAAAAAATGGCGGCCTTTAGAGGTCACACCAACCGCTCTAGCCAGGTTTCACTATGTGCATGGCTTGATTGGGACGATCCCTAATAGCGATACAGATGCTGTTCGCTCTTCCTTAAAAGCTCACCCTGAACTGGAATTAGAAGAAGTCTTCACCTCTGAGACTGAACACGGCTATGTCATCTTGTATCGTTCGGGAGACCGTATGGCTGTTCAGGAGCTTTTGGAAGAACATGGTTTCAAAGAATTGGACTATGAAGGAGAGCAGCTTCCAGCTACCTACTTGGATCAGCTAGAAGGGGAAATCAAAGAGCAAGAAGCTGTGGTTGCTTCTATACTAGCAGATTTGCAAAACTCGCAGAAGGAATTGGATCAACTCAAGTATCAGATGGATTACTTGTTGAGCTTGGGAGCTCGTGAGGAAGCCAAGTCACTTCTAGCCAGCACGCAAAGTTTGGTAGCCTTAGAAGGTTGGATTGAAACATCCCAAGTGGACTCATTACGAGACTTCTTGCAACAAGATTTTGGGTCTCGCGTCTTACTAGAGACACGAGATGTCACGGAAAAAGATTGGGATGATGTTCCGATCCAGTTGCGAAATAGTGCTTTAGTAGAGCCTTTTTGAGTTGGTGACAGAGATGTATGCCCCTGCCCAAGTATTACGAGAAAGATCCGACACCAATCGTGTCACTCTTCTACTTTGTTTTCTTTGGTATGATGGTCGCCGATATCGGTTATGGACTCTTGCTAACGCTAGCGACAGGCTTTGCTCTTAAAACCTTCAAGCTGAAGCCTGGTACGGCAAAGAATCTTCGATTCTTCAGTCTCCTCGGAATCTCCGTTGCCCTTTGGGGAGTGGTCTATGGCTCTTTCTTCGGATTTGAAATGCCCTTTGCCCTGATCAGTACGACCAGCAACGCTATGACCATCCTAATCCTATCGGTTGTCTTTGGTTTCATCACCGTTTTGGTCGGTCTCTTCCTAGGAGGGATGAAAAATGTCCGCCTCAAAGATTACACGGAAGCCTATAATGCTGGCTTTGCTTGGGTCTTGATCCTACTTGGCTTGATGCTTCTAGCAGTTGGCAATATCTTGCCAGGGATGAGTTTCCTGGTTCCGATTGGGAAATGGCTGGCTATTCTGAATGCGATTGGGGTCTTGGTTGTCTCCATTGTCAGTGCCAAGAAGTTGTCCGGTCTAGCGTCTGGTCTCTTTAACCTCTACAATGTCAGTGGCTACGTCGGAGACTTAGTCAGCTTCACCCGTTTGATGGCCTTGGGCTTATCTGGAGCCAGCATCGGTTCAGCCTTCAACCTCATTGTCAATCTCTTTCCACCGCTTGGACGGTTTACGGTAGGGCTTGTGCTCTTTATCGTCCTTCATGCTATTAATATGTTCCTGTCCTTCTTGTCAGGTTACGTGCATGGAGCCCGTTTGATCTTTGTGGAGTTCTTCGGTAAATTCTACGAAGGAGGAGGCAAGCCATTTCGTCCTCTCAAACCTTCTGAACGCTATATTAAAACAAAAAAATAAGTATTATCTTTTAAAAAATAGGAGTATATCATGGAATCTTTAGCATCATATTTTTCAGCCCATGGGGGCGCCTTCTTTGCAGCATTTGGTGTAGCGATCGCTGTCGCTCTCAGCGGTATGGGATCTGCCCTTGGGGTTGGTAAAACAGGTCAAGCAGCAGCAGCGCTCTTGAAAGAACAACCTGAAAAAAATTTGCCCAAGCCTTGATTTTGCAATTGTTGCCAGGTACACAAGGTTTGTATGGTTTCGTTATTGGGATCTTGATCTGGTTGCAAATTAAACCAGATATGCCACTTGAAACAGGGGTCGCTTACTTCTTTACAGCTCTTCCAGTTGCGATTGTTGGTTATTTCTCAGCGAAACACCAAGGAAATGTTGCGACAGCAGGGATGCAAATTTTGGCAAAACGTCCTGAAGACATGATGAAAGGGGTTATCCTTGCGGCCATGGTTGAGACTTATGCCATCTTGGCCTTCGTTGTGTCCTTCCTATTGACCCTACGCGTCGGCTAAGAGCTAGCTTTGATGGATTCGTCTAGAGAGACGAAAAACACAAGACGCATGCAATAGGAGAAAAAACGATATGGATGAACAAACCCAATTAAAGGATTCGATCTTGGCCCAAGCCCATGAAAAAGGGCGGAAACTCTTAGAAGAAGCCAAGGAAACCATCCTAAAAAGAAGAGACTGCACTAGAAGAGCGTTTGATCCAAGACAAACTCAATCAACGCTCCGAGCAGCTCAAGCGGATTCAACGTCAATTGCAACGTGAAACCCAACAGATCGAAAATAAAAAACGCCAATCAACCCTGGTCACCAAGCAACGAGTCTTAAAGGATCTCTTTACAGATGCTTATGAAGCAATGGCAGCTTGGCCTCTTGAAAGGGAAGTGCAGTTTGTAGATGCAGTTTTAGATCGCTATCAGGGGCAAGATGTGACCCTGACTTTTGGAGCGACGAGCGCTGCTAAATTTGATCCAGTAGCCCTCGAGAAATGGAAGCAAACTCATCCGAATGTGACAGTTGCAGACGAGACGATGCCAGCTCAAGCCGGTTTTGTCTTGTCGGTCGGGAAGATTGATGACAACTATCTCTACCGTGATTTGGTGGATTCCATTTGGGAGCAAGAAAGCTACCAGATGGCAGCCAGCATTTTCACCGATGAAGAGAACTAGGAGGTTGCGATGAGCGAACGGACCTATTCTCAAGTCAATACAGGAATCAGCGTACGTGAGGCTAGTTTTGTCAGTCCCAGTCAGTTCGAGCAGTTGCTTGCAAGTGACTCCAGCGAGAGCCGAGAAGGCTTGCTACAAGGGACACCTTATGCTTTAGACAACCAGGAGATCAAGGATTTAGCAGCCCTTGAAGAGCGCCTGATGGCAGCCTTGTTGGCAGAATACCAATGGGCTTTTGAGGTGACCCCTCAGTCGGACTTGGTCAGCCTCTTTACCCTGAAATACACCTATCACAATCTCAAGGTTTATCTGAAACACAAGGCGACTGAACGTAAGTTGGGGCACTTTATTGGTCCCGATTGGACCTTATTCTCTCGATGTGCTCGAACATTTGGTGGCGACTTTTTCTGCGGAGCATTGTCCAACCTTTATGGCTCAAGAAGTGGCTGCAACCTGGCAAGAATACCAAGACTATCAAGACTTGCGGGTACTTGAAATCGGGATGGATTTAGCCTATTTTAAACACCTGAGGTACTTAGGAGTCCGCCAGAATCATCCGATTCTCAAGCAATTAGTGGATGTGACCATTGACTTTTACAATGCCATTACGGTCAAGCGGGCCTTTAGACCAGCAAAAACCGCATAGTTTTATGCACCAATTGCTCTCGGATGAAGGAAGCCTCAGTGCCCATCAGGTGATCGACCTGCTAGAATCCGGTCAGTGGTTGACCTGGTTTTATCAAGTCAATCCGCTGGACTATGATTTGGCCTTAGACACTTACGAAGAAAAGATGCGCACCGGTCAACTAAAGACCGTAGAGTTGGAGTATCTAGAAAGCTTGGTGAAATTTAGTCTTTTAGATGCTGGCCGTTTTGAAGTCGATGGACCACTCCCTCTTGTTCGTTATCTTTACGGAAAAGAGTTAGAAGTGACCAATCTTCGTTTGGTCCTCTCTGGTTTGGACAATGGTTTTCCGCTAGCAGACATCAAAGAAAGGATGAGACCGATTTATGGACAAACAGACCTATAAGATCGCGGTTGTGGGCAATCGGGACGCCATCCTTCCTTTTCGCCTGATTGGCTTTCAAACCTATCCAGTGACAGAGCCGCAAGAAGCAATCAATACCTTGCGAAAACTCAGTCGGGAAAACTTCGGGATTATTTACCTGACAGAGGATATTGCCCAGGCTATTCCAGAAACAGTGGCTTATTATGACCAGCAACTGACACCAGCTCTGATCCTTATCCCGACCCATAGAGGGACTACAGGACTGGGCCAACAGCGCATTCGCGATAATGTCGAAAAAGCAGTAGGGCAGGATATCTTATGAGAACAAATGAATTTGGCCAAGCGATTGGAGATGCACTGCCCGATTTTACACCGGGGCGTCTACCAGCTATTGAGCGGATCGAGGGTCGCTATACCGTGATCGAGCGCCTGTCAAAAGAAAAACACGGGGCGGATCTTTATCAGGTCTACGGGCCAGCCTCCCCAGCAGATATGTGGACCTTTCTGTTCAAAGGCCCTGCCCACAATGAAGCTGAGTGGGATCGCCTGTTGGATGATCTCATGACAGCCCAAGGTTGTTTTTACTATGCGATTGTAGACAAAGATTCCGGCAAGGCTTTAGGGACATTCTCTCTCATGCGAATGGATCAAGCCAATCGGGTGATCGAAGTTGGAGCAGTGACCTACTCACCAGCGCTCAAGAAGACGCGCATGGCCACCGAAGCCCAGTATCTCTTGGCGCGCTATGTGTTTGAGGATTTAGGCTACAGACGCTATGAGTGGAAATGTGATGCCTTAAACCAAGCTTCACGCAAAGCAGCTGAGCGCTTGGGATTCACCTATGAAGGCTGTTTCCGTCAGGCTCTTGTTTATAAAGGTCGGACTCGAGACACAGACTGGTTGTCCATCATTGACCAAGAATGGCCAGCTATCAAAGAGCGCTTCGAGGCTTGGTTAGATCCAACTAATTTCGATGAAAATGGTCAACAAAAGCAATCTCTAGCCGATATGGCGCAAAAAGTAATACAAAGAAACAAAGGATTCCCAGGAGGAATACATGACTCAAGGAAAAATTATTAAAGTTTCCGGTCCCTTGGTGGTCGCATCAGGGATGCAGGAGGCCAATATCCAAGACATTTGCCGGGTCGGCGATCTTGGTTTGATTGGCGAAATTATTGAGATGCGGCGGGATGAAGCCTCTATCCAAGTATATGAAGAAACGTCTGGAGTCGGACCAGGTGAACCAGTGGTAACAACCGGAGCTCCCCTCTCTGTCGAGTTGGGACCAGGCTTGATTTCTCAGATGTTTGACGGGATCCAACGTCCCTTGGAACGCTTCCAAGAAGTCACCGCCAGTGACTTCCTTATTCGTGGTGTGCAAGTTCCAAATTTAGACCGTGACACCAAATGGACCTTCGAACCAAGCGTGACAGAAGGAACAGAGGTAGTCGCTGGAGACATCGTCGGTACCGTTCAAGAGACCAATATGGTGGAACACCGCATCATGGTGCCTTACGGAGTCAGTGGGCGTGTGACTAAGATTGCATCTGGTTCTTACACAGTAGAGGAGCCAGTTTATGAGATTGAGCAGGCTGACGGCAGCCTCTTTACCGGAACCTTGATGCAAAAATGGCCGGTTCGTCGTGGCCGCCCCCTTTGCACAAAAACTGATCCCAGTAGAGCCTTTGGTGACAGGTCAACGGGTCATCGATACCTTCTTCCCAGTGACAAAAGGTGGTGCTGCGGCAGTTCCTGGACCTTTCGGAGCTGGAAAAACCGTCGTGCAACACCAGGTGGCTAAGTTTGCCAATGTGGACATCGTAATTTACGTTGGTTGTGGAGAACGTGGAAATGAAATGACAGACGTTCTGAATGAGTTTCCAGAATTGATTGATCCAACAACTGGCCAATCCATTATGCAACGGACGGTTCTGATTGCCAACACTTCGAACATGCCGGTAGCGGCGCGGGAAGCTTCCATCTACACAGGGATTACTATTGCAGAATACTTCCGTGATATGGGCTATTCCGTTGCCATCATGGCCGATTCGACATCGCGCTGGGCAGAAGCTCTTCGTGAAATGTCTGGTCGTCTAGAAGAAATGCCCGGAGATGAAGGCTACCCAGCCTATCTTGGTAGCCGGATTGCCGAGTATTACGAACGGGCCGGCCGGGTTAAGACACTCGGTACCACTGCACGTGAAGGCTCTATTACAGCCATCGGTGCCGTTTCCCCCTCCAGGTGGAGATATCTCAGAGCCCGTAACCCAAAACACCCTGCGGATCGTTAAGGTCTTCTGGGGACTGGATGCTCAGTTGGCGCAACGTCGCCACTTCCCAGCCATCAACTGGTTGAGTTCTTATTCCCTTTACCAAGATGAGGAGGGCCAATATATCGATCAGCATGAGCAGATTAGCTGGGCAGAAAAAGTCACCCGCGCCATGAATCTGTTGCAAAAAGAGAGTGAATTACAAGAGATTGTGCGCTTGGTTGGTCTTGATTCCTTGTCTGAAAAAGACCGCTTGACCATGAATGCGGCCAAGATGATCCGTGAAGACTACCTGCAACAAAATGCCTTTGATGAGGTAGACACCTATACTTCTTTCAGCAAGCAGGTTGCCTTGTTGACCAACATTTTAACCTTTGACCAAGAAAGTCAAAAAGCACTAGAATTAGGGGCCTACTTCACAGAAATCATGGAAGGAACAGTGACTCTTCGAGACCGCATTGCCCGTAGCAAGTTTATCCATGAGGACCAGTTGGGCACCATTCAAGCCATGAAGGAAGAAATCGTAGAAACCCTACACCAAATCGTAGCCCAAGGAGGAGTAGACAATGAGCGTGATTAAAGAATACCGTACTGTCAGCGAAGTTGTTGGCCCCTTGATGATTGTCGATCAGGTCCAAGGTGTTCACTACAATGAACTCGTAGAAATCAAGCTCCATGACGGTACAACCCGTCAGGGACAAGTCCTCGAAGTCCAAGAAGACAAGGCCATGGTCCAGCTCTTTGAAGGATCTAGCGGGATCAACTTGGAAAAAGCCAAAGTCCGCTTTACCGGACGTCCCCTAGAACTTCCAGTGTCCGAAGACATGGTGGGGCGCATCTTTAACGGGATGGGCAAACCCATTGATGGTGGTCCGGAGATTATCCCAGAGAAGTACTTGGACATTGATGGTCAAGCCATCAACCCTGTTTCACGGGACTATCCGGATGAATTTATCCAGACAGGGATCTCAGCCATTGACCATTTGAATACCTTGGTTCGGGGTCAAAAACTCCCAGTCTTCTCAGGTTCTGGTCTTCCTCACAAGGAGTTGGCGGCTCAGATTGCTCGTCAAGCGACGGTGCTTAATTCGGAAGAAAACTTCGCCGTGGTCTTTGCGGCCATGGGGATTACCTTTGAAGAAGCCGAGTTCTTTATGAACGACCTGCGGGAGACAGGTGCGATTGACCGCTCTGTTCTCTTCATCAACCTAGCCAATGACCCAGCTATCGAACGGATTGCGACTCCTCGGATCGCCTTGACAGCTGCCGAATATTTGGCTTATGAAAAAGATATGCACGTCTTGGTTATTATGACCGACATGACCAACTACTGTGAAGCCCTTCGGGAAGTATCTGCTGCCCGCCGGGAAGTTCCAGGACGTCGGGGCTATCCAGGTTACCTTTATACCAACCTCTCAACCCTCTACGAACGTGCAGGACGCTTGGTTGGAAAGAAAGGATCTGTGACCCAAATTCCGATCCTATCCATGCCAGAAGATGACATCACCCACCCCATCCCTGACTTGACAGGCTACATCACCGAAGGTCAGATTATTCTCTCCCGCGATCTCTACAATAGTGGCTATCGTCCTCCGATTAATGTTCTTCCATCCCTTTCTCGTTTGAAGGACAAGGGTTCTGGTGAAGGCAAAACTCGGGAAGACCATGCAGCGACCATGAACCAGCTCTTTGCGGCCTACGCCCAAGGAAAACAAGCTAAAGAACTGGCTGTAGTACTGGGGGAGTCTGCCTTGTCAGATACTGACAAGCTCTATGTTAAATTTACAGACCGCTTTGAGCAAGAATACATCAATCAAGGTTTCACTACCAATCGGACGATTGAGGAAAGTTTGGATCTCGGTTGGGAACTCTTATCCATCCTTCCACGAACAGAGCTTAAACGGATCAAGGATGAGATGATTGACAAGTATCTGCCAAACAAAGAGGACTAGCCTATGGCACGATTAAATGTAAAACCAACTCGGATGGAGCTTAATATTCTCAAAGAGCGCCTCAAGACAGCAACCCGGGGGCACAAGTTGCTCAAGGACAAGCGGGATGAACTCATGCGCCGCTTTATTGAAGCTGTACGTGAGAATAATCGCTTGCGCCAAAAGGTGGAGGCGGCACTTGTGGGCAACATGCAAGATTTCGTCATGGCCAAGTCCTTAGAGAGCGACCTCATGGTGGAAGAAATCTTTGCTGTGCCAACCCGTGAAGTCTCTCTTCATATCGAAGAAGAAAATGTCATGAGTGTGCGCGTGCCCAAGCTTCATGCTCGTATCGATAATCCATACGGAGATGATGAAGGAGATGTGGTCTATAGCTACCTAGCATCCAACAGTCAAATGGATAGTACCATTCAAGAAATGGGAGCACTCCTCCCAGATTTGCTTAAATTAGCGGAAATCGAAAAAAGTTGCCAACTCATGGCAGACGAAATCGAGAAAACCCGCCGTCGAGTGAATGGACTCGAGTATGCGACTATCCCAGACCTCAAAGAGACCATCTACTATATCGAAATGAAACTCGAAGAAGCCGAACGCGCCAACCTCGTCAGAATCATGAAGGTAAAATAAGATACAAGCCGTTAAGCAACTCAAAGGAAAATAGGAAATCCAAGGACGAAGCGCCAGCTTCTAGTTGGATTTATCTTTTTCCAAAGAGTTGTAGGCGTGTTCAGTTGCTTTAAAAATACAAGAACCTCATCAAGGAATCGCTCCTGGATGAGGCTTTTTTTGCCCCCTCGCACTCTTCTTTCAGTACCCTATTTTTATGTTACTAGTTTGTAACAATGTGACAAGAAAGACGAAATGTTACAAGAAAAATACAGTTTTGTTAAATAGCCAAAAAGGCCTTTTATTATTTTTAAATTGTGATAAGATAGTATAGTAGTACATTTGCCCAAGATAATCTTGAGCAAAAATACAAAGAAAAAAAGAGGATAAAAGATGAAATTAAAAGTTAATACGAAAGCCCTTATCGCTTCAACAGTAGCTCTTGCAGTGATTCCATTTACAAAAAGCCACTGCAGAAACACTCGAAGATTGGGTAGCTCGTTCAGTAGATGAAATCAAACATGATATCCAACAAAGTGGTGAAAACCAACAAACGTATACTGTTAAATACGGTGATACATTGAGCTCAATCGCAGAAGCGCTTGGAATCGATGTTCATGTGTTGGCAAACTTGAACAATATCAGTAACATGGATTTGATCTACCCAGGTACTGTTTTGAAAAACAACAGTAAACGATCAAAAAGAAGTAACTTCAGTTGAAATCCAAAACTCCTCAAGTAGGTTCGACAGACGCAACAGTTGCAAGTGCTGACTTGACAACGAACCAAGTGACAGTTGCTGACCAAACAGTCGCTGTAAACGATCTGTCAAAACCAGTGAATGAAGATAACAAAGCTGTACCAGTTGCGCCAGCAGCAGAAACTCCTGCAGCTCCTGCAGTAGAAGAAGCCCCAGCACAACCAGCTGAAGCTCCTGTTGTTGAAGTTCCAGCAGCAGAAACTCCAGCACAACCAGTTGTTCCAGAAACACCAAGCTACGGTGCTCCAGCTGTGAATGTTGAAATTCAAAAATCAAGAAGCGCCAGCAGCTCCTCAAAGCAGCCCCAGTGGCAGAAACTCCAGCAGAAGCGCCAGCAGCTCCTGCAGTAGAAGAAGCCCCAGCACAACCAGCAGCAGAAACTCCTGCCACACCTGAAGTGCAACCATTAGCATCAACTCCAACAAGTGGAAATACTATTCCAACAGATCCAAATCTTCAACCACAGGCTGAAGCTTTCCGTCAAGAAGTTGCAGCTAAATTCAGCGTCACCAATATCGGTGGTTACCGTGCAGGAGATCCAGATGACCATGGTAAAGGACTTGCAATAGACGTTATGGTTCCAACAAATTCAGAACTTGGAGATCAAGTTGCGCAATATGCGATTGATAACATGGACCGTGCAGGTATTTCATATATTATCTGGAAACAACAATTCTATATGCCAGTAAATAATATTTACGGACCAGCTAACACTTGGAATCAAATGCCAGACCGTGGTGATGACACAGCAAACCACAACGACCACGTGCATATCTCATTTAACGGATAATAAACCATTGAACTAGGCCTAGTGCCTAGTTCTTTTTTGTATTTTTTAAAAAAGAAAGGCTGGAACACGAATGCTCCAACCAGAATGAAATTATAAAATGTGATCGACCTTTTCAACCTCATAAAGGGCAATTGCCATGATGATGGTTAAAACCAGTAGCATGAGGACCGCTGGCGTCCATGAGTGGAAGATCGATTTACTATACCCAAAGAGAATAGGGCCAAAGGCTGCAAAGACATAGCCTCCTGTTTGAGCCAGGCCAGAAAGTTGGGCTGTTTTTTCCGGTGTACTTGATTTCATGGAGAAAGCAACCATGAGGTAAGGGAAAAGCGAGCTAACGGAACTTCCGATAAGGACGTTTAGAAGGAGCCAGTAGAAGAAGTTGCTCGTCGGAATTAAGAGCATGGCTACTCCTAGAATTCCTGCTCCGACAACAATCGTAAGCATCAAGCGTCGATTACGATCTGACAACCGTGTGGTTAAACTTGGGATAGTCAAGGAAAAGGGAAGGCTAATAAGAGTATAAACCGTAGCAAGAAGACCAGATTCAACCTGTGAAACACCAGCTTGAACAGCCATAGTTGGAAGCCAGGTCATGCTTGTATAGAAAAAGTAGAGACTGAAGTCCACCAAAAAAATCATGATAGCCCAAACGTATTTATTGGTATACCATTTATTACTAGATTCACTAGTAGTCGTCTTTTTAAGATGGTGGTTGTAGCGAAGGTTGGGGATCCAGATGAGTAAAGCCAGTGCACAGACGACAGTCAAGATGTTGACTAGCCCTTGCCAAGAAGTAGCTTGGGTGATAGGAACAGCCACAGAAGATGCGATCGCTGTAGACATCCCCATAGAAGTGATGTATAAAGTGGTTAAAAATACCGAGTTGCTTCGGTCGATTTGCTTGGATAAGACTGGGAAGCAGAACATTGAGAAAAAGCAATACTTGCTCCAATCAAGATGGTTCCCAGATAGAGAAAGGGGAGGTTGATCGTTCGAATGGCAGATCCAATCGTCATTGCGATCAAGACAAGAAAGAAGAGACGCTCAATCCCTAATTTTTGGGCAAACTGAATCGCAAAAGGCGAGAAAATGGCAAAGGTCAGAAGTGGTAAGCTAGTCAAAAGTCCCAGAGAGCTCACATCTACCCCTAAGCCAGTAGCGATATCAGACAAGACTGTCGGTAGCGTCGTAAATGGTGTTCGTAAAACAATCCCAAGCATAATGATGCCCGGGATGAATAGCATAGAATGTGTTTTTTTCATAAATCCTCCTCAGACAAAAATTCTCTTCATTATAACATAGATCGAGCATAAATTGGAGTATTTGTACAAATGAAGGGTTAGGATCGTAGTTCTCACTGTCGTTCGAACTGCATCAATATCTCTAAATTCGGTTGAACTCTATGAGTTCACCTCATTAAGAGATATAGAAAAAGCCACCGATTTTGGTGGCTCTTATAGGGAGATTATTATGAAAAAGTTTAGGATTTTCTATCAAACAAAGTTAGGAGGTCTTTATTTGATGGTTTTATTATAAGGCGGTTTGCTTAAAGAAAACTTAAGAAAAGGTGCGGTGTATGAGAATCGGTCTTAAGGCTGATAAAATGTATTAGCTAGCATCACAAATAAGCTGTGTTTTTATTTATAATAACTTTTTCTTTTTAAAGTATGTAGTTTCCGCTTCGCTCAAACTGCATCAATGTACCTAAGCTCACTAACGTTCACTAAGGTACATAGAGAAAAAGCCACCGGTTTTGGTGGCTCTTATAGGGAGATTATTATGAAAAAGTTTAGGATTTTCTATCAAACAAAGTTAGGAGGTCTTCATTTGATGGTTTTATTATAAGGCTAATTTCTTAAAGAAAACTTAAGAAAAGACACTGTCCATAAGAATCGGTCTTAGGTCTGATAGTTTTTTTAACAGAAACTATTTAGATTTTTTTCTAAATAGAGTTGACAAAATGATAGTGGAGTTGTACAATCTATTTAGAAAGAAATCTAAATAGATTAGAGGAGATAGAGAATGAATTTTGCGCAAACATTTAAAGCTTTATCAAATCCGATAAGAAGAAGTATCTTAGAACTGCTAAAGGCGGGGAAATTATCCGCGGGCGATATCGCTGGCCACTTTGATGTAGCAGGAGCGACCATTTCCCATCATTTAAGCCTCCTCAAGCAGGCGGATTTAATTCGAGAGGAAAAAGAAAAGAATTTTATCTACTACGAACTCAATACTTCTGTCTTGGAGGATTTAATGGTCTGGCTCGTTGATTTGAAAGGAGACTCTACTGATGAAAATGAATAAAAAACTATTGCTATTAACTTCTATTGTGATCCTTTTTCCCCATACTTTTGGGGCTTGATCATTTGGTCGCAATTGCTCAACCAAATCCCCATTCACTTCAACCTTGCAGGTCAGGCCAATAATTTCCAATCGAAGCCACTGGCCGTGTTTGGTCTTCCTCTTTTCCTTCTCTTGGTGCATTTGTTTGTGATTTTCGTGACTGCACGCGATCCTAAGAATCGCACGATGAATGAGAAAAATGGGAAAAAGTGATCTACTGGTTGACTCAATCGTTTCCTTAAGTGTGTTCTATCTCATCTATAGTAAGGCGCTAGGCTCTACGACCAACCCTTCTATTTTTGTTTCTGCTTTGCTAGGGCTCATCTTTGTCATGATGGGCAATTATATGCCGAAGCTAAAAGTGAATCACACGGTTGGGATCCGCCTTCCTTGGACCTTACAGAGCGAAGATAACTGGCACAAAACCCATCGCTTGGCAGGGAAATTGTGGGTCCTCGGAGGTTTGATCCTTCTTCTTGAAGCAGGTATTCAGTTCGCTGTCCCTTATGTAATGGGGATCGTCATCCTCACCATTGTTCTCATTCCGATCCTGTATTCTTATCAACTAAGTCGGGAAGATTGTTAGTATAAAAAACAACCAGAGAAGAAGGAGTTGGTAATTGCTTCTTTTCCGGTTGTTTTTCAATTTTAGATAGGAGAACAGAAAACTTGCATTCACGGCTAGAGTGATCCACTATTTAAAATCGATATATAAGACAGAAGATATGATAAAACTAACGAAGAGAGCTAACAGAATGTATATTACCATTAAGAGTTATTTTTCAAAGGAGTCATATCTCAGAGTTGTAGTATGAATGATTATTTCAATGGATATTTTTCTTCTAAGTATATTAAAAAGGTGAGAAACCTCTAGAAATATCAGTATATGGTATAATAATTTGAAAGAATTCAATTTTGGAGAAATTAGAATGAAGACATGGATGAAATTATCCTTTTTATCATTGATAGCAGTAGTGTTGGTCGCTTGCAGAAGGGTTACATATTAAAAATTAAAGGGATAAAAATGACGGAAGAGTTGAAAAACGGATTCTATATGGATTGATGTTCATCATGGGGAAAAATTACTTTTGAATCCATATGATGCAGTTACCGCTGTGTATCATTTTGATGGGAAAGGAATGTGGTAGCTTATTTAGGACTGGATCTAGATATTGGTGAATTTAGTGGTAAGAATGAGAAACAAATACTGAAATTGCAAAAAGCTCATGAACGTAATTTTTTTATCGCCAAAAACAACAGCTCAGGGAAAGGCTGGAAGTTCAATTAGAATCAATGAAGAAGGAGGGCATACAGCTATCGTGGCACGTAAAGGACTCCGCTGATGTGAGAGAAAAATTGAAACGCTTAGATGAAAAAATCAAAGATATACAAAAACAGTTTGATGAGGTCGTTGCATCAAACTATGAGGAACCGAAGGCAAGGGTAATGAACTACACTTTTGGGACATATAGATAAAGATGAGTATAGCAAAAATAAAATGCAGATGGTTTTAACATTTGACGTACAACAGCTTACCAAAGACTCAATGTCCTATCAAGTGGAAAAAACTCAAAAGATATTGAGAGAAGGTTTCTTCTCAGCGAGTGCAGGTGAAGTAAAAGATTCTTATTATGTGGGATTGACTGAGGCTAATTCAGAAAACGATGTTCCAGGAGATTATCATGATTTTATGATTTCTGTGAGAAAAGGTCATAGTGGTATTGATTTAAAATAGATAGGATATAAAAAACCAGGTTTTCTATAGGAAGAAGATCGAATCAAAAAGATGCTGCTAATAAAATTAATGGACTGTTAGATAGATACGTAGCGTATGACTATAGTTATAAATTTGAGATAGAATATGTATGGAAAAATTAAACTAAAGACTTTTAAATTTTTGATTTCAGGTTCAGATAAAGAGATTCGAATATTTTAAAGTTTTCGTGAGTGATAAAAAGCCCTATCTTTAGAGATTTCCTATATTATTAAATATAAAGTTGTATAATATATAATTTCAGTGGCATTCATATAATTAAATGCAAATATCATGGAAAGACAATATTTTCCCAACTTAATTTTTGGAATAAGCTAGAGTTTGAATTGAAATACAGTGCAATAGTTAGCATTTGGTAAAAAGAAAAAAGCCTTTGAAACGTTGATTTCAAAGGCTTTTTCTTACTTTAATTATTTAACTTCTGTAAACACAACGTGTTTGCGAAGTTTTGGTGAGTATTTCTTCAATTGAAGACGGTCTGGAGTGTTACGTTTGTTTTTAGAAGTAAGGTACAAGCGTTCACCAGATTCTTTGTGTTCAAGTGTAATATTTACGCGCATGGTATCTCCCTTCTATTATTCAGCTGATGCAGCTTTAGCGATCTTACGTCCTTTGTAGTATCCTTTAAGTGATACACGGTGTGAACGTGAGTAATCTCCAGTTGCTTCGTCAAAGTTTACAGATGGAGCTGTTACTTTGTAGTGCGTACGACGTTTGTTTTTCTTCGCTTTTGATGTGCGACGTGCAGGTACTGCCATTTCGTTTTTCTCCTTTTAAGATATAAATTCAATTAGGTTTGATTTTCATCAACTGTAACAGTATAACAAAACTTTTTTGTAAAGTAAAGTTACTTGACAAAAAATTATTAAAAAAACTCCGCCCCATCAAATGGGACAGGAGTTCTCCTTAAAGGTCTATTTCAAATGGCTCATCAATCGTTTCCGAAACGTATTTGCCATCCTTTTTTCGTTGTTTGACACATTCTGTCAGCAGGTACTCGATCTGACCATTTACCGATCGAAAGTCATCTTCTGCCCATGATGCGAGAGCAGCATATAACTTGGCTGACAATCTAAGTGGAACTTGTTTTTTTCTTTTGATCAGCCATTCTTAATAGAGACTTCCTGTGTTGACAATTGGTTTGTGCATCATGATTGCCACAGAGAACGACTAGAAGGTTCGATACCATGGCAGCCTTCCGTTCTTCATCTAGCTCTAAAATCTCTCCTTCGCTCAAGCGTTCAAGGGCCATTTCAACCATCCCAACTGCTCCATCGACAATCATCTTCCGCGCATCGATAATGGCAGACGCTTGTTGGCGTTGAAGCATCACAGCTGCGATTTCTGGAGCATAGGCCAAGTAAGTAATGCGAGCCTCTAGAATTTCGAGCCCAGCATCTTTAACACGTGCTTGAATCTCTTCTCGAATGCGACTGGCTACGATTTCACTGGAGCCTCGGAGACTACCCTCATCTGCCTGGCCGTCTCCTGTCGTATCGACATTAGGAGCTACATCATAAGGATAGATGCGGACAATATTACGAAGGGCACTATCACACTGCAATGAGAGATATTCTTTGTAGTTATCCACATTGAAGACTGCTTTAGCCGTATCCACTACGCGCCAAGTAACTGCAATACCAATTTCTACAGGATTCCCTAAGCAGTCATTGATCTTCTGGCGAGAGTTGTTCAAGGTCATCACTTTTAAGGAAATATTCTTTTTACCTGTCTCGATGGAAATATTGTTGCCTTCTGATGTTTTACTGACAGACATGGGGGACTTGGTGGTGACATCACCACTTTGGCCCAAGCGGGTGTTATTGGCAGGATTGACAGCGACACAGAAGGGATTGACAAAGTAAATACCCGCTTCGCGAATGGTTCCAATATAGTTCCCAAACAAGGTCAAGACCAAGGCCTCTTGCGGTTTAATAATTTTGATCCCCGCATAGCACACCAGACTAGCAATAAAGAGAAAAATACAGGTAATAACTCCAATTGCAAGCGGGAAACCTTCTGGTAAACTAGCAATCGCACTAATAAAGGCAAAAAAACTAAAAACAAGATCTCCAACTAGCAAGCCTATAAGGACAGCTAAGCCGTTTTTCTTTTGGGTTAAAAATTTTTTTCTTCCATGGGACGAACCCTTCTTTCTTTATGATATCTAAATGATATCACTTTTGTTTTTAAAAGTCAAGATATAACTGTAAACTATTTTTAGCAAGCAAGCAATTGAGCTAAATTGTCTGAAAAATTCAAGAATTTTTCTTCTGTCGTTGGGCTGTAAATTGTGCTATAATAATAGAAAAACGATGAGAGGGAATCAGATGACAGAATTAGATACACGCCATCGTAGTAGCGTCTACGACAGCATGGTCAAATCCCCTAACCGGGCTATGCTTCGGGCAACTGGGATGACCGATGAAAATTTTAAAAAACCAATTGTAGGGGTAATCTCTACTTGGGCTGAAAACACGCCTTTGTAACATGCACCTGCATGATTTTGGGAAAACTTGCCAAAGAAGGGGTGAAAGATGCGGGAGCTTGGCCGGTCCAATTCGGAACCATTACTGTAGCAGACGGGATCGCTATGGGAACGCCTGGAATGCGCTTCTCCTTGACGTCTCGTGATATCATTGCAGACTCTATCGAAGCGGCTATGGGCGGTCACAATGTGGATGCCTTTGTAGCCATCGGTGGCTGTGATAAGAACATGCCTGGTTCTATGATCGCCATTGCCAATATGGATATCCCTGCGATCTTTGCCTATGGTGGTACCATTGCCCCAGGTAATCTGAACGGCAAGGATATCGACTTGGTTTCTGTTTTCGAAGGAATTGGGAAGTGGAATCACGGTGATATGACCGCTGAAGAAGTGAAACAATTGGAATGTAACGCCTGCCCTGGCCCTGGTGGCTGTGGTGGGATGTATACGGCCAACACCATGGCGACAGCGATTGAGGTCCTTGGGATGAGCTTACCAGGTTCCTCTTCTCACCCTGCTGAATCAGCGGATAAAAAAGCCGATATCGAAGAAGCAGGGTCGTGCTGTTGTCAAGATGCTTGAAATGGGACTCAAACCATCAGATATCTTGACCCGTGAAGCTTTTGAAGATGCGATTACAGTGACCATGGCGCTAGGTGGTTCCACCAATGCCACTCTTCACTTGCTTGCGATCGCTCACGCAGCTAACGTTGACTTGACGCTGGAAGACTTCAACGATTTCCAAGAGCGCGTGCCTCACTTGGCGGACTTGAAACCTTCAGGAAAATATGTCTTCCAAGACCTTTACAATGTTGGTGGTGTGCCAGCTGTCATGAAATACCTTCTTAAGAATGGTTTCCTTCACGGGGATCGCATCACCTGTACTGGTAAAACAGTAGCTGAGAACTTGGAAGCCTTTGCTGATTTGACACCAGGTCAAAAAGTCATCATGCCACTTGAAAATCCAAAACGTGCGGATGGTCCATTGATCATCTTGAAAGGGAACTTGGCTCCAGAAGGGGCGGTTGCCAAAGTATCAGGTGTGAAAGTTCGTAACATCACGGGTCCTGCTAAGGTCTTTGACTCTGAAGAAGCTGCCATTGAAGCGGTTCTTTCGGATGAAATCGTGGATGGCGACGTTGTTGTTGTTCGTTTCGTTGGTCCTAAGGGTGGTCCTGGTATGCCGGAAATGCTCTCCTTGTCATCCATGATTGTTGGGAAAGGCCAAGGAGACAAGGTTGCTCTCTTGACAGACGGACGCTTCTCTGGTGGTACTTATGGTCTCGTTGTCGGACACATCGCACCTGAAGCTCAAGTCGGTGGTCCAATCGCTTATCTCCACACGGGGGACATGGTAACAGTTGACCAAGATACCAAAGAAATCACCATGCACGTCTCAGACGAAGAATTGGCGAAACGGAAGGCTGAAACAACCTTGCCGCCACTGTATAGCCGTGGGGTTCTCGGGTAAAGTATGCCCACACGGTATCCTCTGCTTCACGCGGTGCTGTGACAGACTTCTGGAATCTGGAACAGTCTGGTAAACAATAATTAGACGAACGACTTTGTCCAAAGAGAGAGTGGGACAAAAATCGGTCATTCGTTAGAATTCGATTTCGTCGTCCCACCTCCGCACAGCTTCAACAGTCTGGGAGACTGTTGAAGGTTGTAGATAAAGGAAACATAGTTTCCGTCAACATAGGGGCATCTTTGAAGCTTAAAAAGCGAACAAAGACTTAGGATACTTGCTTCGCAAGTTCTATCCGTCACCTCAAAGCAGTGCTTTGAGCACTCAACCACTGCGTCTTGCTCGACAATCCAAAATCAATTGAGAGGCTAGGACTTTTGTCCCAGCCTCTTTTTTGGCTCAGAGCAGCTATTTTTCAACTCTATTGCTGAAACGTATGAATATTACTTTTTGGGGGATTTGAGTGTATCATCTGTCATTTTTCTTGTAAATCCGTCTATAATTTGCTATAATTGTGACTAATCGAATCAATCCTTTAATACTGTCCAGAGAGGCAGGCAAGGAGCTATGAAAATGAAAGGCCTGGGAAGACCAGCCTATATTTTGTGTATCTCCTTGTTGTGGGGGATTTTTTTGTATAGTTGAAAAAGTGGTTTGATGAAAAATAAGAAATCGCCGATGATGGAGCATGAAGCGTTCCCTTACAATTTGCTCATAGAAGGTAGATGTTTTTTTGTTCAGCCATAACTTGTTGCATTTGAATTTTAGGAGGTTTTTATTATCGTGAATAATGTAAAATATGATGTATCTGATATGCCAAAACCAGGCTTGCTGGTTGGTTTATCATTCCAGCATTTGTTTGCCATGTTTGGGGCGACAGTACTGGTACCGATTTTGGTTGGAATTGATCCTGCCATCGCCCTCTTCTCATCTGGTTTGGGAACCTTGGCTCACTTGACGGTGACCAAGTATAAGATTCCTGCCTACATGGGATCTAGTTTTGCTTATATTGCTGCTATGCAGATGTTAATGAAGACAGATGGAATTGCAGCGGTTGCGCAGGGTGCCATGGCAGGTGGTTTGGTCTACCTCTTGGTGGCCTTGATTGTCAAGTTTGCTGGAAATGCCTGGATTGATAAAGTGCTTCCACCGATTGTAGTGGGTCCGATTATCATCGTGATTGGCTTTGAGCCTTGCGTCGACAGCTGTGAGCGATGCAACCATGATCGATGGGAAATACAGCGGTATAAGCTTGCTCATTTCAATGGTCACTCTTTTTGCTGTTATTCTCTTTAATATGTATGGCAAGAAAATTATCGGAGTGATTCCTATTTTACTAGGGTTGATCGTGGGTTATCTCTTTTCTCTTGTCTTAGGTCTGGTGACCGGCCAAGAGATTGTCCACTTTGCATCCGTTGCTTCAGCCAAGTGGTTCCAAATCCCAAGCTTTGATATCCCATTTGTCAATTATCACTTTAAATTGTATCCAAGTGCGATTTTGACCATGGCACCAATTGCTTTTGTCACCATGACGGAGCACTTCGGACACGTGATGGTCTTGAATAGTCTGACAGGTAGAGATTTCTTCCAAGATCCTGGTTTGGACCATACTCTTACGGGGGATGGTTTGGCACAGATCATTGCAGGATTTTTCGGAGCTCCTCCGGTAACATCTTATGGTGAAAATATCGGGGTGATGGCCTTGAATAAGATCTATTCAGTATATGTCATCGCAGGCGCAGCAGTGATTGCGGTTGTTATGAGCTTTATTGGTAAGGTATCAGCTCTTTTGAATTCGATTCCGACTGCTGTCTTGGGAGGCATTTCGATCGCTCTCTTTGGAGTGATTGCGGCCAGCGGTTTGAAAAATCTTAGTTGAAAACAAGATTAATTTTGACAATAAAAAAAGAATCTCTTGATTGCAAGTGTGATCCTAGTATCAGGAATCGGTGGTTTGGTGTTCCAAATTGGGGGACTTCAAATCACTGGTGTTGCAACGTCAACAATTCTTGGGATTGTGTTGTACCAAATCCTTCCGGAACCAAAAGCTGATGAGGCTTAGTTTGTTCTGGTGTTGAAAAAGTTTTAATGGATTCAATCATCATAAAAAACGAGGAACAGACTCTGATGGTAGAGCTGGTGTTCCTCGTTTTTTTGATGCGGACAAAGATAGAGTTGTTATCGTGGCGGGAGTCCGAGTGCGATGCGGCCATAGCGACTGATCCGAGTAATCTTCCAAGCGGGAGACCAGGTCACTTCTACCTTAACATCCTCAATCCCGTCAATTTCTTTTAGGCGAGCGACGATTTCGATAGGAAGACTCTCGGCACAGCTACAGGCAGTATCCGTAAAAGTCATAACCACCTTGCAGATTCCTTCTTTATCTAGATCCAACTCGTAAATCAAACCGAGGTTGTAGACATCCAATTCAACATCAGTATCAAATACAAGCTCCAACTTTTCAATCAATTGCTTCTCCAGTGCTAAGGCACGGTCGTTAATCTTGATATCCTCTCTCATGTCGCTATCCTTTCTCTCTTTTGATGAAACCTATTTTCTCACAATTCCGATCATAAAGCAAGAATGGATCCGTCATTTGACTGATTTAGCTGAACGAAAAACAGTCCAGCCTCCATTTCTCTTCGAATTTATGGTAAAATAAAGGCAAAAGTAAGACAAAGGATGAAGGCTATGAAATTACAAAAACCAAAAGGGACCCAGGATATCCTTCCTGGCGATTCAGCGAAATGGCAATATGTAGAAGGCTTTGCACGCAAGGTCTTTGCCAGATACAATTATGAAGAGATTCGCACGCCGATCTTCGAACATTATGAAGTCATCAGCCGTTCAGTAGGGGATACGACGGACATTGTCACCAAAGGAAATGTATGACTTCTATGACAAGGGAGATCGTCATATCACACTTCGTCCAGAAGGAACAGCCCCTGTTGTTCGTTCGTATGTTGAAAATAAACTCTTTGCGCCTGAGGTACAAAAACCAAGTAAATTTTATTACATCGGTCCAATGTTCCGCTATGAACGTCCTCAAGCAGGGCGCTTGCGTCAATTCCACCAAATTGGGGTCGAATGCTTTGGATCGAGCAATCCTGCAACGGATGTTGAAACGATCGCGATGGCGGCACAATTCCTTAAAGAATTGGGAATTGACAATGTGACCTTGCACTTGAACACTTTGGGAAGTCCAGCAAGTCGCCAAGCTTACCGTCAAGCCTTGATCGACTACCTCTTGCCAATGAAGGATCAATTGTCTAAGGATAGTCAACGCCGTTTAGAAGAAAATCCTCTTCGTGTCTTGGATTCAAAAGAAAAAGAAGACAAGGCGGCAGTTGAACAAGCTCCGTCCATCTTAGACTATCTAGATGAAGAAAGCCAAGCACATTTTGATGCGGTTCGTCGCATGTTGGAAGACTTAGGGGTGGCCTATGTCATTGATACCAATATGGTGCGTGGCTTAGATTACTATAACCACACGATTTTTGAGTTTATTACAGAAATCGAAGGCAATGAATTAACAGTCTGTGCGGGTGGTCGCTATGATGGTTTAGTGGAATACTTCGGTGGCCCTGCGACAGCTGGTTTTGGATTTGGGATTGGTCTGGAACGGATTCTTCTCGTCCTTGAAAAGAAAGGCATCGAATTGCCGGTCGAAACAGGCCTAGACGCCTATATCGCCGTCCTGGGAGATGAGGCCAATGAAGCAGCCCTTAGCTTGGTACAGGCTCTTCGACTTCAAGGTTTCAAGGCAGAACGTGACTATCTTGGACGGAAGCTCAAGGCGCAATTTAAGTCAGCCGATGTTTTTGCGGCTAAGGCTTTGATTACCTTAGGAAGCAGTGAGGTTGAGAGCGGTCAAGTCACCGTGAAAAACAATCAAACCCGTCAAGAAGTAACAGTGGCTCTTGAAAGCTTGAAGCAGGACTTCCAAGCAGTTTTAGCAGAGTTGGGATTGGCTTAATCGAACTGGAAAGACAAGTGTAAAAACAAGATTTATCTGGGAGAGAGTGGGACAGAAATCGGTCATTCGTTAGAATTCGATTTCGTCGTCCCACCTCCGCACAGTTGAGTAGGGCTGTAAAAGCTGATGAAATCAGCGTAGTAGAGCCCACTCAACCACTGCGTCTTGCTCGACAACCCAAAGACAATTAAGAGGCTAGGACTTTTGTCCCAGCCTCTTTCTTTTTTATCTCTCACCTAATTTAGGGAAAAGCCGTTAAATTTTCTGACATTTATGATATAATGAGAAGACTACTAGTAAAGGAATGAATCAGTCATGACATTAGTTTACCAATCAACACGAGATGAAAAAAATACTGTAACAGCTAGTCAAGCTATCCTTCAAGGTTTGGCGACGGATGGTGGCTTTGTTTACCCCCATCTGCATACCCTCAAGATAGAGCTGGACTTTTGATACACTCAAAGACGCATCTTACCAAGAAGTGGCTAAGCTCGTCTTGTCAGCCTTCTTGGATGACTTTACAGCAGAAGAGTTGGACTACTGTATTACCAATGCCTATGACAGCAAGTTTGATACACCAACCATTGCGCCTCTTGTCAAACTCGATGGCCAATACAACTTGGAACTTTTCCACGGTTCAACCATTGCCTTTAAAGATATGGCTTTGTCGATCTTGCCTTACTTTATGACGACAGCTGCCAAGAAGCACGGTTTGGAAAACAAGATTGTTATCTTGACGGCCACATCTGGTGATACAGGAAAGGCTGCCATGGCCGGTTTTGCGGATGTCCCTGGAACTGAAATCATTGTCTTTTATCCAAAAGACGGTGTCAGCAAGGTGCAAGAGTTGCAAATGACGACTCAAACTGGGGACAATACCCATGTGATCGCCATCGATGGAAACTTTGACGATGCCCAAACCAATGTCAAACACATGTTCAATGATGTTGCGCTTCGTGAAAAATTAGCAGCCAACAAGATGCAATTTTCATCAGCTAACTCTATGAATATCGGCCGTTTGGTACCTCAAATTGTTTATTACGTATATGCCTACGCGCAATTGGTGAAGACAGGTCAAATCACAGCTGGAGAAAAAGTCAACTTCACTGTTCCAACAGGGAACTTTGGAAATATCTTGGCAGTTTTCTATGCCAAACAAATCGGTCTTCCAGTTGGGAAATTGATCTGTGCGTCAAATGAAAACAATGTCTTGACAGACTTCTTCAAAACACATGTCTATGATAAGAAACGTGAGTTCAAGGTGACCACCAGTCCATCGATGGATATTTTGGTCTCTTCAAACTTGGAACGCTTGATTTTCCACTTGGTAGGCAATGATGCCACAAAGACCAAAGAATTGATGGAAAGCCTCGTTGCTACAGGTCAGTATCAGTTGTCCAACTTTGACGCAGACATCTTAGATTTGTTTGCGGCTGCATACGCAGATGAAGCAGAAACTGCTGCAGAGATCAAGCGGGTCTATGAAGCGTCTGATTACATCGAAGACCCTCATACAGCCGTTGCGTCAGCCGTTTATCAAAAATACCGGACTCAAACAGGGGATACTGCTAAAACAGTCATTGCCTCTACAGCAAGTCCTTATAAATTCCCAGTTGTAGCAGTAGAAGCGGTGACAGGTGAGACAGGTCTAGGCGATTTCGAAGCCTTGGCTAAATTACACACACTCTCAGGTGTTCCTGTGCCACCGGCTGTAGACGGCCTTGAAACTGCACCGGTTCGCCATCGTACAAGCGTGGCAGCCAAAGACATGCAAGCAGCCGTAGAAGACTACTTGGGACTTTAATTCTCTGTATTAGAAAGATCAAAGAGCCGTTTGGCTCTTTTATATACTCATGAATTCATACAAAAAAATCTTAAACATCGCCCTTCCTGCCATGGGTGAAAATTTCTTACAAATGCTGATGGGCATGGTGGACTCTTATTTAGTGGCTCACCTGGGCTTGATTGCTATTTCAGGTGTTTCCGTCGCAGGGAATATCATCACGATCTATCAAGCCATCTTTTTGGCACTGGGTGCGGCAGTTGCCAGTGTCATGTCCAAAAGCTTGGGTGAAAAAAATCAAGAAAATATTGCCTACCATGCGACAGAGTCACTGAAGGTGACCTTATTGTTGAGTGCTCTCTTAGGAGGGGCTTCGCTGTTATTTGGACGCCAGATGATTTCGCTGTTGGGGACTGAAGCTGCAGTAGCCGAAAGTGGGGGGATTTACCTTTCCTTGGTCGGCGGGACCATTGTTCTCTTAGGGTTGATGACGACCTTGGGCTCCTTGGTTCGGGTGGCCAACAATCCACGTCTTCCTATGTATGTGAGCCTGTTGACCAATCTATTAAACGCTCTATTCTCCTCTGTGGCCATTTTCCTTTTTGGTTGGGGCATTGTCGGAGCGGCTTTGGGGACTGTGCTGGCCCGTCTGGTGGGCGTCATCCTCTTGTGGCAAAAGGTCCAGCTACCCTTTGCCCCCCTTGGTTGGGGATTGGATCGTAAGCTCTTGAACTTAGCACTTCCAGCAGCCGGAGAGCGGCTGATGATGCGGGCTGGAGATGTGGTAATCATTGCGATCGTGGTTGCTTTTGGGACCGAGGCAGTCGCCGGAAATGCCATCGGAGAGACCTTGACCCAGTTCAACTACATGCCTGTATTTGGAGTGGCCACAGCGACGGTTATGCTCGTGGCACGGAGCCTGGGTGAAGGTGATCTTGAGCAGATTGCCCGCCTTCGAAAGCAGTCTTACTGGTTGTCCTTCGTGTTAATGTTACCCATTGCCTTGGGAATCTTTTTTGGGGGCACCCTTCTGACCCATCTCTACACACAAGATACAAAAGCAGTCGAAGCTAGCCTTTCGGTTGTCCTCTTTTCTTTGTTAGGAACGCCGTTTACAGCAGGAACGGTCATCTATACAGCTGTTTGGCAAGGCTTGGGAAATGGGAAACTTCCATTTTATGCAACGACGATTGGTATGTGGGTCATTCGAATTGGAGCCGGTTATCTGCTTGGAGTAACCCTTGGCTTTGGCCTTCCAGGGGTCTGGACGGGGACGCTGCTCGACAATGGCTTTCGTTGGCTATTTTTGAGTCAGCTATATAGACGAAAAGTAGGAGAGAAGAAAAAATGACAAAACGAGCCTTTATTTGGGATTTGGATGGGACCTTGCTGGATTCCTATGATGCTATTTTAGCAGGTCTTGAGGAGACCTATGCAACTTATCAGCTTCCGTTTGACCGAGCCAGCATTAAAGACTACATCTTGAAGCATTCGGTTCAAGATCTTTTAGTAGCGGTGGCGGAGGAGTATCATCTGGACGTGACTGACTTGAATCGTCGCCGAGCTGAAAGTCTAGCGGAGAAAAATGCCCAGGTCCTTCTGATGGATGGGGCGCGTGATGTCCTATCCTGGGGACAAGAAGCTGGAATTGAGCAGTTTGTCTATACCCATAAGGGAGAGAATGCCTTTGTCATCCTACGGGATTTGGGTTTGGAATCTTTTTTTACAGAGATTTGACCAGTCAAAGTGGTTTTGCCCGCAAGCCTGACCCAGAAGCTGCTATGTATCTGATGGATAAGTACAGGTTGGAGCCAGAAAATACCTACTATATAGGGGATAGGAGCCTGGATATTGACTTTGCAAGAAATAGCCAGATTCAGAGTATCAATTTCTTGACATCTGACTATCAAGGCAATCACCAGATGAAAACTTTACGGGATATCCCAAGTGTTTTAAGCCTTGAAAAGAATCTGTAAAGAGAATGTTTTCATTTTGAAACAAAGTCGTAAGCTTTCTTTAAGAAATGTCCGCTATAATAGAATCATAAACAAAGACCTCCTAACTTTGTTTAGAAAAATCCTAAAACTTTTCTTTTTCATAATAATCTCCCTAAGAGTCGCCCAATCAGGCGGCTTTTTTTGTGCAAAAAAATAGTGCAAGCTCTTTTTCCTTGCAAGAGAGATAGAAAATAGTTTTATAATTGATTAGTCAATTATTGATTTATCAAAAATAATTCGGAGAAGGAATATGGCAGAAATAAATGATTTGCTCTACCAACTACGTTTGGCAGATCAATCGACTACACAGCTATTTGAAAAGCGATTAGGGATTAGCTTAACGCGTTACCAAATCTTGCAGTATCTATTAGAACAAGCACCTTGCAATCAGATCGCGGTTCAGGAACGCTTACAGATTGATCCAGCGGCTTTAACCCGGCATTTCAAAATATTGGAAAAGGAAGGGTTTGTCCATCGGAGTCGAAATCCAAAAAACCAGCGGGAAATCTTAATTCATTTGACGGATACGGCCTATAATCGGTTGGTCAAACATCCCCCTCGCTATCATGTGGCTGTGAAAGAACAGATGAGTCGCATTTTGACCGCTCAAGAACAAGAGCAATTTTCATACTTGCTGGATAAATTAGTATCTGGTATTGAACAAATAACGATTGAATAAAAAGGAGAATCTACGATGTCATTACTGACGATTATTTTAGCAAGTCTTGCTGCACTGGAGCATTTATATATTTTTTATTTGGAGAGCATCAGAACCACATCTGATACCACAAGTCGGGTTTTCAACATGGATAAAGAAGAGCTCGCTCGCCCATCTGTGACCTCTTTATTTAAGAATCAAGGGATATACAATGCCTTGATTGGTGTCTTCCTCTTGTATGGATTGTTTGTCTCTAAAAATATTGAAGTTGTTACGATTTTTGTGCTTTTTATTATTGGAGCTGCGGCCTACGGTGCGATGACAGCCAATAAAAAGATTATCTTGACCCAAGGTGGTCCTGCAATTTTGGCTTTGTTGAGTATCCTATTTTTGGGATAAAAAAGGACGTGCCGCTAGGGCTCTTTGAGCTGATTTTATTAAATTAGTGTAGAAAAAAGTATAAAAAAAGACTAAAATTTTTATTGACTTTCTAAGAAAAAGGGTTATAATGGTAGCAACAGAAAAGTAATGAGTCAGCTATTTCCAGGGAGCTTGTGGGAATTGTGAACAAGCAATAGCGACTGATGAAAATTGGACTGTTATGATCAATGAATTCTAACCCATGTGAATTCGGTTGGCACCCCTTACCGTGCAACTCCTTGATAGAGGAGATAGAGATGTAGGGAAAGACCAGCTATTTTTCCCTATAAAAGAGGTGGCACCGCGGACACTACGCCCTCACACAGTTTTTGTGTGAGGGCTTTTCTATGTGCCTTAGCAAGCGAAGCGAGCTTAGGCACATTGATCCCAAAGCGCAAATAGAGCGATGGGCTACCCTTGATCGCCTTAGCAAGCGAAGGTGCACTGAATTCATTAGAATAAAAAGAGTTCTAAAAGAGAGGTTTCTGATATGAAAAAAGTTTTATCTGCTGATGTGTTGAGTCCAATTTTGGCTTATATGCGTTTGGACGCGCCCCATAAAATGATCTTGGAGTCGATCCCTCGTGAAAAAGAGAATGCGCGTTTTTCAATTGTAGCCTATCGGCCGGTCAGTGAAGTCAAGTTTGAAAATGGCGTCCTCTATTACAATGATCAAATTGTTGAAGAGGATCCTTTGGACTTTTTGAATCGCATCACGGTCAAAACGAAAACTTCAGAAGAGCTTCCCTTTTAACGGTGGGGCGATTGGATTTGTCGGCTATGACTTGATTGGTCTCTATGAGAACATTGGTTCCATTCCTGAAGATACGATCGGCACACCAGATCTTCACTTTTTCTTATATGAAAGCTATGTGATTTTTGATCACAAAAAGGAAAAGGTCTATGTGGTGGAAGAGAACCTCTATAGTGGACGGAGTGAAGCAGAGCAAGCGTCGAGCTTGGAGCAAGTGTTAGCACAATTGGCAAGACCTGCAAAAGAAGAGTTTCAGGACAAGGACCTGCATGCGCTTCATTTCCACAATCATTTGGAGCAAAAAGAGTTTGAGGAAATGGTGGCCCTAGCGCGGGACTATATTCGAAAAGGAGATATGTTCCAATGCGTGCTCAGTCAACGTTTTTCAGCTGATTTTTCAGGAAAACCATTGGATTATTACCGCAATTTGCGCGTGACCAACCCTTCGAATTATCTCTACTTTTTATGATTTTGGGGAGTACCAAATTATCGGGTGCCAGTCCAGAAAGTCTGGTGTCAGTCAAGGATCGAGTGGTGACGACCAATCCCATTGCGGGCACACGTCCCAGAGGGATCGATGAAGAGGCTGATCGGCAATTGGCAGCTGAGTTGACAGGGGATCCAAAAGAAGTCGCAGAACACCGGATGTTGGTGGATCTAGGGCGAAATGATATTGGTCGTATCGCTCAAAATGGGTCAGTTGAAGTGACCAAATATATGGAAGTGGAATTCTTCCGTTATGTCATGCACCTGACGAGTGTTGTCAAGGGACAATTGCTTCCTGGACTAGCCTCGATTGAGGCTCTGAAAGGCAACTCTTCCGGCTGGGAACTGTTTCAGGTGCTCCCAAGATTCGAGCCATGAAGCGAATCTATGAAGCAGAAAAAGAAAAACGAGGCGTCTATGCGGGGGCCATTGGCTATCTCTCTGTGACGGGGGATCTCGATTTTGCTATTGCGATTCGAACCATGATCCTCAAAAATAAGAAGGC
>BNJV01003116.1_pt1 | contig 61117 bp, 105 predicted proteins | sample 8540591 | NCBI WGS metagenome assembly BNJV01 (sample SAMD00202457, study PRJDB9452) | human saliva metagenome | host: Homo sapiens | reverse complement strand
GTTACGTATTGCTTCCGGCATCACGCGCGCACGAACCGTGACCGGATACGGCGTACGCATCAGAAACCACGGCAGCTGATCAAGGGGATTCGAGACCATGATGACTACCGTCGAGCGGTATGCGCGCGACGTGCGACAGCCTTCGACCACGGGCGCGCCTATCGTCAGATTCGACCGAAGCGCCCGTCCTACGACATCGACGTGGACAGATCCGCGCCGCCCATCGATCACCGCCTTCGATATCGCGTTCCAGCGTTCGCGAAGTCGGCCGGAGAGTGATGGAAGGCGAGATGCGGACATCGGAATGCATGCGGACCTTGGAAGGCGCGTGTGACTTCATGTCATTCTACCCCAACCGGGAAGCTTTCGGCGAGGGTGCGCCGTCTCGCCTGCTACAACGCCGCACCGACGCGTCATTTCGCGATGCCGCAGGAAGGCCGGAAACGCACGCGCCGAGACGAATCCGTATAATCGGAATACGAGCCGAAGGAGGACCGATGAACCACCACGTCTGGCGCCATGCCCCAGGGCCGCATGACCATCGTCGACGGCGGAGGAGCCGTCGTCCGCATCGGATTCGGCGTGCTGGACGTCGAGGGCAGCGCGTTTCTCCCACGGCGCTCACTCAAACGAAGCGGCGACCCAGCTTATGAATACTTCGCGGGCAAGCGCCGCACGTTTTCTGCCGCTCGCCCCGAAGGGCACGCCGTCCAGAAAGAGGTCTGCAGGCGCTTTCATCCATACCGTACGGCCAGACGCGCAGCTGGCGCCGACATTGCCGCATAGGTGGGACGGCCGAAGGCGTACAGAGCCGTCGGCATGGCGAACAACAGGAACCCCATCCCCATCGTCATCCCCTGCCATCGCGTCGTCGGATCGTCGGGGATATGGTCGGTTATGCATACGGAACCAAGATCAAGCGCTATCTGCTGGAACTCGAGGCATAGACGTGATGCCCTCGGATCGGAGAATGCGCTCGTAGGCGTCCCGACCGAGCGCGGGAAAACGCGTGAGGCACCCGTCCGACCATCGATCCTGCGGTATCGACGATCGGACAGGCGCCCTTCGACGCAAGGAGCCAGCGCCTATCGAACGCGGCGCAGCCTGACCGCGTAATGCGCGTCGGGGACCGCCCTCGACGAGCTTGACGGCCATCGTGATTCGACGACGAACGATTCGCCCATCTTCATCTTCAAGAACCGATCGACGACCTGTTCGTTTTCCCTCTTTGAAAGCAGTGCAGGTCGAACGTGAGCATGCCGCCGACGCGCACGAGGCCGGCAGCCTCGATGAGCATGTCAAAGCCGGTCATCGCGAGCGTCGACACATCCGATGCGGTCAGGCGCCACTTGATCTCGATGGCGACGGAGCGTGCCGATGCCCGAGCAGGTGCGTCGACGAATCACGGCGTCGAAGGATCCGCATCGAACGACTTCGAAAGCATGCGGCCGTCGGCGACGCGCCTCGACGCCTTCGATGCCGTAGACTCCATGCGTCGCGCAGGATCTCGGCTTGAAAGCATGGTCGTCGACCGAGACCATATCCACAGAACGCGCCGTACCGGCGATAGCGCGGCGCTTTGCATCAAGACGGTCTTGGTCGCCCGTCCGCTGCCGATTTCGAGGAAGCGCGCAGGACGCTCTTGGGAAGGGCGAAGGGCGACGGCTTGGGCGGACTGGTCGGACACGAGCATCTTGCCTTCGTCGAAGAGCCTCTTGATGCGCGGCGTCTTGAACGCCTTGGCGCCGTGGACGCGCAGGCATCCGGGAACCCCGCGATCGGTTCGACTTCGGTGCCGACCTCTTTGAATGCCTGAATGATCTCGGATACCTTCGCACGGACGAAATTCACCGCGACGAAGACCCGGGGCATCGCCCATGGAGGCCCGCATGAACTCGGCGGCATCGGCGCGCCCGAGCTCGTCGATCAGGCGGCGCGATATCCAGCCTGGGAACGCGCATGAGCGGGCGAGCGCGGCATCGTCGGTCTCGGATCGCCGAACGGGAAGTCGTCGGCGGCCTCGACCATGCGGTGCAAGACCGCGTTCGCAAGGTTCGCGGCCTTGGGCTCGACGAAGCGCACGAGCTCGACGCCCTGGTCGACGACGACATGGAGGCTTACGCAGGAACACGAGCCGTAAGCGTCACACGCAGGGCATCGCGCACGTCGGCCTCGATGTCGTCGGGCGACGACATGGCACGATCGATGAATTCATCGAGGGTGCCCAGGTGGCCGCGACGCCTTTTGAGCGCGCGTCGCGAAGGCGACGTCTTTGGGATCGATGTCTTCGATGCGTGCGGGTGACCGTCGGCGCGACTGAGGACACGTGGCGCTGCGGCCGCGCACCGCGCGCCTGGCGGCGGCGGCCGCCACGCGCACGTCGGCCACGCGGACTTTCCGTTCGATGCTCTCGTCCTTCGGCGCAGCTTCAGCGCGCGGGACGTTTCTTCGCATCGCGACGCGGCTTGTCGCCCAGCCCGGCGCCGAGGCTGGCATCGAACCCGCGCTCCGCCGCGAGACCTGTGCGCGGACCGCCCATGCGGCCGCGCCGGTCCTCGAGGGCGCCGCGATACACGAAACCGCTTTCCTGGAAGCGCGCGTCGCGACGTGCGGCGAGTCGATGCGCACGACGTGCAGGCGCGCCTGCACGGGAATCAGCGCCGAAAGAACGCTTCGGGCGACCGGTCCTCGAGCGTCTCGACGGGCGTCGGAGCGCTTCGCGTCGCGATCGAACGAACGGCCGGCCTTTGGCCGGAACCCGGCTTGCGATCGAACCTCAGCGTCCGCCGCCGGAACGCGCGCAGATACGGCGCGACGCCCGTTGCTCCGGCGTGGATCCGATGCATGCGGTTTGCGGTCGCCGCTCGCGAAGCGCGGCCGGATGAATACGACGTGCGGCCGTCGTCCCGACGCGGGCCGATCCGTACGGCTTTTCGATCCCTGCCGCGGCGTTCATCCGCTCCGTAGGCCTGCGCCCCTGCTCCACTCGCGGGAACGATCGTTATATACGGCTTTCTCTCTCGCATACGGCTTGAACCCATGCGGCTTCGAACGCTTTCGTAGGATTTCTTCCCGTCGTACGAACGCGCGCCGTACCGCTCGCACCATCCGCGCGGCTCGGACGGGGATCCCGGATGATTGGACCGATACGGTTTGCCGCCCTCTGACCCGCCGAAGAACCCTCGCTGGCGTATCTGCCGTCGCGGCGATCCCGCCCATCCGAGGAAAGCTCGAGCGGGCCGGAGCCGTGCGACGTCGATGACCCGCCTGCCCTCTTGCCCGCGCCGGGACGCCCGCCGCGGCCCCTGGTTCGACCCGTACGAACGATATCCCCGCGCTCCTGATCCGACGCCCGCCGCCGTACGAGCCCCGTCCGCCGCGCGCGAGAGCCGCTGGCTGCGCTTGCCGTCTCGAAGATTCCACTCCGTTGTGCGAATGCTCCGTCATTATCTCTTCTCCCACGATATCCGAGTTCTTCAATCCCTCGCACGCCTGCGGCGAAGGCCTTCGCGCTCATCGTCGCCTTCCCGTCGGGACGGACCTCGGCGCAATCCACAATCCGCTCCGTCCGCGCATCCCCAGAAGGAGCTTTTTGCTGAAAACGTCGCCGTACTACCCTGCGCGGGCGCCCGTCGTTCAGGAGCCGTCCCGCAGAAACAAACGTTATCCCCTCGCGCCGATACGGCAGCGCGACGTACGTGGCGTGACGATGCCTGAACCCGTCTGGAGGTTGACGGCGACGGGCCTCGCAGTGATCGAGATCGAGCCCGCTGCGCTCGATCTTGGGCGCGCAGCTCGCGCACGCGTCGTCTCTGGTCGATCCACCGCACCGCTCCCGCTCTCGAGTTCGGCGAGGGCGGAAAGCAGCGCGTGCATGATCCGGATATCGGCGAGTTCTCTGTCAGACGCTCGCGGCCCTGGCCGGCGACGGCGACCGAACTGGCTGATGCAGAACGGCACGGTATCCAAGCCCGCTCCAGCGCGCATGTGATGCAGACGCTCTCACCTGTTCGTCGCCCGCGAGACGCGCGCGCTCGATCGGCGCGGCGCCGCGGCACTCTCCGGCAGAAGCGAGGCATGGACGTTCAGGCATCCGAAGCGCGGAACGTCGAGGACGGCACTCTGCGGAAGCGATCTTCCCACAGGCGGCGACGCAGAGCGACATCGGGGGCGAGGGATCTCAGTGAAAGCGAGCTTCCGGCATCGCGCAGGGTGCGCGGTTCGCGCACAGAATGCCGGATCCGAGCGCCACGCGCTCACGGAGACGACAACGGTTTAGATCCTCCTCGCACGCATCGGGTCGGGCGGCGTACGCACACGATGTCGCTGCTGCCCTGATCTCGATGAGGATGCGTGCCGCTGAATTCAGGCGTCCCCATGAAGGCTATGCGCATTGGCGCCTTTATGTCGCTGTCAGAGCGAATGCGGGGCATCGCGCTCGCGAAGATGCCGTGCGCTCGAAAGCCGTCCCAGATGGACGGGACGGCCGTGTCGCCCGCCTCGCACTCCGCCGCCAAGGCGGCTTCGTAGGCCGTCGATGGCCTCGATGCGTTCGTTCAGATCGCAGCTTTCGAACAACGATGCCGCGCTGAGATGGTCGATCCATGCCGCAGGCAGCGGGCCAGAAGCGCCGTCGCCTTCGATGATCCAGTCCTCGCCGTTGAGATCCGACAGCGCACGATGGCATACGAGGGACGACGGATGGGAACCGGTGACGCCCGGAACGTGACAGGCAGCTCCCTCTCTTCGACCACCCGACCGCGCGTCTCGAGCGACGGTGGATCGAGGAGCGTGATGGGGTTCTTGGCGCCGCTATCCTGATCGCAGCCTCACGACGACTGCTGCTTCAGAACGCCGACCTGGGCGCGGCGAGCCCGCAGCCATTGTCGGCATGGTACATGGTCTCCTCGCCATCCTGCGCGCGAGCTTGCGCAGGCTCTGTCGGCAGGATCGCACTCGCAGACCTGGCGCAGGGTCGGGCCGCATGCAAGCAACCTCGAGTATCCGCAACCACGTCGTATCGCCCCACATGACAGGCAAGTTCGCGCCACCCGTCGGGACATCGTCCGGAAAGGCAAGCAGATGCCCAGAGCGGCGCGCATCCGTGCAGGCAGCGGGTGACAGTGGTCCACGAAAAGAAGGCGAAGCCCGCGCGGCCAAGCGCAGGCCGCTGGCGCATCGAATCGTCGCAGCCAGAGCGAAAGCCCTGTGAGGGGCTTAAGCCGGGATGCGTGCTAGAGAATGGATTGAGGATCGACGTCGACGGCGACCGACACGCCGCCGCGCGGCGCGCGCCGTTGTCGCAGCACGGAGGCAAGCGCCGAAGCGAGACCGGATGCGGGCGGCGCCTTCACGAGAACGTGCCAGCGATGCAATGCCGCGCAGCTTGCCGAGCGTGGCAGGGCGGCGCCGAGCGGTCGCGGGCATCGCCTGCTCCCGCCGCGCATCGGCGACAACGGCGGCGATCGCGCCCGCGACGTCATGCGCGCAGGCACGCACCTCCTGCTGCCTTGAAGGCGCGCCCAGATGCGCACATCCGCGTGACGCGCGTGCCATTGGCGGATATCCGAGAACCTTTCGTTTTCCCAATTCGCACGACAAGAATGCGCTGCGGTCGTAGCGTGCGGCGCAGGAGATGGCCGCATCTTCGGGCGCGTAGGTTCAGACGAAGACGCGTCCGGGGAAGCGGTCGCGTCCGGCGCGTCCAGCCACCCGTTCGATTAAGTTCGAAGCGCCCCGCCGCGGAAATCGGGCAAGGCGAGCTGCGTGTCCGCATTGATGACGCCGACCACGGTCACGCGTCATCGAAAACCAGGCCCTTCGCGATCATCTGCGCCCAGAAGCCACCGGAGTGCGCTGGGACGCGAGAATCGCTTTCGAGCAGTGGCGCGCATGCGCGCCAGCGCGATGAAGTCGAGTCGGAACTAGCGTGGATGACGTCGGCGGCATGCCCTTTCGAGCAGGCGCTCGAGTTCGATTCCACGCGCTGGGTGCCGGCGCCGAACTTCTTGAGATAAGCGCCTCGAGCATCGTGGGCGTGGCAGGCGTTGCAGGCAGGCGCCCGCCGCAATGGTGGCAGACGAGCGCGTGATCGACCCGTGATACGTCAGATACTGAACAGGTCGGCATTCCGGCACGAATCTGCACTCGGCAGAGCAGAAAGCCCGCGAAACCCGCGCTTGTTGAGCATGAGAACGACTTGCGCTCGCATCCACCGGGCTTCCACGACATGCCGGAAAGCTCGCGCGAGAACATCATGCGCGATCCTGAGCCGAATTCACGCGCCATATCCACGATGCGGATGTCGGGAAGCGGCCGTCCGTTCACCCGGTCGTGGGCATGGACACGCGATGCCAAAGCTCGTCGTGGGCGAGATAACAGCGCTTCGATGGACGGCGTGGCAGATCCGACCAGGGGATCCCCGCGTCGCGCGATCCACGCGGCCACGTCGCGCGCGTGGTGCGCGGCGCGCTTTCCTGCTTGTAGGTGCTTTCATGCTCCTCATCGATGATGAGGCCCAGATCGCGCACCGGGCGAACATGCGCTGCGAGGCCCGACGACGATGCGGCGAACGCCGTCGCAAGCGCGGCCTTCCATTGGTCGAAGCGCTCGGCCTGAGTCATATTCGAATGCATGGCGACGGTCGACCTGAAGCGCGCTCGAACCGGCGCGACCGTCTGGGGCGTGAGGATATTCCGGCACGAGCGCGATGGCGCTGCGCCTTCCCTGCGCGAGCACGTCTGGCGATGGCGCGCAGATAGACCTCGGTCTTGCTGCTTCCCGTCACGCCGTCCACGACGACGACGTCGCCGCGCGCGAGCTTCCGCCCGGGTTATGGCGCGGCACCGCCTTTTCCTGCCCTTCCGCGAGGCGCAGGAGGCGCCGAAGGCGGATCTCTGCTCGGTCGCGGCGGCGACGAGGCCACCTGCGCGACGGGCAGGTGGACGCTGAGCACCCATGCGCCATCTGCATGCGAGACCGTGGACGACGTCCCGCCGGCGTCAGGAGGCGCGCGCATGAAGCAGGCGGAGCGATATAGCGGCTCGCAAGGAAATCGACGAGGCGGCGCCGTCCTCGTCGAAATACGGTTCGACAGCACCGAGAGGATCGGCCTGACCGCATGCGGCACATCGTCTTCCTCGACGTCTTCGACGGCCGTCACGTATCCGACCGCGCGACGTTTGCCGAACCCCACGAGCACGGCGCACCCCACCCGCACCGAGCGCAGTCCGTCGGAACCGAGTAGGTGAAGGCCCCGTCAAGCGACCGGGTCGCGATATCGACTATGACCGACGCGACGCGCACAGGACCCTCCTGCCGGCTCGAGATATGCAGGAAAGGCGCCGAGGCCATCGCCTGCGCCTGATCGCAGAGGCGCGGCCGCCCGCACGAACCCCTCAAAAACACTGCTGCGAGGCCGCAGGCGGCGCGCAGATCGTCCACCTTGTCGCGGCGTTCGCAGGTGAACTCGGGCAAGCGCGCGCGACGTGGGCCGCACTCGACGGGCGATAGATCGGACGGCGAAGGCCAAGAGCGTCGACGATGGCGGCCGGGCGCAGGTCGAACACCGAGCGCACGGCTGTTTCGATGTCGTCTCGACGGCACGTGCTCGGTGCCGAAGGTCTCCACCATGACGGAACGGACGCGCCATGCCGATGGCGTAGGCGATTTGAACCTCGCATCGGTCGGCAAGCCGTGCGGCGACGACGTTCTTGGCGACCCAGCGGGGCGGCGTAGGCGGCGGAACGGTCGACCTTGGTGCAATCCTGCTGGAGAAGGCGCTGCCGCCGTGGCGGCCCATGCCGCCGTAGGTGTCGACGATGATCTGCGGCCGGTGAGCCCGACGTCGCCCTGGGCCCGCTCGATGACGAAGCGGCCGGTGGGGTTCACGAGGATCTCGACGTCGTCGGAAGCCTGACGCTTCGCGTGCGAACACCACGCCTATCACGTGCTCGGTCAGCGCCGAGCGAAGCTCGGCCGGCGGACGTCCTCGGCGTGCTGCGTCGAGATGAGGACTTTTCGACCTGGTCGAACGCCGTCGATATAGCGAACGGAGACCTGCGTCTTCCCATCGGGACGCAAATACGGCAGCGTGCCGTCCTTGCGGACCTCGGCCAGACGCTCGGCCAGGCGATGAGCGAGTAGATCGGCATCGGCATGAGGTCGGCGTTTCGTTGCAGGCGTATCCGAAGACCATGCCCTGGTCGCCGGCGCCGACGGTGTCGACTGAACCGGAAGCGGTCATGCTGGGCCTGTATGAGGAATCGACGCCCATCGCGATATCCGCCGACTGGCCATGGATCGCGTTGAGGACGCCGCAGGTGTCGCAGTCGAAACCGTATTTCGCACGGTCGTACCCGACGCTGCGCACGACGTCGCGCACGATGTCGTCACGTCCACGTACGCGTTCGTGCGGATTTCGCCGCTGACCATGACCATGCCGGTCGCGGCCATGGTCTCGCACGCGCAGCGCACGGCGGCCACGTCCGCAGGCTGGCCGGTCGGATCGACATAGCCCTTGGTCTCGAGATCGGCCTCCTTCGCGAGGATGGCGTCGAGGATGGCGTCGGAGATCCGATCGCACAGCTTGTCGGATGGCCTCGGTCACCGATTCGCTCGTGAACGGGATAGGAAGAATGGGTATCGGGCATAGTTCCGCCCTTCAGGCGTCGCGCATCATGCGTTCATAGAGAACCATGGATGAACGTGGATAGATGAGAAGAATGCGACTGTACCACAGCCTGACCCGCTTGAGCGGAATGCGCGCGCAAGACCCCATCATTTCGTTCGAAAGCGCAGGAAGCGTCTCGCACGCGGATGGGCCGCCGTTCGAGGAAACGGTTGCGAAGAGATGTAAGGATTGCGCAAAAGCGCACCCTGCGCAAAACCCGATGATACACTTCGACGGATGACTGCACGCCCGGCCTCGCACCCCGACAGGTGCGCGTTTCCCGAAAGGTCGCCGCATGAGCGATAACGCCGCGTTCACCGCCGAATACCTCGGCATCATAGATGCGCTCGACGGCGATGAGCCGGGCCGCCGGGCCGCGCGCGATCACATCGGAGCATTCAACGGCCATCTGCCACGGCATCGTCGTGGATTCGTCCCATGTGCACGCGCCCGTACGACGCCCGACCAGACAGGCGTTCGAGCATATCGCCGAGACGACGCACGCCATCCTGGTCAAGGTCATGCGCGCATACCTCGAGAACCCCGCGTACCGCCATGTTCACGACCTCGACGAACGCCTCGTCGACCTGATCCTGCTCCCCGAGGATACGACGCGCTTCTTCCTCTCTGCCGCCTCGACGTCTTCTTGACGAAGACACGCTGGCAGGCCGGTTCTGCGAATTCAACGCCGACGGCTCGAGCGGCATGAACGAAAAACCGGGAGATCACGGCATCGATCAGTCCATACGCGCCCTTCGAGGAATTCGCTGCCCGGCACCATACGGTCGGCACCTGCGACAGAACCTCTTCGACGGCTGGATCGAAGAGTTCGTCTCCATCTATGAATCCTACGATCTCGCGCGTCGACAACCCCCGCTTCGCGATCGTCGATTTCTCGAAAACGCGATCGTCGACGAATCGGCGCTATTCAAGGATCTTTTTCGAGAGTGCCGGGCACCCGTGCTCCATCGCGGATGTGCGCGACCTCCTTCGATGGCGAGACCCGCGCGATGGCCGGGCAACCGCATCGACGCCATCTGGCGCCGCTGCGTCACCAACGACATCATCGATCGCTGAGGAATCCCAACCGCTCATCGAAGCCGTCCGCGCACGAAAGGTCGCGCTCATCGGCAGCTTCGCGGGGCATCTGGTCCACGACAAGCAGATCTTCGGCGTTTTGCGCACGCCTGAGACGCGCGCCCTACTCACCGATGAGGGAGAACGACTTCATCGAACGCTTCGTCCCCTTCATCGCGTTCCTCGACGACGAGCACGTGGACGTCGCGCGCGTCATCGCCGACAAGGACGAATGGATCATCAAGCCGACCGACGAATACGGTTCGCACGACGTCTTCGCGGGCAAGGATTTCGATCAGACGGAATGGAAAAGAGATCGTCGCCGCGCACGCAGGCGGCGCCGCAGGATCGCCCTTCCCGCGCAGAGACCTACTGCACCCTCTACCGCACGCCCGCGATCGGGCTGTACGGCGACGAGGAGGACTTCACGACGCGCTCGACCGTGTCGTGCGGGAACATGTCCGGCATCTACGTCTACAACGGACGCTTCGCGGGCATCTTCTCGCGCCTGGGACCCAACCCCATCATCAGCAGGCGACGCGCGGCCTGACCGCCGCCAGCATCTGGGTGGACTGAAACGAGCACGAGGGAAAACGCATGACCGAGAAGACCATGCAGAACGAACACGGAGGGCTTTGCGAGGCGCGCGATGGAAGCCGCCTGCGCCGTGCTGCCGTCGCCGTCACGCTCGTATACGCGGGATTCCCTCGCTCTGCGCCCTGCCTCGCGGCACCACACCGAAATGCTTTCCGAGAAGTACTCGACCGCGGATTCGTCGCCCTTCAACCGCGAGGAGCTCGCGGAGCCTGGCCGTCGCCACGCAGGACTACACCGTGCGCAGCCACGACCTCAACGCGCTCATCGCGGCGGAAAGCCAGAGCCAACGTCTCGGTCATGAACGACAATCGCGACCGCATCCTCGGCGCTCCGAACCTTCCGGAGCAATCTTGCCTCTGCATCGCCCGAGCAAGCTCATGTTCGCTTTGAACCACGCCGGCGAGCAGTACGTGCTGAACGAAGATGCGCTGGCGCACCTCGACGACTGCCACGACGATATCGTCCGCCCGATTCACGCTCGACATCGTCGCTCTCGCGGCGCTCGCCGCATGTCATCGTCGGCGCGCGCCACGGGTCGCGCAGCCTCGGCAGCGCGCATGTCGGCCGCGGGCATCGTCGTCGGCGCCTTTCGCCGTGATCGCGATCTGGACTCGCGGTCGACTTCTACGGGTTCTCTCTTGGCGTTTCATTCGCTCTTCTTCCAGGCAGGCACCTGGACATTCTCATGGATTCGCTTCTCATCTGCATGTATCCCGAAAAGTTCTCGATCGGCATGGGCGAGGTCTGGCTGTGCACCACCGTTTCCGCCTCCGCATCCTTTCTGTCTATCATAGGCATCGTCGCACGCTCGATACGCCCGCGCGACGTCTCCGCCACGCGCTGACAGAAGGAGTCCCATCCCGAGTGGCACAACGTACGGGTGCGCTTCGCACCGTCGCCCACCGGCAAGCTCCACATCGGCGGAGCGCGCACGGCCATCTACAACCGGGCATTCGCCCGCGCGACGGGAGGCGCCTTCGTGCTGCGCATCGAAGACACCGACCCCGGGAGCGCTCGACCGAAGAGAACACCCAGATCATTCTCGCGCCATGCGGATGGCTCGGGCTGGATTGGGACGAAGGTCTGAAGTCGGCGGCGCTCACGGCCCGTACCGTCAGACCGAGCGCATGGAGACCCACGCGCATGCGCTCGAGGATCTCGAAGCCAGAGACGCCGCGTATCCCCGTTTCTGCACGAAGGAGGAGCTCGACGCGAAGCGCGCGGCCGCGGAGGCCTGCGGCGGCGCATACGGCGGCTATGCGACCGCGCATGCCGCGATATCGATCCGGGCGAGGCCCGGCACGCATCGAAGCGGGAGAGCCGCATGTCCGGCGCCTGAAAGTTCCCGGACGACCGCGGTCCGGATCGAATTCGACGACGCCGTATACGGCTCCATGAGCTTCCCCGGCGGACGTCATGGACGTACATGATCCTCGTGCGCTCGGACGGCACCCCTACGTATAATCTCGCTGTGGTCTGCGACGATGCGAACATGGGCATCACGCATGTCATACGCGGCGACGACCATCTGTCCAACACGCCGCGCCAGATACTCATCTACGAGGCGTTGGGATGACGCGGTCCCCACATCGCTCACCTTTCGATGATCCTCGGCGCCGACGGCAAGAAGCTTTCAAAGCGCCATGGCGCCACGAGCGTCGAGGAATACCGCGACCAGGGATATCTGCCCGACACCATGGTCAATTCTCGCGCTTCTCGGCTGAGCCTCGACGGCGAGACCACGATCATTCCGCGTCGACGCTGTGCTCCGGCATTCTCGCTCGACCGCATCACGAAAAAGGACGCCGTCTTCGACGAGACCAAGCTTTCGATGAACGGGCAGTACATCCAACGCATGGACCCCGATGCCTGCAGTGCGTCTGTCGCGCCCCTGGCTCATCGAGGCCGGCGCGACCGAATCCGACATCGACGAACGTCCCGAATGGTATGCACGGCTCATCCGCTGCTCGCCGAGCGCGAGACGCGCTCGTCCGAATGCGCCCAGAAGCTTCCCTACCCGTTCTGGGGCCTGCATGTCGATCTCGATCGAGACGTCGTCTCGGAAGGTGCTGCTGAAGGAAGGCGCCCGCGCCGGAAGAAGCGTTGCACGCCTGCCGCGCGGTGCTTGCCGACGAGACGATCCCTGGGCCTGCGATCCTCTGCAAAACGCTTGCCGCGCGCTCGTCGAGACGTCGCTTGATATGAAAAGCCCGGCTCCTGTTCCAGCCCTTTGCGTGTAGCGGTCTGCTGGAAACATGGTGTCGCCGCCCTCGTTCCGAATCCATCGAGCTCATGGATCGCGCCGACGTGCTCGCACGCATCGATTCGACGCTCGATGCGCTCTTCGCTTCGCAACGAGGATCATCGCGCTTCCCGAACTCTCGCGTCCGGCCTCACGGCGCTCTTGCATGGCGCTGCGCGTCGCATGCTCCCGATGGACGCCATCTCGTTTCGATGACGCGTCCGCACCTGTCATCGACGAGGAACGCTGCACGAAATGCGGGATCTGCGCATGGGCGTCTGCGATGCCTTCACCTCGTCGACTACGAACACGCGCGCAGGCTGGCTACGAGCATTTGCGCCGCGTCGCCATGCGCGGAGAAATCGTCTCATCTGACCTGCAAAGAAAAATATCTTTCCCGGGTTCAAGCCCGCCGAGAACGTCACGGTGCTTCCTGCCTTGCCTGCATCCCGCCTCGAGCTCGACGCTGCTCCTCGCGGAGAACATCCCGCTCTGCGTCGCCTGCGACCTGCATTACCGCGAAGACTGCGATATCGCCCCCGAACGCGGGCAGATGCTCTACACGCACGCGATGGACCTGGCCCAGGAATGGACCGGGCGCGAAATACGCACGATCGGCGAGATTCCCGAACGGCAGAGCAAGGCCGACGATGGCGCTGGAACGCTATGGACGCCTGCAAGCCTCGGCAGCCTGAAGAACGATGCCCTGGATGTGGTGAGCGGACGTCGATCTCTGAAGAGCTCCGATGCCCTCGAGCGAAAATGTATCGCACGCGCGAGATGCGCGCATGCAGGAGAAGCCCTAAGCTTCGCGATGGCGAGATCGTCAATCCGTATGCCGACGCAGGACGCACGAAACGCATTACGATGCCGCGGCGGCGCATGCTTCCGAACTCATCGTCGCCGAAGGCAGCATCGAGGATGCCGTCAGCCTCACCATCAGCGCGACCGATGCGCATGCCTCGCATAGAAACCATGACTGCGTCAAGGTCTGCGCGACCGAGCAGCGCAGCATCTCCCCCGAGACGGGCGATCTCGACTTCGACCCAGCACAGTATCTGCATGCGGCGCCTGCGTGAACGCATGCGCCATGGGAGCCATCTCGCTCGAAACCGTCTCTGCATCGGACGTTCGGGCTTTCCGATGAATCGCAGACCGAGCCCGCCTCAGTGGACGCTTGCACGAGAATCGACGCGAACGGCGAGACGAACCCGGCATTCCTTTGCCAGCCCTCGTTGCCGAATCCGAAACCGAGAAAGAAGGACCCCCATGAAGATCGCGAACGAGTTCAGGAATCCATCTCCAAAAGGCAATGTCATCGGATAGCGGCCGTTTGCATCATCATCGGCGGCGCACTCACCGCGATCGTCACATCGCTGACCAACGACATCATCAACCCGTTCATCAAGCTGGTGACGGCGGCGGCGCGAGGTCGAGTACTCACCATTCCCGTGCCGGTACCGGAGCGGCGATCGATTTCGGCGCCTTCATCAGCGCCGTCATCAATTTCCTGATCATCGCGCTCGTCGTGTTCTTCCTCATCAAGGCCGTGAACGAATTCAGAAACCGCTTGATCAAGCGAAGAGGCCGCCAGCCTACCCCCACCTGCCCTTTCTGCAAGGGAGAGCTCAGGAGGGCGCGACGCTGCCGCATCACGCCGCGCGAGCTGCCCGCTCCCGCCAATGCTCACAGACGGCTCCGCATCTCTCGTCCGCCGCATTCCTGCGTGCCCGCATCTTCGAATCGGCGCCGTCGCTTGCAGCGAAAAGGCAGCCGATCCATGCGTACCGAGCCTGTCGCGACGCGCTGGAAAACCCGAAATCCTCGGCGATCCTCACGATGGCCTTCGGGGACGGGTAGCCCTTACCCGTGCTTTCCACCTGGCAAAGCGCCGAGCGGAAAAGGCGGAAACTCCTGTGATGGATCGAAGTCGCGCGATGTCAGCAGGTTGATGTCGGCCTGGTGCCAGCTACGGGAGCACGCTCCACGACGCCCGGAAGGACCACGTTGGCGACCTCGGCGTTCACCCACCTCGCCGAACTGGCTGAATACGCGCACCTGCTCGTCGCCGATGCCGCGCTCCTTCGCATCGAACGGATGCAGCCGACGACCGGCCTTGGCATGAATTGGTTCAGCCAAGGAAGGTTGCGCAGCTCGAATGGGTGTAGTACGGCGCGCGGCCGCCCGTGTCTGAGGACGAGCGGATACGTCTGCGCAAGATCGGGCGTGCTGACCGGGCCAGTCGCCTGGCTCTTCATAGACGGACGTCCTTCGAAGCCTCAGATCCCGAAGCGTTGGAGACGAATTCGATCTTGCCGCTCGGCGTGTTGAATCCAGGTTCGCCGTCCTTGCGGATCTTGCCGCCTCGTACTTCCTGATGTCCTTATTGCCGCCGGGAATCTCGATTCCTCGGATGCTGCGCGCAGGTCGTCCACGGTGCGCTGAGGTCGGCCTTCTCAAGCATATCGTTGAGCGCCGCTTCGACATCGCCGCCGAAGCACTCCTCATGCAACCGAGCGCGCACCCCATTTCGAGGATGATGCGGAAGTCTCTCGCGCCTGGCCTGCGGGCTTGACCACGGGTTCCGCGGAAGAAGATCCTGCGGCCGAAGATGGCGAACGGAGCCATGCGCTAGTAGCACATCGCCGCCGGCAGAATCATGTCGACATAATCGTGCGTCCATGGGCGCATGGGTAATCGATGGCGACCGCTGAATTCCCCATATCGCCGATGGCTTTTCGGGTATTCCGGCGTCTGAGGCCACATCATCGCATTGGCGCCCAGAAGAACGCCTGCCTCAGACGCCCGTCAGCGATCCATCTCGGAAGCCTGTTCACCCGGATCATCTTGAAATACTTGGCCCAGACGGGAAAATCGTCCTTGTCGGGCCTGATGTCCCGCAGGCCTTGGCTCCATATACGATTTCTCCATACGGAAATCAGCGGTGCTCGCCGTGCAGTCGAAGGGGGCAGGCCTCCTGTCGGTAGCGGTCAGACCGCCGGGCACGTCTATGCAGCCGGTCAACGCGATGATGGAGAAGACGGCGCGTTCGGAAATGGCCCACGTTGGTCGCGTGGCATGCGCCGGCAGAGCTGCTCACCAACGGGCGGGCGTGCCTCGCAGACGATCCTCACGGCCGCTTCGAGCTTTTCTGGGAACCCAGGTGATTTCCTCGACCTTCTCGGCGCGTACCCGGAGGCGAGCTCCTTGAGTTCATCGAAGCCGACGGTCCAGTTCTCGACGAAGTCTTTGTCGTGAGAGCCCGTCGCGAATCATGATGTTGATGAAGCCGAGGGCAAGGGCGCCGTCGGTGCCGGGACGAAGCTGGGGATGGATATCGGCCAAGCCCGTCACGGACGGCGTGATGCGCGGATCCACGACGACGAACGTTCAGGCAGCTTAAAAATCGTACGCTATATCGACCGGGCGAAAAGAAGAAGCTCTTCATGGGGAGATGCTGCGCCAGAAGGCGAACGGTCCCGACGACCTGTACTACTACATCGACGAAGGCCGGATCCGCATCACCTTCATGCAAGAATCAGGAGAAGGCGTCTTCGTGTACCAGCGGATGCCGGCAATGCGTTCATGTGCGAATACAACGGCCCTGCACGCATCGGGGACTACGCCGCACGTTTCACCGCAGTGAAGAACACCGTGCTCTACGCCTTCGCGCAGAACCAGCTATACGACCTCACACGCGAGGATAAGGATGTCTCTCTTCGAGCTCATCTATGTCTCACCACATGTCATTCGCCCAGTTCGACATCGAACAAGCGGTACGGGCAACCAGAGCACGATCGCGCGTTTCACCACGTGAGCCGACAAGCTCTGCGCGACGCGCACGCCCACGGACGACGGCATCTACATCGTTCCCTGCACGCTTACGATCAAGACGCTCTCGCAGTGCTCGCGGTGCATGTGACCACCTGCAACAAGCTCATCCTGTCGCTCGAGAGTCGGGGGATCGTCCAGCGCTCGCGCACCGAGCTGCTCATCGACCTTGCTGCGCCCAAGCGCATACGCCGAAGAAGTCCGCTGACGACGCCGCGGCCCCGACGAGCGCAGATACGCGTCGGGGCCGCACAAGGCCGCGTGAACGGGCGGCTCAGAACTGAAGGTTCTTGAACGCGTCGGGCACCTCTTTCGTATCCGTGCGACTTTCACGGCGCCCACGATCAGACCGATGACGAACCAGCTCACGCCGACCGTGTAGGTCAGCATGTCGAAACCGGTGAAGACGTAGGCGAGAATCACGATGCCGAACCAGGGGGCAGAACGATGTATTTCACGATGTTGCCGATGCCCGCACGCCTCTTCTCCTTGATGAAGAAGAACCAGAACACGGCGAAGTTCAGCATGGCGAAGGGGAGCTCAACGCACCGGAAATTGACGAGCGTGGCAAGCGCGCCCATATCCAGGAAAAGCGATAGGATGAGCGCGATCGCGCCGATGAACAAGGCACCCACGTACGGGGTCTGATACTGAATGCACCTTTCCGAAGATGGCGGGAATCGTCTTGTCGCGGCCCATGCCGTACAACAGAGGCGGCGCAGGCGGCGGTCTGGGCGTTCATGATGTTCGCGATGCCGACGGCCACGATATTGCGATGACGAGCATGATCTTCTGGAACACGGGCCCGCTGATGAGCGCGACGCCCACGAGAGCCAGTTGTCCTGATCGATATTCGCCCAATCGGGCTGAATGAGGGGCGGCGTATAGAGTCTGGGCGATGAACGCGACGACGATGAGCGTCAATGCGATCATGATGCCGCGCCCGATGTTCTTCTCGGGCTGCTCGGTCTCTTCCGCCAACGTGGATATGCCGTCGAAACCGAGGAAGTTCAGCGCCGCGATGGAGATGCCGGCCGCGATGAAATGCGCGTCAACCTTGCCCGGCTGATAGATGGGATCGAGCGTGAAGGCGCCCGCACCGCCGCCTCCCAAGATGAATTTGCAGCCCAAGGCGACGAACGCGATGACGGCCAGGATCTCGATGATGAAGATGACGATATCGATGCCTTTAGTCATAGATATGCCGCGAATGGTCACGAACGTATTGAACGCGACGAAGGCGATGACCCACACATACCACGGGCTGCCCGGAATCAGCAACGTCCCCCAGTTCGCCACGATGACGTACAGCAACGCGGGAGAGATGCAGTAGTCGAGCAGGATGAGCCAGCCGGATATGAAGCCGACATGGGGATTGATGCCGCGCTGCACATAGAACAATACCGACCCCGCGATGGGAAAGCGATTGCTCATCGCATATAGCTCAAGGCCGTGAAGCTGATGGCGATGAAGCCGATGATGTAGACGAGCGTGGGCATGCCTTGGGACTGAAAGTCCACCAGACCGTAAAAATGGAATGCGGGGCGATGATGACCACATGAAGCAGCACGCCGTACAGGGACGACGCGCGCGCAATCTCAGCCCTCTTTTCGGTTCCTGGCTCGTGGCTGAACTGCTCGATGCCCGCTCCTGCGCGGACGGCTTCGACAGGTTCTCCGCCATGCGAATCCTCCTCCCATGCCGATGGCGCTTGCCTGGGATGCCCTTGGGAACAGATTCCGAGACGAGACGTGCTGCCAGAGATATCCCTGTGTAAAACCTGTCTCACCTGCACCGACGTCGAAGCCCGGATCGCATGCCGCATTCGCTGCAGCTCCGACCGAATCGAAGCAAACCGCCATAATGCCGATAGTTAGGTTTAAGGTAGCGAATATAGCTCCCTTCGATCTTCTTTAAGCAGAGCATCTTTGGTGTCTAGGTGTGCGACACCACCTTTGAAAACGGCGGAAAAGAACGAAACATCTGGCAAACGCAGGCAAGCTGCAGCGAAATGCCGTCGACAGAGAGCATCGATCTCCTGTTCGGAATCACTCGATTGGCTCTGAACATCCGCATACCTCGCTGGACGCGAAACCGGAGACCACTGGCGTCGAGAGCGTGTCTGCGCGTACGCACGCCGAGCGCAACGGATGCATGCGCCGAGGACGAAGCGGGTCTTCGAAAAGGAAAATACCGGATTACGCGACGTACACGATACGAAGTAAATCACTTTCGAGAGACAAAACCCGATGCATGACATAGGACCAGTCGTAGTTTAGAAATTCACCCATCGTATACATGGGATTGCCTCATGGCGTGTTTGATAGCGTCGTACATCGTCGCAAGGCTATGACGGGATCTCGTGTACTGCTAGCGGAAGAGCGGCCTCCCCTTCGTTCTCGGGAGAGCGCGCGCGCTGTGCCTTCGATCTCCATCAACGAGATCGGCGTCGAGAACTTCTCCATGCGCCGAGCTTTGCCCAGAAAATCCGGCATAAGCGCCGGGCATCTATGCGCCTTCGCTTCGGAAGCGCACCCCTGCTCTGCACCGTGTCTCTCATGCTCCCTCAGCCAGATCGACAACCATCCGATTCCCTGAGGAATACTGAAGAAAACGTGCGCCGCGAGTTCCGCATCGCTGCATCAGACGTCTGCGTGCGCACCGAACATCCGTCGCATGACGCGTACGAGTCCATCCCTGGCGACTCGCTTTCCTGCGCGCCATACGTATCAGCTGCACATGGACCAAGGCGTGCCCGAAGAGATCTTCACGCGGGCTGTTCTGGGTCTTCAGCTCCTGTTTCACCGGATTCATCGACAACGGAGATGTACCTTTCGTTTTCTCGGCCGCCGCATCACCGACGGCGACGCGGATGCCCTGCCGGAATCGAGAGAAGATCCACGCCCACACCGCCGACGAGACGTTCTGAAGAAGGCATCAATCTGCTCATCAACATGGCGAAGAAGAAGGCAGGCGGCGCATGCGACTGGCGCACGCTCGCCTCGATGCCGGCACCTGGAGCTGGACGCTGTAGACGCATCGGAGATGCAGCATGGACTCAGCTCATCCATGCTGCGCTTGATCCATGCTGCGGTACGGACGCCATCGTTTCTGCCCTGCGAGCAGCCTGAACAGGAAGAAGCCCGTCGGCGGTCGCCGACGGGCTTTCTCATGCAATCATCGTTCGAGGGCGAGCGTCTCATCCAGTCCATGTTCCGGTGTGGCGATGACGTCGACGCCCGAGTGCCGCAGACGTTTGCCGCCAGACCACACTCTGCCGATGCGCACCGGAGGCATGATGTCAACAGCGCAGGGCTTCGATGCAAATCGGAATCGAGGGCGTTTAGGAACAGCCGAGGCCGATCTGACGCCTGCGGGCATCGTGCGGCCGTCCACGCGGACGAGCGAGGTGAGGACACGCTTCGGGTCGGTCACTTCATCGATGGCGTGCGTGATGCCGCGCTTGCAGGTGTTGCCACCAGCCGAGGCGACGGCGCCTTCGTCGTCGACAGCGACGTCGAGCTCGCACCCGATCGGGCGAGCTCACGCATGTGAAATGTCGAACGGAAGCCATCGCCTCCTCCTCCTCCCCTTCGATGCGCACCTCGATGGCCGAACGGCCGGCGATGAGCGCGGAGTCGATCCTGATCTCGGACATCTCGGCGGGAACCATGACGGGACGCTTGAATCGTTTGATTTCGGCGCCGTCGGCAAGCACTACGATGGACGCCTTCTTATAGATGCGACGCACGCGGGGCGCGAGCACCTTGGATGCCGCCTGGGCGGACACGCGTTGCCCGAACCACATAGCTCACGCCGCAGCCAGCGCTTACGCGTGCGGACGACGATATCGCCTGCGTCGTGCGCCTGTTCCGATGCCCCGACGCCGGCCAGCACGAATGCGGCCGCCGCCTTGCCTGCGCCCTCGCCTTCCTCGGATACGAAGTCGACGAGATCATGGATATGCAAGACGTTGCCCGCAGAGAAGATGCCGGGGATCGTGGTCTGGTACGTCTCATCGACCGATGCTGACGAACCGCGATCGATCGCAACGCCCGCCTGACGGCTCAGCTCGTTTTCAGGAATGAGTCCGACGGAGAGCAGCAGCGTGTCGCACGGATGATCTCTTCCGTGCCGGGAATGGCCGCTTGTCCGCCTTGTCGACCTGCGATACGCCCCCACCGCTTCGATGCGGCTCGTACCGTGAATGGATGTGATGGTATAGCAGGCGCAGCGGAATACCGTAGTCGTCTAGGGCATTGCGATATTGCGCTAAGCCGCTCGAGATATGCGAACGGTTGAGCACCATCTTGACGATGCGCGCCTTCGTACGCGAGACGGCGCGCGACGATCAGGCCGATGTCGCCCGATCCGGAGCATCACGATCTCCTTGCCGGGCATGATGCCCTCAAAGGTTGATCATGTGCTGCGCGGTGCCGGCGTGTAGACGCCTGCCGGCCGAGCGCCGGGATGCGCAGCGCCCCACGCGTGCGTTCGCGCGCGAACCCATGAGCAGGATGACCGCCTTCCGTGGACCTCGAGCTGCCTAACGTGGGGCTTACGACGCTCAAGACGCGGTCGCGCGAAAGCGACAGGACCGATGCCTCGTATTCGATTTCGATGCCGCGCATCTCCGCAGCCGCAAGTTCGCGCGCAGCGTATTCGGGACCGGTCAGCTCTTCCTTGAAGCGATGCAGGCCGAACCCGTTATGGATGCATTGCTTCAGAATGCCGCCCGTCGCGTCTTCCCGTTCGAAGATCACGACGTCCTTCACGCCCGCATCGTATGCGGCGACCGCCGCCTCAAGGCCGGCCGCACCGCCGCCGATGATCGCGATGCCTACATCACGCCTCATGCGCGGCCTCCTTCCAGAACGACCGTCGGCAGGTCGTCGGTAGCACGGTGCCCGAACGAATGCTCAGGCCTGGGCGGCCTTTGCGGATCTCGGTGATGTCGCATCCCGTTTCACGCGCGATGATGCCGGCGACGAGCGGCAGGCAGAAGCCCCTGGCAGCGGCCCGTGCGCGGCGCGCGTGCGCCACGTGACGGCATCGGTCGTGCGCGCGCGCACCGGCGAATGCACGCAGGCGGCGATCTCCGCCCTCGCTCACGCATTCGCAGCGGCAGACGATGCGCCCATGCGGGATCTTCGGCCACGAGCCGTGCGAGATTCGTCGTCCGGCGAGAGAAATGACGGGCGCTGCGCGATGGATCATGTCCCTTCCCTGCGGAGGCAGGCCATGCGCGTCGCGATGGCGTCGGCGATATCCTTGCCGACGGCAGGCGCCGCAGTCGAGCCTGAGAATCGAATCCGAGGATACTGAAGAATCCGGCGCGTCGTCGGGTTCCCCGATGATGGAAGTCGGATCCTCGACGCACGAGGCGCGCAGACCGGCGAAGTTGGTGATGGCATCGCGCGCAGGAAGGTCTTTCCAGGTCTTGCGCGCAGAGCGGCCACGTAGTCGAGCCCCTTCGGGCGTCGTGTACGCAACGTCGGCGTCGTCGCGCGGCACGGCGTTCGGACCGACGATGATATTCCCGCCGGTCGTCAGAGACGAGCACGCCCTGCCGGCGCTTGATGGGAACCGAACACCGTGGAATGGAACGCGTCGCAGACGGAATCGAAGCGAAGGTATTCGCCGACGCGCGGCGTGATCGCGAACGCATGCGCGCTCACCATGTTATTGAGTTCGGCGGCATGAAGGCCCGCCGCACTGACCACGAAGCGCGCTTCGATGTCGATCGCCTCGGCGACCGATGCATCGCCTGCATCCGTGCGAACCGCATGCACCCGCCAAGCGTCCTGCACGCTCTACCCCTTTCGACGCGCGTCAGAGCGAGACGCGACGCCGTTGTCGGCCGCATTCTCCGCGAAGGCGAGACAGGCTTGCCTGGGTCGGCGATGCCGCCGGTCGGAACCCAAAGCGCCGCGACGGCTTCCGGGCGCGAATTCGGCTCCTGGCATGCAGCGCATCGGCATCCAGAATCTCAAAGGCCTTCGACGCCGTTCGCCACGCCGCGCTCAAGAAGGCCTTCGAGCGTGGAATCTCTTCATCGGAAAAAGGCGACGACAGGCGATCCGCACCTCTCGAATTCGAAGCCGAGCCTCGTCAGCAAGCTCCGGATACATGCGCGAGCCTTCGACGTTATAGCGAGCCTTAGCCGTACCGGGCGCAGGATCGTAGCCGCATGGACGATGCCGCTGTTCGCGCGCGTCGTGCCGCACGACGTCGTGCGCCCGTCCACCGACCACATCCATATCGTAGAACGCAAGGTGCCGTGCGCACGCGCACCCGCTATCCCTGCCCCGATGATGCATACGTCACGCATGAGGCGCCTTCCCCATACTTTCGATCGTTCGGTCGCCGAGCCGTATGAAATGGCCGAATCGCATTCTGGGCGCAGCATTCGGCAAAGTACTCAACGACATGCATATATGCGCACGGACTTCGCAAAGGTTTGCGATGCGATGATACTTTGAGCATCAGATAACCTGCCCGCTGCGCCGACGGGATGCTGACGCGTTCGATGCCTGCTTCGGATGCCGAAGCGATACGGAGCCGTAAGAAGACAGAACCGGACGCGCCTCCCGGAGAGAAGCGACGTCCGGGTCTCGAGGTTCCCGATATCGGATCCGGCCTATTTCTCCTTCGGCAGAGCCGATCCGGCCGCCGACATCTGCTCGAACATGGACGAGTCTGCGTGGAAGTCGCTCGGGGAGACACCACCGTGGAGGCCTTGTCGGTCTTCATGAATTCATTCATCATGTCGGTCCACTGCGTGAACAGGAAGAGCTGGTTCGCCTCGTTGGCGGACACGCGCGACTGTTGATGACCTCGAGCGAATCGGCGATGCCGTCGGCAATGGCCTTGCGCTGAGCCGCGATGCCGCGCCCGGCACGCTCCATGGCCTCGGCGGACGCGCGTAGCCTCGGTCACGATCTTGATGCGCTCGCTTCTGCCAAAGACTGCGCGGCGATCTGCTCGCGTTGGGCGGGTGATGCGGTTCGTGCTCTGCTCGACGTCTTTCGGCGGCGCGATGCTCGTGATGAGTGTGCCGACCAGGTCGTAACCGTACGAAAATCATGAGGGCGGACACGGTGGCGTTCACGTCGGAGGCGATGGAATCCTTCTTTTCGAACACCCATTGAGCGTGTAGCTCGGCACTCCCGAGCTACGCAGCGTCGATCGATGACCGAGCTCATCTGCGCGACGGGATCGACCAGCACTACAGTAGCTGCGATAGACGCTGATTCCTGCGGGATCTGGCTAGCTCTGGTTGACGTGGTACTGCGCGGCGATATCCATCGTCACGGTGACGTTGTCCTGGTCTTGGCGTCGATGCGAACGACACCTGGTTCGTGCGCATATCGACGCGCTTCGCTCACGCGCTCGAAATACGGGATCTTCACGTGCAGGCCGGGCCCCGTGATGCGGTTGAACTTGCCCAGACGTCGATGATGACGAAGGTCTGCTGCTGCACGACGTAGATGAGCCCGCCGGAAGCGAGTAAGACCAGACCACGACGATGGAAAGAGGTGAGGGACAGAAGTCCGATGACTGCGCCCATGCATGCTCCTTTCGAAAAATGACAGGTTCGTTCTCTCATAACGCATTCCTGTCATGCGTACGTTCGAAAAGAGGCAGAAGCGGACGGAAAAGGGCGCGAGAAGGCTTCGTGGACGATACCGGCCGCGAAGCTCTCGGCTATGTCGCGCCGAGGAAAGCTGGAATCGACCATGCGCGTTCCGGCGAGGCAAGCTCTCGCCCGACTCGAGCCGTTTGGGGCACCGGGATGAAAACGCGGGCCAGCACGAATCCGATGACGCGCACGCGAAACGCGGATCAGCGAGCAGCATGTTGCGCGCGATGGACCAGATTCACCGCTTGCCTGCTCCGACGCCCATGATGGCCGGGTCGAGCGATGCGAGGGTGGACACCGGCATGCCGGTCATGGACGAGAAGAACAGCGTGAACGTCGTGTGACCGACGCGGGAAAAGCCCCTGGTAGATTTCAGGTCGACCATATCCATGGCGACCGACCTGATGATGCGCTTGCCGCCGATGAACGTGCCGGCGAAATGGCAAAGAGCGAGGATCATGAGCCACAGAGGAAAACCGTGCACGCCCGTCGTGTCCCATGCCGAAGCTGAGACATGATGCCGCAGATGCTATGGACATGAACTTTGGCCGTCCTGCGCGCCTGCGAACGCGAGCATGCGGGCAAGCACATCCTGAATCGCGGCGAACACCTTGTTGCCGGACTGCTTCGACACGCCGTTGAACAAGCGTCACGACCTTCACCGTGATAGGCCCAGCACGAAACCCGCGACGAGCGAGAACGCCATGCCGTAGATGACCTTCATTCTCTCCGATGATGACGCCTTCGAACCCGTTGAGCGATTGCGCCGCCCGTGACGCCCGCAATGGCGCATGGGACTTTCGAACAGGGAATGCCGAGGCGCAGCAGAACGCCCCCAGACGATGGAGCCTATCATCGAGGCCATAGGGCGCCATGGGCGCTTGATGGGAATGCCCGAAATCGACCATGTTGAACATCGTGCTGGCGACCGATGTCGACGATGTCGTCATGCCGATAAGGCCGACGAAGTTGAAGACGGCGGCGAGGATGAGCGCCGTGGAAGGCTTCGGGCACCGCGTGGCGACGGCGGTCGCGATGGCATTGGGGGCGTCGGTGGCGCCGGATACCACGGTCACGCCTATGACGAGGAAGATGATCACCGCAAGCGACGGATACGCCGACACTTGGTCAAGCACGGAGAAAAGAAGGTCCATCGGACTCCTCTGTGAACGAACCATGGTTCCTGCCCTGCGAAATGCTGGTTCATTGTGGCTCAACCGATTTCGTATATCACGTGCCGTTCATCCCCATACGTTCTCTGCAAAACCTCGAAGCACACGCATCCGCATGCGCGTCGACGCCTTATCGGCATGCAGTTTCTTTCCCTCGAAGTTACCCTCGGCGAACCTGAAGACCCTTCACATGTTGTCATACCAACATGCGGATGCCTTCATCGTCTATCGTTTCGAATCACCGTTTTGGGGGACTCCGAGGCGCATCGCGTCCGGACGGGACAGAAAGAAGGAATCCGAGCAACGAGATGTTCTGCTTCCAGTGCGAGCAGACCGCAAGCTGCACCGCCTGCACCGGCCATGCCGGCGTATGCAGCAAGACCGCCGGAAATCGCCGACGACCAGGATAAGCTTACAGGCGCGCTCATCGGCCTCGCCCGCGCGCCAAAGGCGCGCAGGCCACCGACAAGACCTACGGCCTTGTCATCGACGGCCTGTTCACCACCGTCACCAACGTGAATTTCAACGATGGGACCGTCAACGCCCTCATCGACCGCATACATGCGGTCAGCCGCGCTCGCTTCGGCGGCTGGCATCGACGCCGCCGCCGATTACGACGTCGCGAGACATCTGGAACGACGACGAGGACATCTCGCCCTCAAGTCCCTCATCCCTCTTTCAGGGCCTGCGCGGCACTTCCGCCTACGCATCCCATGCGCGCGTTCTCGGCAAAACCGACGCCGTCGCCGACGCGTTCTTCCTCGAGGCGCTTGCCGCGCTCGGCGAGGAAAAGCTCCACGGATTCCCTCCTTCCGCTCGTGATCAAGACCGGCGAAGTCAACTCGCCGTCGTGGGGCCTGCTCGACGCGCGCCAACACCGGCGCGTGGGTCAGCGCCGGAGCCCACCGAGGTCACTCTGGACGTCGAAGCCGGCCCTCTCATCGTCACTCACCGGCCATGACTTTGGGCGACATCAAGGCTCTAGCTCGAGCAGATCTGCGAAGGCGCAGCGTCAACGTCACACCCGCAGCGAGATGCTGCCCGCCCACGGCTATCCCGAGTTGAAGAAGCATCCGCACCTCAAGGGCAACTCGGCACGCTCATGGGCAGAATCAGCGCACCGAGTTCGCGAACATCCCGGCGCCGATCCTGTTCACCACCAACTGCCTCATGCCCCTGCGAAATCCTATGCCGACCAAGCGTTTTTCACGACCGGCGAGGTCTCCTTCCCCGGTACCCCGCACATCGGCGCGGACGAGGACTTCACGCCCCGTTATCGAGCGCGCTCGAACTGGAGGCTTACCCGAAACCCAGCGCTTCACCGGCATTAACGGCGGCTCCAAGGTGACCACGGGCTTCGCCAGAGCACCGTCCTGTCCATCATCGCAGGCGACGTCGTCGAGGCCGTCAAGGCCGGCAAGATCCGCCATTTCTTCCTGGTCGGCGGCTGCGCACGGTGCACGCAACGGACGCAGCTACTACCGACTTCGTCAATGCAGACCCGTCCGACACCGTCATTCTGACGCTTGCCTGCGGCAAGTGCCGCTTCAACGACCTTGACCTGGGCTGCATTCGGCACTTCCATCCCTCGCCTCGCTCGATGTGGGCCAGTGCAACGACGCATACGGCGCCATCCAAAATCGCGCGTCGCCCTGCCGGGCGCGTTCGAATGCCGGTGTGAACGACCTGCCGTTGTCCATGGTGCTTTCTGGTACGAGCAGAAAGCCGTATGCATCCTGCTGACGCTTCTGTCCTCGGCATCCAGGGGCATCAAGCTCGGTCCCACCCGCCGGCGTTCGTAAGCCCCAGCACGTTTTGAACTTCCTGGTCGAGAACTCACCGGATCGCTCCGACCACCACTCGAGGCCGACCTCGCCGAGCTCCTCGGTTAGACGGCGTGCGCCATCCATCTCTGCCGGTTGCGGCAACGCGGCCGGCAGCTCGGCTTTCGCTTCCCCATACCGTGCGCGATGCGCCGCGCATCCGCTCCCTCCATGGGCGGCCTGCATGGATCACTCGCGCAGAACGTCCCCGCCTGCGATGGGGTTTTCCGGCTAGAAACCGTTCCGTCACGGCATCCGCACGAGTCGGTATACTTTCAGCTCGGCGTGACGACCGCGCGCCGGGCAAGGCGCCGAAGACGATATCGAGGATCTCACGCATGGAAACGCCGATCGAAGTCGTGCGCACGCACGCCGGGACATCCTTGCATCGCGGGCATGCAGCTCGAAGACCTTCATGCACGGCATGGCGACGTCAGCGTCTACGCGCACAGCGTCGCGCAGCCTGCGTGAGCATCCGCATCGCGCGCGCGTTGAATATCGGGCTCGACGAGCGCTCGCCGTACGCGAGCGCCCTGCTGCACGACTACTTCCCTCTACGACTGGCATGTTCCCGGCGAGAACCACCGTCGTGCCACGATGCACGCGCGCTATGCCTTGCGCAATGCCGAGCGCGACTTCGTTCTCAACGACATAGAACGCAATGTGATCGAACGGCATATGTTTTCCCGTGAATCTGCGACGCCCTGACGGCCCGTCCTCTCCCTCATCGACAAGATCTGCGCCACGCAGAAACCGTCGCGGGCTTCGCGAAGCAGCCCTTGCGTTCTTCAGGGGCCCTGCAAAATGACCTATGGTCTCGCCCTTCTGTTTCCCGTCCTTCTATCACAGCTGCGCGGCTGGCTTTTCGAGGTCATCTATTACTCAAGGAAGGTCGGCTGATCAACCGCGATTCCTGAACGGACCGTACTGCATCTACGGCGCCGGCGCCATTGCGGCAGTGGTTCTGTTCGGCGATGCCGAAACCCCATCGCCCTCTTCTTCGCGACGCCCGCACCCTGCACCGTCATGGAGTACGCCATCGTATGCGATGGAACGCATCTTCCACGCGCGCTGGTGGGATTACGACGGACGTTTCCTCAACCTCAACGGACGCGTCTGCCTGGCAGGGTTCATGCTGTTCGGCGTCGCCTGCATCGTCGTGATACGCATCATCCATCCTGCGCTCGCGAGCTTGGCGATCGTTCCGTCAAAGCCGTCGTCATCGTCAGGCGCCGCGTTCGTCGCGTTCGTCGCGGACATCATCGTCACCGGCATCGGGCTTGCGAACCTGAGGGCGCGCTTCGATGCCCTCTGTGCGGGCGTATCCGGTCGCACCGCGCGCTCTACGAAGCGCTTGCCGCCGAGGAAGGGGCGTTCGAACGGGTCGGGAACGCGCTGCCTCAGAATGCCGCACCGAGCATGGCTGCAGCGGCGTCAAAGGGCTGATCTTTTGCGCAGCATACCCGCCAACCGCGTTGCCGGCGACATGTACCGGCGCGAGAGGATCGCGGCGTGGATCTTCGCCTGCCGATCTGATCGATGCGTTCAAAAGCAAGCTCAACGACCAGGAGCGCGCGTCTTCGCCACATTCCCCATCTGCAGGCGGTCGATTACAAGGAAAATTCGCTAGCTGCGCGAACGCATCGACCCGCGTGCGAAATAGCGCATCGGTGCGCCGCGAACGCAAAGGACCGATTCGGAGAAAGTCAGAATCGGGGCTCGCCAGTCATGATCGCGCGCATCGGACGCATAAGGAACACGGCCCGACCTCGAGGCCTTTGAAGCGCCGCCGACGCTGCAGATTTTGATGCCGCCTCTTCGACGAAGCGTTTGAGCGCCTTCTCTATCGTGAGCACGCATGCGAGAAGAAGCCGCCTTGCGCCGCAGATTCGACGGATTTACGGCAAGCTTTGCCGATCATGCGAGCGGATGAGCATGCAGAAACGGACGATCAGCCCTGTCGAACGAGGCTGCACGAACCTCCCGTTGCATGTTGGCGCATCCGACGGAAAGATAGAAGAGCTCGAGCCCATATGGTCTTCACACTGCAACGTTGATCTGAGCAAGCGTCACACCTGCACAACGCATGAGCTCGCGCATCATCGTGCGTGGCCCGTCGAACCTCGACGTTTCGGTGCCACCTGCGCTATGCATGGTTTCCCAGGGTGCGGCTGCGGGACGCGCGGACCGACAACAGGCGCGTATCTTCGACCGATATATCGGTCAGGATCGTTGACGGGATGCGCGACGACGTCTGCCACGTCAGTCGCCATCGTTCGAGCTCGTCTTCAAGAACGACGCTTCCGAAATTCAGGGAACGAGCGCCAGAACCCAGGATCAGAGCCGGCCCCGCGTCTACGACAAAGGGTGCAAAGCGAAATATTTCAATGAATGCGAACGCTTCGGAATACGCTGCCAATCTTCTTGGGGAACCGCATCCCCATGTCTGCCTTTCAATCGAGTCCTCCGCGCCGCAGGCTGCGAGTTTTCGCAGTATACAGACGCTGCGGAAACCGACGGATCGATGCGACGCGCATACGAATCGAAACTTGGAACCGAACGCTATGCCGCCCGTGAGGAAAGAAGCTTCTTCGACAGCATCGTGAACATGATGACGCCGGGGAGATGACGCCTACCCAGATGGCGATTTCGAACGCGGTCGGCGCATAGGTGCCGACGGTAGCCCATACCGACGCTGGACTATGCGTGGCGATGGCATCCGGGTGCCAGCAGAGATGCCAGGACCGCCATGACATTCGGTGTCGATGAACGACGTCAGTGAAGCCAGATGCGCTTGCAGAACACGCGCAAACGACCAGCGTTGAGCAACGATCACCAACGCGGTGTTCTCGCGATTCTTCAGCGAATACGAGAATCAGGAACGGGACCAGCAGGCCGCCGATGATTTCCGCCCAGAAGAACGGTGCCGTGGCGCCGGTCAGCATATGGATGAGACAACGGACTCGCCCGCTCCAGGATATGCCATCGTGAGCACCTCGCAACCGATGAAGAACGCGTCAACGGCAATGCAGGTGGCGAGCAGCCCGCAAGGGACTTGAAGACGTCCTTCGATAGGGACGAACAGGCCGACCTTGTCCAAGCATACCAATGCGATGAGCAAAATCAAGGACGGAATCGAGTGCGGAGGCCACGAGATCAGCGCCATGATGGCGGTGTACCAGAGCGCGGGCAGATTTGCAGGCCGAAAATCACGCGGTCACGGAATGGACCAGAATGGCGACGGGCGCCACGCGAGAGCGCTTGACCTTGCGATCATCGGCGTTCTTGCCGCACATCCAGAGCAGGTCGAGGATGTTGATGACGAGATGGGTGCGACCACGCAAACGTCCCAGAAGCGGTGAGGTGAAATTCGGACCGGCGAACAGACGCCAGATGCGTTGGACGCCGAGGTCGATCAGGATGAACAAAGCCGCGATCATGATGCAGACGGTCGAGCGATGACTGCGGGCACGGCTACCTGCTTGTATTGCTTGATATGGAAACACGGATGCGGACGACGCAACGATCAGGCCGCCAGCCGAGAGGCCGACCAACACAAGCTCGCAATATAGAGGCCCCATGAGTTCCATTGCTCATGCCCGTGACGAGACCATTGATGAGCTGATAGACCCAGGCGCATGCGCCGATCGCGGTAAGGAAGGCCAGCACCGCGAGGCCGCCTTTCGCTTTGGAAGAGAATTGCATGGATGACACCCTTACTGAAGGTAGAAGACCTGGGGATCAGTGCCCATGTCCTCGAGGAGGATGCGAACGTTTTTCCTTGGTGCGTAGCTTGAGATCTCGAGTTAGGATCATCCAGATCGCCGAGATATGCGATGCAGCCGCAGGGCGGCAGATGACGCACATGGGTTCTTCGCCGCGGTCCGGTACCGCTCCTGGCACGGCGTGCATTTCTCCATGACGCCCTTAGAACGGACGGGGACCTCGGCATCGCCGCGTAGGTGAATCCACGCAATGAACGCTCGAGGCTCGTTCAGTTAGATACACACGCGCATTGTATGGAACGGGCCGCCATGTGCATGCGGCAGCATACGCAGCCGTATGCGATCTCGGCGCGCCCGGCATCGTCTTTGTAGAAGGTGGCGCCGGTCGGGCACACCTTCTTGCATGCCGGATTCTCGCAATGCTGGCATGCAACCTGAGCGGCTGAGAAGGTGCGTGAAAGATTCCGGATGCGATTGCCTTTGGCGCCGTCGATCACGTCGCACCCCTCAGTAAAGCACGCGATTCCACAACATGCCGTCGGGTATGTACCTTTGCATCTTGCATGAGATCGCGCAGGTGTGGCATCCGACGCAGCAGCTCAGGTCGACCGCAATGGCTAGTTTCGTCATGGCTCCCCTAAGCCTTCTTGATGCTGACGATCGTGTCGAATACGGAGCCACAGGACCCATCATCATGTCGTATCCGCGATCGAGCCGGGTGTTGTTCGTGACGGATTGGAGGTTGCCCTCCACCATGTATAATCAGCCGTCGCGCCTTCGTAAATGCGCGCCGACCCAGGTCGGATGGCCTCGTTCAAATGGACAGGAACCTTTGAAGCTTCCTCGGTCGTTGTACCTCGACCACGTCGCCGTTTCGTATGCTGCTGCCTTCGAGTCGAAGGATTGACGTCGATGGCGGGGACGCCAGCTGCTGCAACCACTCCACATCGTTGAACTGGTTATGAATGCGGAAGCGGGTGCGCATGCCGCCGAGCTGGAACGGCATCGTCGCGCGATCGGGATTGTCGCGACGCGCTTCGAAAGACGGCTCCCATACGGGAAGCGCCTGGCCGTGCTTCGCAAAAGAATCGTAGTGAAAGATCTATATTGCCCGATGCGGTCGCGAGCGCGTAGTCGGGCACGACGCGTCGAACCTCCGCGATGTCCTTCGCGGGCCAGACGCGTGGTTTTCTGCAAGCTATCGACCGTAAGCGTATTGACGTACTCGTCAGGCGAAGTCGACAGAATCGCGTCAGCCCGTTCGCGATGCCGTCGCAGGCAGCACCGAATCGAGCCCGAGCCTCGGCGAGCTCGCGCTACGAACCACAGGTCGGTTTTCGCCTCGAACAGCGGATCGATGACCTTCTGCTGCATCACGATATGCTGTATCCGTTCGTAATGTTTCGAAATCCTCATCGTATTCCGAATCGCGTGGTCAGAGGTAGGACGTAATCAGCCCATTTGCAGCTTTCCGTGAAGTACGGATCTGCAGAGACGATCAGATCGAGGCTGCGCACCCAGTCTTCCGCAGCGGTGCATTCGCCATACGCTGTATGTAGAGTCGCCGACCGCTATCCACGCGTGCACGTTGTTCTCTTTGGTCGGCATGTCGTACGGGGCGACGGGGGATGCGCCCGGCATCATATCCGCCGGCAGAGCCCAGGCGCCGAGCACGGGCATGGCCCGGGCCGAACACGCCGACATACACGCCGACGCCCGTCCTTCTTGCCGATATTGCCCGTAAGCGCAACAAGGACGGCGACCGCATGCCCGCCTACGTCGGCGTTGCTGATCTTGTCCATCCGCCCAGCCTACGCAGAGCGACGACGGGCCTTGGGCGTATTCTTCGGCAAGCTTTTCGATGGTAGCTGCGGAATGCCGGTGACCATGGAGCTATTGCGTCGTATATTCCTTCTGTCCCTCTACGAGCAGGTCGAATACCGTACGAGCCTCCCATCCCTTCACTTCGACGGTGCCGGAGAGCGCAATGTCGAGGCTTCCCCTAGCACGGCACAGCCGAGCCTTTATCGATGACGTAATAGATGTCTTTCTGACCTGGAGACGGCGGCAGCGGTCGGATCGGTTTCGGGATCCGCCAACTTTCACGAGCATGCGGGTCTCTTCGTCGACCAGAAACGGCAAAGACGTATCGCCTCATGAAGTCTTCATCGTAGAGCTTCTTGTCGAGAATGTGGCGCCCAGCCATGCCGAGGAACAGCGCAGGGTCGGTACCGGTTCGATAGGAATCCATTCATCGGACTTGCATGCGGTGGTCGGTAGTGCGGATCGATGGTCACGATGCGCGCCCGCTTCGCTTTGGGCCGAACAGCGCCCGAGGTTATGGCTCGATTCGCAGAAGTTCGTGCCCGTATGGATGACGAGACGAGAGTCGACCCAGTCGCGCGCCTAGGGGTTGGTCATCGCATATCCCCAGCCCATTCCGAGCGCCGGATCGAGTCCGTTGCCGGTACCGATATCGATGCCCGCGTTGATGGTCTGTCCGCATGCGCCGAGCAGAGGCGCGAGGAATCCCACGTCGGCTTCGGCGCTGTTGGTGACCATGACGCATCCTTGCCGTGTGCCTCTTGAATATCCTTAATCCGAGCGGCGATATCGTCAAGCGCTTCTTCCCAGTCGTCTGCATGAAGTCGTTTTCACGCTCGCCCATGCGTTTCAGAGCGTTTGGATCGCTCCCTGCGCCATAGACGCTGGATTTCCGATCATGCCTAAGGCAGATGGTCTGGTGGCGCTTTTCCGCCATCTTGTCGTTCCGGCTGGATGAGTGCGAGACGGCCATACGCACGGTGCATTTCAAAGACCATGCTTCCGCATATGGCTCTGATGGTATGTACGCTATGCGCTCATCGAAGGTTTCGGACGCATCGGCAGGCAAGCCACCCGTCGGCCGACGTCACTCTCCGTTGCGCTAACAACGCCAACCGCACCTGCGGTTATACCTGCACCCTGCCAAGCTTCGACGCGTGAGCCCATGATTCGAGCGATTCGTCATAGACGTTTCTCCTCCTTGCATGGAGGCGTAAAGTCGTGATGCGCGCGATACGCGTACCGTCGCGACAAAGACGCCTTCCCCGCTTCACAGTGTCGTTAGAATCGGCTGATTCCCCTGTGATAAGTAACAAATAATCCTATGACAATCAATTGATTGTCACTAGGATTATTTACTGATAATTATTCTATTTATAGATAAAAGAGCGTATGCTTCGACAGCCCTACTTCCCAAATCTTTTAGAACCGTCTTCGCATCAGGCAGGATATCGCTGAAGCCCTCGCTGAACGAACTTGGGAGAACCACGGTCCCCCAGTCTCGCGCACGCTTTCGTACAGCAGATGCATCGCGCAGGCGCATAGCCTCGTCGTTCCCTCGCATATCCCTCACCCGCGTCCTCGAACGTCAGCGATATCGCGTTCGGCCTCGGCCAAAATGATACGCGCTTTCTTGCGCTGTTCAGCCTGCGCTTCGACCGACATGATGTCCTGCGGTTCCTGCGGCAGGATGATGTCGCGCACCTCCACCGAAAGGATGGTGACGCCCCAATCCCCTACCTTTTCCTCGAGCGCGCTCTTGAGTTCGCGGTCGAGCTGTTCACGGCGAATGGCGACCTCGGCCACTCCGCCGCGTCCAATCGCATCGCGCAAGGCGGTCTGCCGCCATCTGCCGCACGCGTAAAATCGCTCGCTTCGGCATGCCGCCTCGGCGTTCACACCATCAGAACAGCACCGCATCCACATGCAGCGGCACCAGATCGGACGTCAAGGTCTCTTCCGCCCCGAATGTGGTCACGCGCACACGCGAATCGATGCGCATTGCACTGCTTTCGATCACGGGAATCGTGAAGAACACCCCCGGGCCCGCAACGCGGTCAGGCGGCCGAGTCGCAGAACAACGACCTTTTCCACTGCTGCGCGACATGCGGATATAGTGACCGCGCAGCGAAAAACGAGTGCTGCGACGAAGGCCGCAAAGCCCTATGCCGTTTAGAATGGCATCCCGGGCAAAACAACGATGCACCGAAAACCACAGCGAACACCGACCGAAAACGGGATGACGCCTGCGATTCGAAGCACGCTCCCCCATGATTTCGGTTTCCGCCTCGGGAACGACCGCCATCGTGGTATCCAGCGGACATTGCGAACTGCGCGCGCTTCCTGTGACCTCCGAAGTCTTCTTCAACGCCCGCAGCGCGGTGTCTCGCGCACCTTCGCAGTCTTAGATATCGTTCCATCGCCCCTCCTCTTGTTTGAGCTGGCGAACCGTGCAGATCGTACGCATTGCTGGATATCATCAAGCGCACCCGCTGGCCCGGCATGCGTTTGTGCAATCCTGCATCACTCGCGTCCGCCTCGTGCGAGAAAGCGAGTCATCGCATCCGCAGCCGATGCGCGCCATCGAACGCGCGCGCGCGCGCGTCGACTCCACGTATCCATCGCTTTTGAGCGCCAGACGGGCCTTGTTCACGGTGTTAGAAGTTGATGGAAATGTCCGATGCAGCGCACGCACGGTCGGCAACTGCTCGCCAGGCACGCATGTGGTCTGACCTGATGAGATATCGGCGTGCGATTTGCGCAGCTGCGCGCCCATAGGGGGATATCGCTCGATTCGTCCATGGAAAACGAAAACGTCTTCCGGGGGTCGCTGCGGCCATTAGAGTGCTCCCAAGAACGGATGCGCACCGGCCGCCGACAAGCGAATACGCAGCGCAAAAGCCGCCGACCAGCACGAACGCGCCCGTAACGATAATGCGCGCCTGCGATTCCCCTGAACGAGCATGCTGCCGCATCAAGCGCGAGAGGACAACAACGCCACACAGAACAGATCCTCCGATGAACACAGCAGCATCGCGGGACCGCCGACCAGGCTCTTCCGCCCTGGCGTGCAACATCGTATTCGCTCAGGAACGCACAGGCCAGAAGGGCGGCAGCTGCAAGAGCCTCAAGCATGATGACGACGGCGTCGCTGGCGAAAGCCGATGCAGGCGTCGTCGCGAACACATCGAACACCTCGGCCATGCATAAATGACGAGAAGCGCAAGACCGCAGGAAAGTGAGGAAAGCACGAAAGAGCACCGGAAGCCATATCGACGACCAGAGCGGCACTGCTGCGAGGCTTCCAAGCAGAAGCCCCGTGTACAAGGCGATCGAAAGCCTGACAGACGATACCGATGACGCCGAGCGCACGCACGAGGCGAAAAACGCCATAGCGCCGACGAGACGCCCCAGGCGCAAGCGAGTAGGAGCGCCATCAGCATTCCGCCGCGAGCGCATATGTTCCGAAATTCAGAAGCGTCAAGCGATGTGAGGACGAAACAGCTGTCGTCGCGAGAACGGGTCGGCCGCAGGTCGGTCAGCGCAACAGGCCGATGAACAGACAGGCCAGAGCGATTCCGAACCACCGCCGAGCGGGAGCCGATAACTTTGAGGAACAAAGCATCACTCAACGCGACGGTGCGTAGCGTTTGGAGCAAGGCGTCGAGCCGGACACGGCGGCGCTTCCGCGTCCGCGCAGCAAGCTGCAAGCGGCGAGGCGCTCCACCGCCCGTGCCGCCGAGGAACAGATATGCGATCGAAAGGTCGGTCTGCACCGAGCCCTCCTTTCGCGTCCAATTCGTGCAGCACAGCAGCTAATCATGTGACAAGTTGCCACGATTGAAGCATGAGATGAGATCGGTTGTCTAATCAAAGACGAAAGGCCTTCACCGTGGCCCTCGTTAGTCTGAAGAACCGTTATCTGATTTGTCCGCGGCCCGAGAAGACGGCACCACTTCGGAATTTTCCATCCACAAGCTCGCCTAGGAAGACTTGTTTCATCGAGAGTGCTTATCACTGCGTTTTGATCTGCTCCATCACCCGCCTCATCCTTGCCCGCAAGCTTCAGGCCCATCCTGCCAGATGGCCGTCGCTCGCTCAACGGCAGCGGCAAACCATCGCTGCGTACCGCCCGCGCGAGATCAGTAAAGCCTGCCGTCAGCCTCCGCTGACGACCAGCTTCCACATCCTTAGAGGCGGAAATGCTGTTCTCGCGCGGAGCCTGCAAAGCTGCTCGGCTGTAAGGCCGACTTTGGCGCAACGCGAGACGTCCTGCATCGCGGACGATAAGCTCAGGCGGCGGGCGACGACCCGCCTGAACGTCTTGCTGCTCCCGAGGAGCTTCGCCGCCACAACGACGAGCGACCAGATGAGGAAAGAACTATCAGGAGCGGGCACCGTGACCGACGGTTGTAGATCAACTCCCTCCTATGATGCCGCCCAAAACGTAATTCTGGACTTGATTGAGCGGGTATTGAGGAAGAAGTCATGCTTTCCAGAATGTTTATCTGAGGATCATCACGAGCATGCCAGCGAGAACTTGATGGCACATCAGCGTATGAAGTCCATGCGCGCTCCCCCGTTCACGTAGACGTTATGGTCGATGGTGTGCGTTCGCTCAAGCGATGTAGCGAGGTTATTGTCGTCATTAGAGATGAACGGGTAGTCCTCTTCATTGGGGCGCACGATGATGCCGTCTTTTCAGAGATGCCGAATTCACCAGCACCTCGTTTCGAGCGCTCTGCACAGTGCTGCAGCGACTCCTCGACGAATTTCACAGCTTAGCTGGGACTGGGATATCGGTTTGCTTACCGGAAATATTGCTCGGTTTGCACCCACCAGCACCAACGGAGAACGATGGCGCCCACCCCGCGTCTCGCCAGCGGGTCCGTATCTATCCGTAGGTGAGGCACGAGGAGGTGAAGACGATGGCCGCCAAGAGCAAGGCGAGGCATCATGCGCCACGCGCAGGACCGAGTCGGCGGATTGGTGCGAGACGGTGTAGTCAGGGTATAGAAGTTCATGCGTCGCTCAACCTCGGTTCCATTACGCGCATCTAACGGCAAGAATCCTGGTGACCCACCTGCATCTAGCGTGCGTTCAGACGATCTCTCTCCGAAGCGCAACCTCCGATGCACCGGCTACAGGGCGGTAAGCGCAGCGAGCGCGCGAATATACGCCATGGGCACGTGGCTACGACAATGAGGCCAGTCCTGCTACTCTGGAAAAACCCAGCAGCTGACGCAGGTGCGATTGATCGCCGCAACCCAGAGGCTGCAGAAAACCGCTCTTATCTCAGCATGCAGGTTGTGGATGATCTGAGGAAGTACGCGCTATGCGCATGAGCATGGCCGTGCAGGTCGCTGTCACATCCAGCGATTCGAGCGTCTTCCTGATTCATCGTTTCATCCCTCCTCCACGGTCGATGCTGCCCGATCGATGCATCATCGCCTGCGGTGGAGCTTCCGGCTTCCCTGAGCGCGGCCGATCGATGCGGATCCTTAGCTGCGCGCGTTATAGTGCTGTCTTTTCGGCAGTGCCTCCGGATACGCCCGAGTCTTCGCATTCAATCGAGAAGGCGGATGCGCGCATATCGATGAGCTTCGCGCCATCGGTCTGGCCTTGTTTGCGAAAGCAGTGGCGGCATGAAACGACCATATGACCATTCTTTCTGTGTTCTGCCGAAAACCCTTCGGGATGTCCGATAGCGATACGGGGATCAGTGACGATAAAGCGGGATGCTTCCTTGCCATTGGGTACAGTAATGGGCGCGACAGCGAGCCCATTGTGGAAATACATTGATGTTGTTGCGGCCATCATCGCGGGCACGATGACAAAGATATTCGCAACCCAGCGCGGATATGGCGACTGCCGGGCGATTGGGAATTCCCGGAGGCAAAAATCGAGGCGGGCGAGACGCCAGGCGGCGCCGACGCGAAGAGTCGCGAGGAGCTTGCCACGCGAATCGCCGTGGACTCGCACTTCATGACCGTGGAATGCGATTGCGCCTTCCACCCCAGGCATGCGATGCTAGCTCGTGCCATGTGGTCGAAGGAGATCTGACGTTAGCGCCGAACACGCCTCCGCACGTTGGCTGGAAGCCTCCGACCATCGACAGCGGTGGCATGGCTTCCTGCCGACGGCTCCATCATCGAGAGATCAAATCCGAACTGTTCCGCCGCTGATCGCGACGGCCTTACGCATGCTGCTTCATCAACAAGACGGTGATGACGCGCGCGGTATAGCCTCCGCCGCTTTCGGCCGGGCACGTTCCATTACGGTGCGACGCTTCGTCCGGTGAAAATGCTTCCTAGAGCCTTTCCTTCATTTTGGGATAAACGTTGCTCGTGAGTCATTTTCGGTATGTGTACGTGACCATGGAATATCACCAAAGTTACCATGATTCGCATCAGCGGAAACGCCATCAGGACGTACGTATGAAGCAGGGTGAGCCGCATCGTCGCTAAACCCACGCGCGGAGACAGCCGCATCCCGCAGCAACGGCTGCCGACCGCCGGCATCGAGATCGTCGAAGTCGCACGCAGCCTCTTCGAAGAACTTTGCGCCTTGCCCATACCACGGTCAAGGACATCGCGCGCGAAATCCGGCGTCGCCCGCTGTTCTGTGACTGTACTTTCTATGCCGCAAGGACGCCGTCAGCGAAGCTGTCGCCGAGCGCGTATGTGGACGACTTCATCGAGCTCGTCGAACATTAGACAGTCCGCACCCGTTACGACGTGCAGAGCGCGCTCCGATTCATCACCCTCATGCCGACGCGCGAGTCTTCGGCAAAGATGCGTTTCCGCACGCGCTCGCAATAAGGAGACCGCCCATCTCTGTCTTGACTTCCTCGCACGCGCCGACCGTCGCGCACTGTCACCGAGACCGCCGCGAGTCGAATACGGGCGGTTCCATCGTGTCCGCATCGACCATATCACGACACCTTCTACGCGTGCTCATCGTCGGGGATGATCGGCTACATCCCGTCACGTCCGATGCCGATGACAAGGTGCTCGAGTGCCTGGTGGCCCAGACGCTTCATCTCGACCTGGATGGAAGCTACGTGGCTTGGAGGAGCGGCCGAAGCCGGTCAGGAGAACAGCTGTAAACCGCCGTCCCGCTCGCAGGGACGCGCGGGCGACGAGGAGATGCTCCGGCCGAAGGGTCTCGGCGGCATGGAACGACGGATGCATCCGCTTGGGAGGCGGATGAGAACAGAAGGGAGGACAGCTATGCTGTTCCAGTGTGGCGACTAACGCCATGTTCAATGGGTCGGATGGGCCATCGTGTTCATCGGCCTTATCCTCTTGAATGAATTCGCCCGTCGTTCCAAGACCGGCGGAATCATCATGTTCGTGGCGCGCCGATCGCGATGACGATTTACTGCATCTCGCCGTCACGGTGGGAGCAGCGGGCGGAGCCGAATGGGCCGTCAACAACCCGGCGGTGCTCTCTTCCAGAACGGCACGTTCCACTACGCCAAAGTCTATGCGGCACTGACCGGCGGCTGCATCGGTTTCATGATCATCAGAGGCCGTTACCATTGGGGGCGCTTGGGCAAAGCGACCTGGTTCAAAACCTTCCGTTCGTCATCGGCGTGGCCATCAGCATCCTGATCGCCGTCGTGATCCCGACTTCGAGCGCCGCCCATTACTTCTCCGGCGATGCTTCCTGCTCGACAACGGTTCCGGCCGCCTGGGTGACCTCGAGCATGCGCAGCTCTGCGGCTGGCATAACGTCGTCAACGGCGTCGCCGGCCTCATCAACATCTTCTGCATGACCGGCTGGTGGGCCGTCTACGTCAAGAAGAAGGATGATATGATCTGGGCGGCATTGTGACGATGGGTCTTCGTCATCTCCCACCGATTTGTGGAACTTCTGCTACACCTACAACTGCCTGCCCAACCACGCGTGGTACAAGCGGCAGCGCTGCTGCTCGCCCTACCGTCGCCAATGCGCTCTGGAACAAGGGCGGCTGGATCAGAACTACGCCAACACGCTTGCCATCTGGTGCATGTTCGCCCGGTATTCCCACCAGTTCAAGATTCCTTCAGACCCGCTTCAACACATCCTCGCCGTCATTCGACCCACACCCCAAACACCCCAACCCCACCCAACACCCCACAACCACCCCCCAAAACCCAACCCCAACACCACCCACCCACACACACCCCACCCCCAACAAACCCCCAACCCCACACCCACCCACCCCCAAACCACCAACCCCACCCCCCCACCCACCCACCACCACCACCACCCAAAAAACACAAACCACACACCACACCCCACACACACCACACCAACCAACAACCAACCCCACACCCACCACCCGCCATCACCGATTCGGCCATCCCAGGCTCAACGCCTCAGAAAACACCAACTGCATAGAGGCACCGCATGCCAACCTCGCTCGCCAAACTGCCAGTCACACACCCTTCCCATCCTCCGTCGTCTTACCACACAAAACACCCAACAACACAAAACCCACCCAACACCCCACCCCACACCACCACCCAACCAACAACAACCCGCTTTCGCGACCTCATCGGAAGATGCCGAACGCACCGAGCGCAGCATCTGCCAACGCGTTTCACACGGTGAACCGTCAAGGCTGCCCTACGCATATCGACATCCGGCCTCATCGACCCCGGTGCGCGCCGGGCGCTATGCGATACGTGCGCGCCATCCGCAACGACAATCCTTTCCGAGCGCCCGCGCATTCGTGTGCAACATCCAGCGACCACCTGCCGTCGCGGCATGATCGATGCCCATCAACATCCGCGCATCAAACAGCACGCGGTGCTGATGGCGGGAATGTGCCCGCCCCGGCGAAGGCGCCGGCCACCGCAAGCGTGTGTGCCATCATCGGCGGCAGCCAGAGCGGCCTTTCGGCAGCATACTACCTGCGCATGGGCCCGCGACGTCACGGTGTTCCAGGCAGAACGACCACTTGGGCGGCATGACGTGCTACGGCATCCCGCGCTGCCGCCTGCCCGCCGAGAAGTCTGGACTACGATATCGACGCGATCCTGTCGCTCGGCGTGAAGTCCGTTACAACACCAAGGTCGCGTGACCGTCACTGGGAAGAAAGTGGAAGGATCGCACGACTGCGTGTTCGTCGCCATAGGCGCGCACCACTTCCGCGACCTCGGCATCGACTACGCCACGCGCGAAGAGTCTTCTCGGCCGTGCAGTTCCTGCATCGCTCGTCGTCCGGCCGCCCGCAGAACGCAGCGCAAAGACCGACGTCGTCATCGTGGGCGGCGGCAGCGTGGCCATGGATGCGACGCGCACGGGCCAAGCGCTTGCGCCGCCAGCGTGCGCTGCGTCTATCGCCGCCGCAAGAAGGACATGACGGCGCTCCGAAGAGTGAAAGCGCCGCTGTCGAGGAAGGATGCGAGATCGTCGAGCCATGTCGCCCGTGCGTGGACGCCGGCGCCGACAACCTATCCGCCTCGTCGTCCAGCCGCAGATGCCCGGCCTCTATCGGGGCGGACGTCCCGACAAGCCGACGAGCGCCGAGGAGACCGTATCTGAATGCGACTTTTGATCGAAGCGATCGGGCGGGTCATCGAATACAGTACTTACCCAAGGATTGCCTGCGGAACGCGCTACTTCCAGGCCGACGAACACGGACGTGCCGTCGGCACGAAGACAGTATTCGTTGGCGGCGACTGCGAGACCGGTCCTCGACGGTCATCCGCCCATCGATGGTGCAAGGCCGTCGCGGCGAATATCGATGCCTTCTCGGTTTCCCACCACGACGTCATGACGAGGTGGAGATCCCGCCCGTATCGTTCGGACTCCGGCTCGCCTGCGGGCGCGCCGAACATCCGGAGGCGTTCGGTTTCGATCGCGCGCACGATTTCGACGGCGTCGAGATACCCCTGCGCGATGAGGAAGCCGAGCAGGAATGCAGCCGCTGTCTGCGCTGCGATCACTACGGCACGGGAACGCTGCGCGGAGGGAGGCCGTCAAATGGTAAGGCTCACGATCGACGGCACGCCGTCAGCGTCTGAAGGACCACCATCTTGAACGCCGCGCGTGAAGCCGGCATCACCATCCCGACGCTCTGCGAGCTCAAGGGATTGAACGAAATAGGCGCCTGCCGCGTCTGCATCGTGAAAGTCGAAGGAGACCGCTTCCCGCCTCGTACCACCCCGGTCGCCGAAGGCATGGAGTGCGCACGAACACGCCGGGCAGTCGTCACCGCGCGCCGCAGCGTGTGAAGATGATCTGTCCGAGCATCGCAGCGAATGCACTAAGCTGCCTGCGCGCCGACACCTGCGCGCCGAGAGAGTCGTCGCGCGAGTTGGGAGCGTGGAACCTCCTTCGAACCAGACGAAGCCGGCGACTGGGGACCATTACTTTCCCGGTGCGCCGCGATTCGTCCGTGCATCAAATCGCATACGCTGCATGTCCGTCTGCGAAAAGAACCAGCATTGCCGTACCACGTTCACGGGCACAGGCCGCATATGAAGGTCACGGTGCGCGAGGGCCTTCCTATCGCGAGATGCCGGCTGCTCGCTGTGCGGCCAGTGCATCACGCACTGCCCCACCGAGAGCCTCACGGCGCGCACCGACATCCACCGCGTCATGGAAGCGCTCATGGACCCGACCGTCGAAACGGTGGTGCAAAAGTCGCGCCTGCCGCATCGAACGAGCTGGGGAAGGCGTCGGAGCGATCGCACGCTCGCGACGCAGGGGCCGCATGGCGGCGCCGCGCGCCGCCTCGGATTCAACCGCGTCTTCGACACCACTGACTCGGCGCCGACCTCACCATCGCGAAGGGCGAGCGGATTCATCGAGATACGGCGAGGCGGGCAGAAGCGCCCGATGTTCACATCGTGCCGCCCAGCTGGGTGCTTCGCCTCCAGCACTATCCCGACTTCGCCCCGCAGCTGTCCACGTCAATCGCCTCATCAGATGCTGGGCGCCACGATCAGAACACGCTTCGCGAGCAGGTGGAAGCCGAAGGACGGGCTGTTCACCATTCCACTGCCGTGTCGCCAAAGTACGAGGCCGGCGTACCGCAGCTTTCGACCGAAGGCGGGAACCGACGTGGACGCCGTCCTGACCGTGCGTAATTCGACCGCATGCGCGCATGTTCAGCATCGACTGCGCGTCGCCCGAAGAGGGTTCGACCATCCCTCTCGGCACGTCGACGGGCGCGCGGGCACGATCTTCGGGCGCACGGGCGGCGTGTGGAGGCGGCGTTGCGCACGGCGTCCTACCCGATAACGGAACGACATTTAGCCGATCAAGCGACCGACTGCACCGAGCGACGCCCGAGGAGCGCGGACGTCCAAGACGCGCTCGATGTCGGCGGCATGGAGTGCGCATCGCAATCGCAAGCGGGCTCGAAAACGCCTCGAAGCTGCTCGACGCTTTTGGCGGCCGACGAGTCGAGTTCGACCGTCGAGTCATAGCCCTGCCCGGGCGGCTGCGTCGGAGGCGGCGGGCAACCGACTCGCCTTCAATCAGGAACTCGCGAGAAACGCGCTGGTCCTGAATGCGCTGGACGGAGCGGACGTGCTGCGCATGTCGCACGAGAACCCAGTGTGCAGAGGCTCTACGCCGACTGGATCGGCGACCCCTCGCCGACGGCTGGGCGTATGGCTGCACACCGACCAGCTCGCATGGGATATATAGGGGCACCGTGGCCGATGCGGTCGGTCGATGCCGCCGACCATGCCTGCCGACCTCGCATCTGCACGGGAATGGGCTTTAGCGCCACACGTCCCGCTATCAGCGACTAATAGGGTGCTGACGACTCGGAGCTCGACTTGTGCTGGTTTTGAAATCGGTCTTGAGCCGTACGATTCGGAAACGGTAGAATCAGCCTTGCGTCAAGCAGACGCACGAATTGCATATCGGTGATGGCGCAGCTGGTGGCACTTGACTGCGGGGTCAGGGTCGCAGGTTCGAATCCTGTTCACCCGACGTCGAAACTGCGGAAGAGCTAAGCGTCTCCCTTCTTTGATCTACTGGAACCATTCCGCGATTCTATTCGAAACGCTTCGGTGCATGACTTCGCCAGAACCCGACGAAATCGGAGCATCCTCCCGGCGCATAGCGGACGGCGTCAATCGCCGCGCACGGCGGTTTCGGGATCGATGGCCATCGTCTGGAAGCGATGCTCCATGAAGGCATCGTCGAATCGATCGTCGCCAGAAACCGCTCGATCTCGGTATTCGTCTGCAGATGCCGGCAAAGCCGGATGAACCAGCTGTCGAGCGCGACGAGCGTCAGGCCGCAATCGACGATCATGACCGCTGCGCAAAGCGACGTTGCCGCGTACCGCCAGTTCAGGGAATGCGGTTGATAAAGCCTGAGGATTCGCGGCAGGGCGAGCTTCACCCACGCCGAAGCCGAGCAGCCCCACATGGTCGTGTAGAACCCGTTCGTGCGTCCACCGATCGAAAGGAAGGTGCCCGTAATCCCAAGACGTGATGCCGAACGCCTCTCGCACAAGCCAGCTGACGGAAAAGCTCGAATGCGCCGCCGATCACGGCCGCGACCAGGGAAGATGATCAAGGGTTTTCCCGATAGAAGCGATTGAGGGCGATCGTGACGAGCGCGGCACCACGCCGTATATGATGGAGAACGGCCCGAACACCGTCGCCGCACGATCCTGCCATTCTCCATACAGCGCCAGATGGTAGACCGTCTCAAGCCCGAGCCCCACGACGCTGCAGATCGTGAATATCCAGAACAGGTTGATGAAATTGAGCGCGATGTAGCCGCGTCCCGTTTCGTCGCGTCCGATCGTCCCCTCTTCCCGCCTGCGAACGCGCATCCATGTCGCGCAGACGGCGTTGAAGCTCTCGCTCCTGCGCCAAAAGAAGGATCCATATAGCTTGACGGCGTGACGAGGAAGAGCGCGACGCCGACCAGGAAAAAGCGCGATCCAGTCCCATGCCGAGAAGCATGACGCATAGCTTTGCGGCAACCACGAAATCGACGCCGGTCATCGCATAGGCAAGTTCCGCCGCCAGACGCCGCTTGCTGCGCGAAGCCTCACTCCCAGCAGCACGAACATCCCGATAAGCACCGCCGCCGACACCAGGTTCACGATGACCGCAAGGTGACCGTCGACCAGGTCTCGAACGGCCCAGGGCGAGACCCTCACGAAGGCGCGCAGGATGAAGAAGACGAGGGGATGACGACCGCGGTTCCCGACGACGATGCTGAGTATGCCGAAAACGCGCAGGGCAAGCGGCGTCCGCCCTGCCTGCGAGGAGGCACATCGCGCACGCATTCCGATATGGGGCATGCAATGCCACACCGTCCGTCCGCGTCCTGCACGGCCCGACGCTAGAATGGATGGCGACACGGACATGAAAGGAGCTCCATGACGCCTGCCGAAGCCGCCGACAAAACGCACGGCACGATGCCGAGGGCATCACTCTGCTCGGCAACCAGCACGCATCGTACCCGAACGATTACGACCCTTCGGTGCTGGAGACACTTCGAGAACGCGCATCAGGACCCGCGACTATATGGTCACCTCGCTGCCCCGAGTTCACGACGCTCTGCCCCATCACCAGCCAGCCTGACTTCGCCACGCTCTACATCAACTCACATCCCCAGCGTGCGCATGGTCGAGCAAGTCGCTCAAGCTCTATCTGTTCAGCTTCCGCAGCATGGCGACTTCCACGAGGATGTCACCAACATCATCATGAACGATCTAGCAAAGCTCATGGATCCCAGTACATCGAGGTCCGCGGCATGTTCTATCCGCGCGGAGGATCTCCATCTATCCGTTTGCGAACTGGGCGAATCCGAGTTCGGCTACGGACGTCGCGACGTCGCGCATGTTCGCGCAGCTGTCCGACCTCGACCGCGGCGACGGTGCCCGCGCATGAGCGGGCAATCAAGATGACGGAAAACACCCGGTTGCAGCTTCGCCGCTCGCATCCGGCGGGATGTGGGCCTCGGCGTACGCGCCCGACCCGCGCGCTCGTGCTGTCGAGCGGAGGCATCGATTCCGACCTGCTTGGCGCTTGCCGTCGAGCGCTTCGGCACGGCGAACGTATCCACCGTTTCCTTCTTCTACGGGCAGCGCCACCGTGAACTCGACGCCGCACAGGCCGTCGCCGAACGCTACGGTGTCGCGCATTACGTGCTCGACATCGCGGGCGTGCTTCGCTATTCCGACAACGCGCTCATGACGGGCAGCGCGCAGGATGTCGCACACGGCACCTATGCCGATCAGAAGGATGCGATCGGACGTCCGAACACCTACGTGCCCTTCCGCAACGGACTCATGCTTTCCGCCGCGGCCGCTCTAGCCGCATCGCTCTATCCCGACGGGCCTGCGCCGTCTATCTGGGCGCGCATGCCGACGATGCGGCTGCGCGACGCCTACCCGACTGCTCGCCCGCCTTCACGGACGCCATATTCCGACGCCATCGCATCGGCACCTACGGCAACGTGATGCTTGAGGCGCCCTTCGTGAACGACACCAAAGCAGGCGTCGTTGCCTGCGGTCTTGCGCGGGAGTTCCCTACGAGCTCACATGGTCATGCTATGAAGGCGGCGATGTCGCCTGCGGCGCGTGCGGAACATGCCTCGACCGCATCGCGGCGTTTCAGTCGCGAACGGCGCGGAAGACCCGATTCGCTATTCCTCCGCACCGGACGGCGCATCTGCGCTATAATCCGGCATCGCGCCCCTTGCGCGGACGCAACGGAAAGAGCCGATCCCGGCGGTACCGGAGTTGTTCGAAAACCATCCAACCTAAAAACTAAAGAACCCTTCATGAGAGAGAACCAGTGAGAACCTGCTGCTCTGCGCGATGGTCTTCGTCGTCGCCCTCGTCATCTCCAACGTCGTGACGGGCAAGACCATCCAGACGGGCATTCCCCTGTTCGAGGCTTTCCATCGTGCTTCCAGCGCCACGCTCTGCTACGCGATCACCTTCCTCATGACCGACATCATCGGCGAGGTCTGGGGGCGCGAAGCCCAGACGATCGTGTACTGGGGATTCGCCGGTCAGCTTCTGGCAACGCTGCTCATCGTGTTCACGCAGCAGCTTCCGCAGCCGATCCGCCATGCAGCGCACGGCCTACGATTCGCTGCTCGGGCAGAACGTCGTGTTCGTCATCGGCAGCATGGCCGCCTATCTCATGTCGCAGTCGTGGGACGTCTGGATCTTCCATAAGATTCGCAACCGCGTGCTCGACGCCACCGCTAACCCGCGCTGGCGCTGGATATGGATCAATGCATCCACGATGACGTCGCAGATCATCGATACCGTCGTATTCGTCGGCATCGCGTTCGGCATCGGGTTCGGCTGGCTCTTCGACTCAGCCATCTTCCGCAGCTCGGCGCGATGATGGTCGGCCAGTACCCGATCAGTTCATCCTCGCCGCACTCGACACGCCGTTCTTCTACCTGCTCACACGTCGCACGCAGTACAGCCGCCGAGGTTCGCTCCGAATCGAGACGCAGACGCGCGCCGCGGCGCGAAGCGTAACATCCGTTTCCTCCGCATCGCATGGAGGTTTGCGGATCGAAGACCAGTTCGATTCTGCAATCCATCCGCCTGCTATGCGCATGCCGACAGTGCGTGCGCATGGGATCCCATCGGTCGGCGGATCTTCATCCAGCCGACCGATCCCTCTATCGAAGCGGCCGCATGAAGCCGATGAACGCTTCGCGATCGACCTTGGCCAGCATCTCGGTCAGCGTGCGATCTCCGCATATGCGGGTGCCTCGAACAGGTCGCATTCAAGTGCCATCTGATGCAGGTAGCCTGGGTGGTCGACTAGGAAATTCATGGCGACCCCCGCAGAAGCCTGTCGCTCTCGCGCATCGCCGGCCGCACGCCTCTTCGCACGTTCAGCACGAACGCAAGGGAATCGCAGTTCGTTCGCTATATGGCAAAACGGAAGCTCGCGTTCGAACCCGTGAATCCCATGCTGTCGAGACGTGCGCTTGATCGCGCTTTCCACCGAAGAGGGTCGCCGACGTATCAGGGATTCCTGAAGCGAGATACGTCCCTTCGTCCTCAAGCGCATAGACGACGTCGAACTGCAGCGGCCAGCGCATCGAGCGAAAGGATTGGAAAGGCCGATGCGTCCGGGCCCACCGCTTCGAAGGCCGTTCGAAAACCCTTCAGCGCATCGGCGGCCGGTGTGGCATCGAGCAGGTCGCCCGCGCGTTCCTGAGCCAGCGCAAGCGCGCGGATGCGCGCGAGACAGCTTCCGCATTCCTTTCATCGGTCGATGCAATCTCCCATCGGCACCTCCGTGACGGGCGTGCGAAAGCGTCTGTCTCTCGTGGGCCGCAATTATGGGAGAGGAACGAACGCACTTCGACCGATCCCTCGCAACTGGAAGACACGTCGGCCGACGGCCCGATCGACATCCCGGAAACCGTATCGGATCCCGATCAGAACTCGTCTTTCGCCCTTGTTAGGAAGACATCTTTTCGGTCTCGAGCGGACGTCGCCTTCCGTAAAGCTCTTGGGCGGCAGCGGGCTCAAGATGCACGAGCGCTTCGCGGATCTGGGGGTTCTCTCTTTGATGAGCGCCTCGGCGGCGTTTCCGATCGCATGCGCACGGCTGATGCTCATATCCGGATCGACCAGGATATGCAGATCCGCGAACACCTCGCCTTCGGGGCCACGCGTATCGGATGTTATGGCGCGCCGCAACGCCTTCGATAGAAGAGCACATACGACCTGATGCGTTCCGGATTCACACGAGCCTCGTCGAAAGCGTCTCGGTCACGTCTTTCAGCACCGACAACGCCGTCGAGAAGATGGCGATGGTCACGACGAGCGCCGCTACGGCATCTGCTTCGGAAATCCGAGCTTCACAAGCACGAGTGCGGCGAGCACCGATGGAGACGAGCGCATCCGACAGCGTGTTTGCTTCGCGTCGGCATCGAGCACGCGCTGCCGAGCGCCCTGCCCTGCCTTCGTTCGTATGCGTGACGCCCAGATTGATGATGACGTGACCGCCATCACGGCGAATGCGACAGGAGATGCCACGACATGGGACTCCGCCGCTCATGAGCGACTGCACGGCGTTCCATCCTACCTCGTAGGCCGCGAACACGAGCAGCATCCCGATGAACAAGCTCGCGAACGTCTCGTACTTGGCATGGCCGTACGGATGGTTGCGATCGGCCGGACGGGCGGCGATGACGATGCCCGCCAGACCTACAACGTTTCCACCAGAATCGAAGAGGAATGGATGCCGTCGGCGCGCACGGATTCGGACGAAAACGCGCTGCCGCAGATGATCTTCGCCAAGGCGACGCCTAGGGTTCAGAAGCAGGATCACGAGCAGCACGTGACGGATGCGCGCGCCTCTCTCGGCCGTCTCCATACGGACCTCGCCTTCTCCTGCCTTCGCGCGGCGGCCCCGTTCGATCGCCTTCATGCGCCGCTCCCCCTTCGCCATGCCTCTGCATCATCCTCGACGACACACGAAACCGCTCCTGCGCTTACTATAAGTGAAGATAGCAGCGCGCTCGGGCGCACGAAGACGCGCATGGCATTGAAATCACCTGAAAGGACCTGATGCACGATGCATAAGCGTGCTATGCGCCGAAACGCGCGACGGCGGTTCGCATGCTGTCGCGCCGCGTGCATGCCGACCCGACTGAAAAGGACGCACGATGGAGCAGTATAAGCGGGAATTCATCGAGTTCATGGTCGAGCGACGTCCTAAGTTCGACGATTCACGCTCAAGAGCAGGCGCACCTCCCGTTCTTCATGAACGCGGGCGCTACGTCACGGGAATCAGCTGCACCGCCTGGGAATCTACTATGCGCGCGCCATTCACGACGCCTTCGGGCTGGACTTCGACGTCATCTTCGGACACGGCCTACAAAGGCATTCCCTGAGCGTCGTGACCACGATGGCCTACGGCATGAGCTCTACGGCGAGAGCGCGCTACTGTTCCAGCCGAAAAGAGGCCAAGGACCACGGGGATGCTGCATCCTGCTCGGATCGCCTTTGAAGGACGGCGATCGCGTCGTCATGGTCGAAGCGTGACCACCTCGAGCAGAGTCCATCGAAGAAACCTATCCGATCATCACATCCCAGGCGGACATCGCGGTCAAAGCGGCATGGTGTCGCTCAACCGCATGGAAGTCGGACGTGGCGGCACGATGGCCGCGCGCTCGACGCGGTGCGCGCTACGGTTTTCCCACGCCGCCATTGTCGACATGGAAGAAGTCACCGCGCATCTGCACGGGCCGTGAGGTCTGCGGGCGCGCCGTCATCGACTTGACGGCATCGAGGCCGCGCTCGATGCTTACTACGAACGCTACGGCGCCGCGAAGGAGGCATAGGCATCATGCTGTTCATCGAATATCCTAAGTGCTCCACCTGCAAGAAGGCGAAGAGTGGCTCGACGATGCGGGCTGAGACTATACCGACCGCCACATATCGTGGAGGATAACCCGACAGCCGACAGCTTTCCGCATGGCATCGGGTGAGCGGGCTTCCTATCAAGCGTTTCGCATGAGACACGAGCGGCATGCTACCACACGTGAAATAAAGCTCAAGGACCGTTTCGCGCACTCCGACGATGCCGAGATCATCGGGTGCCGGACAGCTAAACGGCATGCTGGTCAAACGCCCCTATCCTCATCAATGGCGACACCGTCTTGGCTTCGGTTTCAGAGAACAGGTGTGGGCGGAAGCCTGAAGGTCTGGGATCAAGGAGCGCGCAGCCACGCGCGCCCTTCATCGATGACGTTTCCGAACACACCGAAGCCAGATGCCTTTCACTCCCGCGCACCATCAACCGTGCGGCTACCGCAATGGTTAATCGCGGCATGTGTAGTATAGAAAAGCGAAGACGTTCCCTATTTCACACGTGCAAAGGAACCCAAGAACGGTGACGCAACAAGGTCGCCAAAAAGATGCAGATGCTTCCGATCGGCATCAGAACTCCGCTTCTGCGAGACGATCCAGAAGATCTTGGGCCGCCGCAACCATCATCGTAGCCTTCCCAGACGATCCGCACGGACGGTACGCGCCAGAGAGGGTCCACGTCGTGCGCGAGCGCGCAGATCGTGCAACGTGCGGCACCTAGCGCTCGCCTCGACCGCCATGTGCGTCCGCGCGCGGTACGCATCGAGCGTGCACGCACTCGGGCAAGCTCGATCCGAACGTGCGGTTGCGCGAGTGCGGGCACGTGACGTGACCTCGGTCGCGTGCCGGCAAAGGCCGTGCAGGTCATCGCTTGTTGCACGCGGCACGCGACCAGACGGCTCGTGCGGCCGGGCCGCGCGCGTCATCGAAGCGCCGCCGTGTTATCGCCCATGCCGAGACCGTGCGACGCCCACGGCGATGGCGATGACGTTCTTGTACGCGGCGCACACTCGGCGCCCACGACATCGTTGCCCACATAGATGCGGGAAGGATTCCGTGGACGGCAGGCTCTGGAAGAATCGTGCCGTACGCGGCACGGCCACGGCAAGACGACCGTGCCCGACGGCACTTGCACGACCTCTTCGGCAGCGGTTGCGGGTCCGGTCGGCTGCCGCAAGCCGTCCGAGCCGCCAACGCGCCTCGTCTGAATACCTCGACCGGCAGCATGCCCGTGTCGGCCTCGACGCCCTTGGCCGCAAGAGCGACAGGCGTTTTCGCGCGCGGGCGTGCGCAGCGATCGCTGCAGGCAAACCGTCTCGCGCACTGACCGACGAAGGCGTCACGATGACGACGGCATCGGCGCCGCCGACCACGCGCACGATATCGAGTCGGGGCCTCGATGCGTTTCGCTCAGGCGCGCGTCGGCCAGATAGCGAAGGGTTGACGTGATCGGCGTTGATGCCGCGATGCGACTTCTTCACCCACGCGCACATAGGCGCACATCGTTTCCGCCGTGGCGGCGAAAGCTGCGCTCAAAAAGCCGTTCCCCACGACCCCGCGCCTACGATCGCGACCTGCGGGCGTCCATCATGCAGTCCTTCTTCGATCCGATTCTCGATTCGGTTCCGGATGCCAAAGCCGCGCGATATTCCGGGCGGTGCGCCCCACGACCGTCGCGCCCACGAGCGTACATAGACGGCGCAATAGCCGGCCAGTCGCCCCAGAACGGCACCGCCGCCGACCAGACGAACGAGCGCGACGCGACGGCGGCGGCAATCGATCCGACCGAAACGTGGCGCGGGAAATGACGGAAGGCAGCGCGAAAACGGCGAAAGCTCGATGCAGGCACCGATCCGGCCGAGACGTGACGAAGAGGCGATCGCGACAGCGATGCCCTTGCCGCCCTTGCAGAAGAGGCCAAGGGCTGAGATATGGCCGTATGCGCAGCGGCGGCGACCGCGCCCCGCCAGGCCGCAGGCGATCAAGGATCGCGGCATCGGGCGGCGCCACTCGTGCGCGCAGCCCAGGCGATGGCGCCCACGAGCATGGAGAAATCGAGCAGAAACACCGCCGCTCCTCCAGCGGCCTTGCCCATCGATTACGTATCGCGTTCGTCGTTCCGATGTTGCCCGAGCCATGTTCACGGATATCGGTATGGTAAATCGTCTTGAGACACGATGATGCCCCACGGGATGGACGGAAAGGAATGTGACCGCGAGAGTTCCGAACGCGATGCCCAACGACATGCGAATGCCGACCTCGATTCGTAACGTACTGCCTGCAAAGTCGCCGTGAGCGGGCGGGCGCCGGACATCCTCCGGCGCCGGCGATACTAACGGTCGGTCGCGCTGCCGGAGCGGTGACACGATCGGCGTGCCCGGAAGCTCGAACGATCTGACGGAAGCGGTTCTCCAGATAGCGCTCAGGGTGGCCATTGACCAGACCGGGCGTGGCTGCAGAAGACCGTGTGAACTGCGGCGGGCGCGTGCGCGTCTGGGTGACGTACTTGAGCTGGCCTCTCCGCTTCCCTTGCCCGACCGCAAATGGCCAGACTCGCGGATGGTCAGGAGCCATCGTTGGGCTTGCCGGTGGTGATATGCGCTTCGAATATTGGCTGGCGAAGACATCGTCGATCACCAATTCCAGATGCGATCGACGCTCTTGCCCGTCAGCGCCGAGATGCTCCATACCAAGACCGGCGCGTACTTCACTGAAGTTCATGCCGCTCCTCGATATCTTCCGGCGCAGCAACGCGTTCAAAGTGTATCGCCCGATTCGACGACCGCGTCGCTGTCTGTCAAGAAGGATCTCGCAAGCGCGCAGCCTCGCTCATGCGCATGGCCGGCGACTGCGCTGGTCGCTGATCGGTCAGGCCGGTCGCATCACGACGAGCAGCGCCACGTCGGCGCGATCGATCGCACGCGTGGCGCCGCACGAACCCGTAATACTCGACATCTTGGTCGATCTGGGCCTTGCGGCGCAGGCCCGGCCGTGTCGACGATCGTGTAGAAGGTGCCTTCATGCTCCGGTCGTCGTATCGATCGCGTCGCGCGTCGTGCCGCGACGTCGCGCTCACGATGGAGCGTTGTTCTTTGCCGATCAGACGGTTCGTAAGCGAGCTCTTCCCGCGATTAGGACGGCCGATGATGGCCAGTTTGACGATGTTCTCTCCGCTCCTCGGGCTCCCGCGCTCGAGATATCGCCGGATGACGTCGATCACGGCATCAACGAATCGCCCGTACCGTGCCCGTGCTCAGTTGAGATGGGCCACAGATCGCAGGCCGAGCTGGTGGGAATTCCACATCACCGATTCGTCGGCGGGATTGTCCATCTTGTTGACGATTAAAGAACACCAGTTTGAGCGTCTTGCGCAGACCGGGCGACCGCATCGTCATCGGCTGCGATGCCGTCTTGCCGTCGACGATAAGCGATCGCATCGGCCTCTTCGGCGCCCATGAACACTCTGTTCGCGAATGGGCCCCTGGAAGACGTCGTCGTCGCCCATCTCGATACCGCCGGTATCGACGAGCGTGAAATGAACGCCGCTCCGGTTCGGCCTCATTGATACGAGCGGTCGCGCGTGACGCCGCGCATCTCATGCACGATGGCGTCGTTGCCGTGCGTGATGCGGACTACGACGTGCGATTGCCTGCCGACATTGGGGCGCCCTACGACGGCGACGATTAGCAGTACCATAATGCGAAATCCTCTTACTAGCTCTTCGATCTGATGCGTATTCTTTGGGGTCTGGGATACCACGGTGATGACATGCCACCACATGTCCCGGATATCGTCGACGGTCATGTCGTCGAGCGTCCTCATGTCGGCGTTGAACGTACGCGCAGCAGCACCACGTAATCGCGCGCGCCGATACACTGCCGCGCAAGGCACGGGCGACGTCTGTACGGTCAGAAGCGGCGGACGCATTGACGTTGCCGCCGAAATGCGTCGTTTTGCGCGAGCGCGCAGAGGCGCCCGGCAAGCGGGCTCGAGCTCAACAGCGATCCTGGCGTGAACGCAGATTTCTGAGCGCAGCCGGAAGCACGTAACCATACGGGCGTCGCACTCCTCTTCGAGGGCCCGTGCGAGCTGCCGTCGATGCCCTCCCGCCTCTTCCCATTCGTTCACCGTGCGCGCGGATGATGCCGATTCGCATCCTCGAACATATCAGATGCATCAGCCAAGCTGCTCGGAGGAAGATGATCCAGCAGATCGTCAGGACAGGCGTTACAATAAGCGAATTCTGTCGGCAGAGATACGCGAACGCTGTCAGCCGCGCTCCGCACTGGGCATGGAAGCTTGCGCGAGACGATATCATGGCGGACACTGCGCGCTTGATCGGGTTCCGTGAAGCTGCGCTCGAAACGCGTCTGGCGTGCTTGGTGAAGCCGATCGGAACGATGCCGACGTTCGCGACGCCTTCGTGCGTACTGCTCAGGCCCGCGTGAAGCGTCTTTCAGCAAAAGCTCGCGCCGTCTGGTGATGCCGGGTACGAGCACGATCTGCATGTACATCCTCGATGCCTTGACGCGCGCTTTGGCTCAATCATCTCGACGCCGTGCGGCCTCAGCGGCGACCGATCAGCGTGCGCCTCGCTTCGGGCGTGATGCAAATGCTGGCGGCCGCGCGCAGCCCTACGTGCTGCCGCTCGATGATCTCGTCCGGCTCTTCGTCGGTCAGCGCCGTAGCGAGCGGAGTGAGGGCCGCCTGGAGAAAGCTCAGACGCTGGTCGTCGTCGCGCCGCGCGAGCGAATCGCGCGCATCTACGGGGCTGCAGCGCGTAAACCACGAACACGCAGGCGTTTACGAGCGGGTCGTCACATCGTCAGAGATGGCACCGTCGAAGGTGATGCTGGCACTGCATGCCGTCTTTCACGTTCGAGCGTGACCTCACCCGAATCGCCCTCGGCGCTCCGCTTAGGACGGCGCGACCTCGCGAGCCGTCGGATGCATGCCAGTCGATCGTAATGTTGCGCGCAGAGGATTGCCCATTGACGGCCGCGATGACGCACGGCGTGAAGCCGGCGGCCGATCGCAACGGGAAGCGCTCCTCGACGGCGAGGGATGCAGCTTCAGGACTGCTGGGATCGCCGGGATGGTCGTGATGCGGGCGAAGTCAGGGCACGGGCGGTTACCTCTCGAAGAAGAAAGCGGCCCGGTGCGCCGGACCCGCTTCGTCAGGCTATGATGATGGATGGACACGCAGCTGAAGTATTGCTGTCGCGGCGGTTCCGTAGGTACTTCGTCCGGGCGAGTTGACGTTGATCTGGAAATGCGGGTGCTTTGGGCCAGTGGAATGGCCGGTGTTGCCGGTGATCGTATCTCACCTGCTGGCGCGGCGGAAAGCCGACGATCCGGAGCTCTGGCGACGCCTGCGGAACCGATGCGGATACCGCAAGCGCGTGCCGCCGCCGTGATTGACGCGACCGACAGGCCGCTCGTCGACGCGAGCCGGCCGTGAACGAGACCGTCCGCCGTCGCCGATGGCGTAGCAACAGGATTCGTGCGAGCGGCTCGATCGACGCGCCCTGGTTGGAAAGGTGCCCGGTGGAGGCGCGCCAGCGCCGAAGGGGCTCATGTAACGTGCTTGCCGGGCGGCACAATGGGCCGTCGACGGAGATGGACGCACGTGGACCTGGATGCGGACGAATAGCTGGCGGACGGACGAGCGGGCCGTGGACTTCTGTTTGTGGCAGAGACTCGGCGGCGGCGACCTTCGCGGCGGCATGCGCTTCCTCGCGCGCGCGGCGTCGGCGTCCATGCGCGTGGCTTCGATCTCCCTGCTGAGAAGGTCGGTGATGATGTCCTGATCCATCTTGTCGACCTGCTTCTACCTTTCCTGGGCAACTTCGAGGATCGTCCTTAGCCTTGATCGCCTTCTATTCGGCGGCAGCATGGTTTCCTGCTCAGTAACCCTTATGGGCAGCTTCGGCGGCCTCGGCCTTGGCATCCGCCGGACTGCTGGACGAGATCGGCGTCCCTGCGCTGATGCGGGACATGGCATCAGCTGGTCACGAACTCTCCTCCAGACGACGAAGAGTCCGAAGAAACGCGTCGAATGCCGACGCATGGCGACCGGAGTATTGGTCACGCGGTCGGACGGCTGAGTCTGGATGTCGGCGGGGCGGCGCTTCCGCGTTATCGACGCGCGGGCGTCTTCGACCGCCTGAACGGCGGCCTCAGCAGGCGGCGGCCTTGTCGTAGGCGACGAGCGCATCGTTGACTTGCTCTTCCAGAACATCGAGCGGCGGAAGCTCGTCATGCCCCGCGAACCTGCTGATCAGCAAGATTACTTCGAGCTTCGCCTTGGCATCGGATCGTCGGACTTGCGCCGTACGCGGACGGGAACGTCGGCGTACCCGCGCGGCGGGCCGGCGAGCTTTCGAAATTTCGGCGATCCGGATCGAGCGTACCAGAGCTTGGTTCGGTCATGGTGGTAATGCTCCGCCAGCGGCGTTTCGATCGCGTCAGTTATTCGACTCGGGAGGCATCGGCGACACGCGCACGAACTCTCGTCTAAAGACCAACCTATGATGGCAACAATGTCGCGCAATGCGCAATTTCGACATGAACGGAGATGCTCTTCCTGAAACCTTACAGAGTTCGATGCGGGCGACCACGGCCTCGATCTGCTCGTCGAAGTGGGCCCCGCCGTCACCGACGGCCTCACGCCGTCGAACCAGGCCGGATCGATCTCGTCCTCCTTTTCGATGTGGTAGGAACGCGAACAGTGCGCACGGCAGATCTCGAAGAATGCGTCGTATTCGACGAGTTCTTTCCTCCGATGATACGAAGCGCGTGACCTTGTCCTGCCGTCGGCGGCGGCATCCTGGCGCTTGCGCGTAGCGGAGCCAGATCGACCGTTCTTCACCACGGGTTCAAAATGCCCCGGCCGCGCAGATGGCGACCACTGTCGAGCTTCGACTCGGTCGTCTGCACGTACGGTGATGCCGACCGGACCTGCGATGTCACGGAATCTCAGGCGTCAGCCACGACGCAACCGAACCCGCAGCATGCGCATATGCCCTGACCTCAGGATGCGTGCGCCCGATGACGGCTGATCATTCCTGCGCAGCGGCGAAATCGGCGGCGGCACTTCTGGGCACGCGACACATGTGAGGGCAGGTAGTGATGCTCGACGGTACGCGCTCGTCGCTCCTCCCGACGCTCGGCTCGACGCCGTGCGTACGCAAGACTTCGATGCCGTGATCCACGTCGGCGGGACCTTCGATGGATTCCACGTGATCCTTCAGCTGCGCCGACACGGGGATTATGGATGAGCGGACCGATGGCTGAAGACGTCCTCGTCGCCGTCCATGGCATCGCACCCATCAAGCGCGTTCAACGCCATAACGGGCTTTGGCGTGTTCGGCTCCTGACCACCGCTTCGCCGTTGCTTTCGATTCGTGGGCGCACCATATCGAGAACGCGGAAGCCACGCTGGGGTCTGCATCCGTGATCTCGTCCTTCGACCTATGCGACGCGGCGGACCATCGACCGGCGAACTCTGCGGAATAATCGCGGATGCGGGAACAGCGCATGCATATCCACCGATTCACGATCGACGTCGGCTTTGAGCGCATGCTTCCTCACGTACCACGGTAAGCATCAGACGCTCGTCGCTGGGAGATGAAGTCAGTCCTCAAGATGGACAGGTGCGCCGCACGACCGTCACCTTGGGAAAATGCGGGAGCTTCGAGCCCTTGGGCGAGATGAGATCGACATTGCGAACGGCAGCCGGCACGAGGGGCTGCTGCCCATGCGTGCGATGAACGCACGCGGCTCCGTTGTGCAGGAGAGATCGAGCCGACCCCTGCCGCCGCGCCGCGTCCCCTCAGGGAAAGATGCCGACGTCTCACCGCGTTTGGCGAGGCATGGCGGCCGCAAAAAGCGATAGCCGCGGTCGGCCGCGTCGCACGTTTGACAGGAAAGCCTGCTGCGCGCGAGACGACCACAGCCACAATGAAGCCATAGGCATTGCCGAATATCGTGTCGCGCGCCATGGTCGAATCCATTGCTTCGGCCGCCGTGATCCGGAAAACGCGGATCCGGGCGCGAAATGCGCGCACGCGACTTTGACAGCCCACCCACACCGTGCAGACGGCGCACGCGAATTCCCAAAAATACGACCGTCGAATAAACGCGATCTTGAAGACGAAACGCGATGATCGCATAGCAGATATGGGCCGCCCAATGCGTGACCGTGCGCGGCCGACCTTCGGATTCATCGCGCCCTCTCTCGCAGCGACATCGGCCAGCAGGAGGAGAGGGCATGTCCACATGTCCTGACGGCAGCATGGCCCCGCCTTACGCCTCGGAGCCGCGCGTTCGGCGGCAAGCGCAGATGCGATCGATATTTCGCGTCGACGGAATGTCGCCGAACTCGACGGCGTCGTCGGCGGACGAGGCGCCGCAGCGCAGCTCTCGTCGGCCTCATCCGCGCGTACTGCGGATATCGACGAGCACCTCAGCGAGATCGGTCGAACCGATGCCGCGGGCTCGTTTGGGCTGCACAGCGCCGGGCGCTTCATCGCTCGCGGTAAGGAAGCCTTGACCTCGGCATTCGGAAGAACGGGCGGTGCTGCGATGCGCGACCCTGATGACGTAGTCCCCTTCGGAAACGATGCGCTGCTGATCGAAGCGCCGCGCACTCGGATGCGCCGGATGCAGCCGGGAAACAGGCCGATCTGCGCGCGCCGTGCGAATGGCGCTCGTAACGTCCCGCCATCCGCCAGAATGAGCCGGAACCGGATCGCCCGGCTCGTGCGTGAACTGTTACGGGATGCGTCCGGGCGATATTTCCAGGCGCTGTCGTCGAGCGAAGCGCGCCGTCTCGGCGCCTGCCACGCGACCGCGCGAAACATTGCACCCGTAGCCAGGCGGTTGAAGCCAGGCGCTTGGCCGCAACCTTCGCGACCGTGGACTTCCCACGCCCTGAAGGGCCGTCGATGGCGATGATCATGCCTATCCTTCCTTGGCGCAGGCCTGTCCGATATAGCGCGCAAGCGTCGAATATCGTCGAGAAATCCCGATGCTGGCGAAACCGCGTCGAATCCCTGGTTTCGATAGGGTTCTTCTCCGCAAGACCGGCGACCCGCCACGTCTGTGCTGACGATGATCGCCCTTCGCGTCAGAAGCGCAGGGGCCGGCGGGGGTCGAAACATCGGTTACCTTCGATGAACAGATCACTTCCGTCCATCCATGCATCGATGCCCGACGCAAGGCCCTCGATGACGGCAGCAGCGCGATCGGTCTCCACGCAGCTGTCAGCTGCGAAAGACGCGCCCTTCGCATGCGCCGCGGCCGACGAGGATCGGGACACGTCGATGACCGTCGCGATCTTCGCGGCCAGACCTCGCATCCGTGGGCGATCACGCCATCGACCGACAGGATGCCGGAAGCTCCTTGCTTTTGCGCCGTCGGGCGGCGCGACGCGTTGAACGCCCGCGCCAGGCGTGCGCAGGAGATCACGTGCGCGCGGTTCGGCCGACGCCTCGACCTGAATCGGCTGCCTGGGCAAACCGGCCGCGCGCAGAGGAGGAAGGCCGGGAGGACGGATCCTCGGAACGACGACGTCGTGCACTGTGACCGGACCCTGACCGGCGCTCGCCACGCGCGTGGCGGCGTGGTTTCAGCGCCAATGCAGGAGCATGAGCTCGGTATAGTTGCGCGCGAAGGCGCGGGCTCGATATTTGCGCGTCTCACCGTCGGCGAAAAGCTTCCTGGAAAGACGGCGGTCTTCTTCGCTGGGCGGAAGCAACCGGCGTTTCTGGTACGTGATGGGATCAAGGCCGCGGTTCCCCGCTCCGGTGATGGGCGGCGTCTGCCATCCTGAGGAAAAGCGCGCGCCATGCGTGAAAGCGGCGTATGACGCTGCCATGGGACGCTCTTCGCGCGATTCGTCGCCGGTCAGTTCGACCTCGATGCACCCCATGGGCGGATGCCGAAGACGCTGGGCTCATGCGGAATTCCGCAGTCAGGCGGGCGTCGGGTTAAGGCCGGCCCTTCGCCTTTGTCGGTGATGGCGCCCACTCCAGGCTGCCATCGGGCAATCTGCAGATTCTTTGGCGCTCCGAGCTGTTGGATCACGCGGATGGACGATCGCGTCATTGGGTCAAACGCCAGTCTGGGTTCTGACCATATGGCCGGAGCACAACCGGTATATGCGTAACG